>JAEEGL012396579.1_pt1 | contig 14375 bp, 9 predicted proteins | sample 9134231 | NCBI WGS metagenome assembly JAEEGL01 (sample SAMN16246548, study PRJNA631951) | gut metagenome | biome: gut microbiome; feature: rumen; material: fiber-attached | host: Bos | place: Iran: Karaj | collected 2018-10
CTATTGCCTACGTCCAGCAATTGAAATGCGTACGGTCATTCGTCAGCAATTGCAGATCATCGATCCTAAGGAGTACGGGAAGAAGAATATGGCCGTGTATAGTATCAAGGACAAGTATTTGAAGTCGAGGGACGCTCATGGTAACGCCTAAGGAGTGTCAATATTGCCACGCCGAACTCTCGCGTGATGAGATCGGTTTAAGCAAGAAACTCTTCGAATCAGAGACAAGGAAGGGCAAGTATTCCTGTATGCCGTGCATCGCTGCGATGCTGGAAGTCACGCAAGATGACCTCGTTGCGAAAATTGAAGAGTTCAAACGCCAAGGATGCAAGTTGTTCGGATGAACAAAAAACTTATCTACGCCGACCATGCCGCGACGACGCCTCTGATGCCGGAGGCGTTGGAGGCAATGTTGCCGTTCATGAAGGGCGACTTCGGTAATCCGTCAAGCATCCATTCGTGGGCGAGGAAGCCGCGCGAGGCCGTGCGCGAGGCGCGAGCGGCGATTGCGATGTGCATCAATGCCGAGCCGGAGGAGATATTCTTCACAAGCGGCGGAACGGAGGCGGACAATTGGGTCGTAAAAGGTTCTGAAGGCGGGATGCTTGTTTCGTCATACGAGCATCATGCCGTTCTTAATGCAGTCGCGAGTGAAGCGAGACGTGGACGCGACGTTGTGTATGTTCGTCCAAAGGTGGGCAACGGTGGCGGATACATCATGCCGGAAAGACTGTCAAAGGTGTGGGAAGAAGGAATTGGTCTTGTCTCCGTAATGACCGCCAACAATGAAATTGGGACAATAAATCCGATTCATCTGCTTTCGGATTTTGCCCACAAGCATGGCGCACTTTTTCACACTGATGCAGTTCAGGCGGTAGGGCATATTCCGATTGATGTCCGAGAAATGGGCGTCGATTTCCTTTCTGCAAGCGCACACAAGTTCAATGGCCCCAAGGGGATAGGATTCCTTTTCATGCGTAAGGGCGTCAAGCTTGAACCGCTTTTGAATGGCGGACAGCAAGAAAATGGAATTCGTGCGGGCACGGAGAATGTTGCATCAATCATAGGCATGGCTACTGCGTTGAAGATAAATTGCGAGCGAATGGAAGAGAACGCTGCACATCTCAAAAACCTTACATTGCGTTTGCGTGATGGCATCAATCGCATCTTTCCCGACGCACTTTACCTCGGCGACGGAGGTGTAGGCCAACTACCGGGCTTCACAAGCGTGTCTTTCCCTGGTTGCACTGCCGAAGGTTTGTTACATATGCTTGACCTCAAGGGGATTGCTGTTTCAGCAGGCGCCGCTTGCGACTCAAAAAACACGAAGATTTCGCATGTGCTTAAAGCGGTTAACGTTACAAAGGATATAGCATTATCGACCGTTCGTATTACCTTGGGTGCCGAGAATACCATAGAAGATGTTGATGGAATTGTTTTTGCGCTGAAATCATTACGCGGGAAAGCGCGTGTAGCGAGGGTCGGATTCTAGTGATATGGTCGATGTGATGTAGTGAAGGTGGTTTTGAAGAGTGATGACGGATGGCGGTGAAGAAGAGTGTGGGAAAAGGAGTGGGAAAGATTTTGGAAATGAAGCGAGGCGTGGTATAATTTCAGTGCGAAACGAAGGAGGTCTTATGAGGAAAAGAGAAACGAGAAACGAGAAAAGCAATGACAAAATCAGAGTTCAATAAGCTTATTGCCGATGGCGAGACGGTTGAGGTGAAAAGATTGACTGGACGGCACTTAGAAATGGCACAGGCAAATGTGGTATAATCTATGTGAATAATCGGAAAACAGAAATGACTTCAGACGAGAAAAAGGCTACGCTTCTTTCCCTCTTAGACAATTGGGAAGATGAGGTCGTCGAGTTCAAGAGTGGCGGCAAGAGCTTCTCGAGCGACGAAATCGGGAAGTACTTCTCGGCGTTGTCGAATGAAGCGAACCTGCGTGGCCTTGAGGCGGCTTGGCTTGTGTTCGGCGTTCACAACAAGACGCGAAGAATCATCGGCACCGAGCTCATCGACTACATTGGAAAATTCAATGGGTTGTCTCGGAAACGAATCAATGATTACATGATTCCAGAGATAAGAGGGGAGCTGTCCATTGAAGAGAAAATCACCAAAATATCGAATTTGATGACATATTTGAGGAGATTGGGCGAAATTACAAATATGGGGAGCGCGACAAAACCTCTCTGGAAACTCTCTGACAAACGATAAATTCCAATGTAAATGTCAGAGAGAATGTCAGAGAGAATCATCAAGAAAGTCAAGGTGCAAGCCATGAAGATAGACGACATTCAAATCGAGGCGGTGGCGAAGAACCACCTCCGGGCAAATATCGCGCGAGTGGGTGATGCATTTATCTTAGTGCATAATTAGACAGCCAAATCATTTTTCAAGATGGAGGGCGAGCAATGACAAAAAGAAGAATGGCGGAAGACGCTGCCGCCGCGCACACTTTACCCAGGGGGAAATGACGGCCGCATAATTCGACAGACTATTTATTGACTCTCACATGTCGCTGGGCATGCGCCAATCGGCGCGCGGCGAGAGGGATAGCGTGATCTTTGGCCCGTCTGGCACGCAATTGCGCTTGTACTGGGATGCGGCGAACCGCTTTATGAACTTGGCTAGCGTCTCGTCGATGACTTTTGTAGGGTATGCGCCAGTGAAGGCGATGTGCGCCAATTCCCCCAATTTGCCGGGCGACGAGCCATTTTCAAGGTAGTGGAAAAGGAAGAAGTCGTGGAGTTCGTATGGCCCGAGACGCGCCTCGGAGTCGTTTGCGGCGGCTCCGGGAAGGAGTTCCGGCGTGATTGGCGCGACGGAAATTCGTTTGAGCAAGTCCGCCAGCGGGTCCGCCGACTCGTCGGCGATGAGGCGCAGGGCGGCAAGGACCATGGTTTTGGGGATGGAGGCGTTAATCTGGTACATGCTCATGTGGTCGCCATTGTATGTGTTCCATCCAAGCGCAATCTCGGAAAGGTCGCCTGTGCCGACCACGAGCGCGCGCTCCATGTTGGCGATGTCCATCAGTATTTGCGTCCGCTCCCTGGCCTGCGCGTTCTCGTAGCCAATGTCGTGGACATCCACGCTATGGCCTATGTCCGCAAGATGGCATAGGCATGATTCGCGGATGTCCACGACGCGCACTTCCGCGCCAATGGCCTTGGCGAGCTCTTTTGCCCTTTCCTGGGAGCTGTCGCTGGATCCAAATCCCGGCATGACAACGGCAATGAGGTTTTTGCGTTCCATGCCGAGTTTGTCGAGAGCCGCCGCAGCACCGAGGAGTGCGAGGGCTGAGTCCGCGCCGCCAGACACGCCGATGACAAGTTTGCCTATGGATGCACACGACATCCGCCGGGCTAGGCCGGCTGCCTGGATGTCGAGAAGCTTGCGCCACCAGTGGTCTTCTCCGTATTCGTCGAGAAACGGCGAGCGCGAGACCACAGGCGGCGAGGCCTCAGGAAGGTCGGTGGTGATGGATGTCTGCTGCCTTTGTGCGCCTATGGGGAAATGCGGACAATAGACGGAGGAAGTGCTTCTTCTGCGATGACGGAGTGCGGCAAGGTCGACGGTCGCCGCTACAATCTGCGGCACATCGCTGAACAGATTCCCCTCGGCGACGATTTCCCCGCCTGCCGCTACGAGCGATTCTCCGCCATAGACGGCGTCGGAACTTGATTCCCCTGTCCCGGCGCATGCCATGGCGTACACGCATCCAAGGCGAAGGCTCTGCTGCTCGACCAGCGACCTGCGTCGTTGCGACTTTCCGAGGAAGTCTGTGCTCGCGGAGAGGTTGAACACGATGTCGACGCCTCCCTCGGCCATCAGAGAGCTCGGAGGCGTCGGCGTCCAGAGGTCTTCGCAAATCTCGACGCCGAACCTAAAGGCGCCGACATCGAAGATGCAAAGCGGCTCATCTGCGGGTGCTGGCGTGAACTGGCGCCGTTCGTAGTATTCGCCGTAGTTTGGCAATGCCCGCTTGCGGACGATTCCGACGATCCTGCCGCCGTAGACCACCGCGGCGGCATTGTAGATTGCCGCGCCTTCCGCAACCGGCAGTCCGACGACTGAGAGGATTTGAATATCCGCCGTTTGCGAGGCGAAAGAAGCGGCGGCTTCCGACGCCGCGCGGAGAAGATCTTCGCGGAAGAAAAGGTCTCCACATGTGTAGCCTGTTATGCAGAGCTCCGGGAAGACGATTGCGGAAACCCCGTCCTTCGCGGCCTCTCCGGCGAGGCGGGCGAGTTCTTCCGCGTTTGCCTGCGGTTTTCCAAGGATAAGTCGCGGGGTTGCCGCTGCTATTCTGTAGAACCCGTCCATGGAAAGCATGCCTGCGGCGGTGGATGTTCACCGCCGCGGGCATTGTCGAACTAGATATTGCTGAAGAACTGGAAGGATGCGTAGGCGTCCTGGCCGTGTTCGACGATGTCGAGGCCCTTGAGTTCGGTTTTGGGCGAGACGCGGAGGATGCCGAGCTTCTTCAGGACGGCGAAGATGGCGGCGCCGCAGCCGAAGGCCCAGACCGCCGTGCAGAGGGCGCCGAGCGCCTGGACGCCGAGGAACTTGAAGCCTCCGCCATAGAAAAGGCCGGCGAGGCCGTTGCCATAGCCGCAGGCGGTCGGGGCCGCGAAGAGCCCGACGGCAAGGGTGCCCCAGACGCCATTCACGCAGTGGACCGAGACGGCGCCGACGGGGTCGTCGATGTGGATCTTGTCGAGGGCGAAGACCGAGAGGACGACGAGGACGCCGGCGACGAGACCGATGACGAGCGAGGCGTTCGCCGTAACGACATCACATGGCGCGGTGATGGCGACGAGTCCCGCCAACGAACCGTTGAGCGCCATTGTGAGGTCGGGCTTGCCCATGATGACCCATGCCGTGATGAGCGCGGCGCAGGTGCCGGCGCAGGCGGCGAGGTTTGTCGTCATGGCGACGCGGCCGATGGATCCGATGCCGGCTGTGTAGGAGCCGGGGTTGAATCCGAACCAGCCGATCCAGAGCAGGAAGACGCCGAGGGTGCCAAGGACGAGCGAGTGCCCGGGAATCGGGTTCGCCGTGCCGTCGTGGCGATACTTGCCGATGCGCGGACCGAGGGCCGTCGCGCCCGCCAGGGCGATCCAGCCGCCAACGGAGTGGACAACCGTCGATCCGGCGAAGTCGTGGAATCCGAGCCCTTCGAGCCAGCCGGCCGAGGCCCCGCCCGCGAGGCCGCCCCACATCCAATGCCCGCTGATCGGATAGACGATCGCCGAAACCAGCACCGAGTAGATTAGGTAGCTCTTGAACTCGATGCGCTCGGCGACGGCCCCGGAGACAATTGTCGCGGCCGTCGCGGCGAACATGGTCTGGAAGAAGAGGAAGGTCCAGTCCCAGACCCCCTCGCCGTTGGCGAGCGACGGCATGCCGAGGCCGCCCCAGCCGAGCCAGCCCGCCGCCTTCGAGGCGCCGAACATCAGCGCCGCCCCCAGGACATAGAAGGCAAGTGACCCTGCCGCGAAGTCCATCAGGTTCTTCATCATGATGTTCGCCGCGTTCTTCGCGCGGGTGAAGCCCGTCTCGACGAGCGCGAACCCCGCCTGCATCATGAAGACGAGTATGGCGGCGATGAGCGTCCAGACGACATTGAGATTGGTTTGAACTTCAGGTGCCGCAAGTGTTGGTTCCATGATTGTTGCTCCTTATTAGTCGATTGCAGAGAATAGCATTCGATGGGAATCGATTGCCATCGTATTACCCAATAGCTTCCGGGCCGCGTTCGCCGGTGCGGATGCGGACGCACTCCTCCATCGGCAGGACAAATATCTTGCCGTCGCCGATGTCGCCCGTGCGGGCGCCCTCGACGATGGCCTCGATGGTCTTTTCGATGAAGTCGTCGTTCACGCCTATGGCGAGGCGCATCTTCTTGTGGAGCGAGACCTCCTCGGTCGCGCCGCGGTACATGTGGACGTAGCCGCCCTGCTGCCCGCAGCCAAGCGCGTTGGTGACGGACATCTTGTAGATTTCGCGGGCGAAGAGCGCCTGCTTGACGGCATTCAGCCTCTCAGGCTGGATGTATGCGATAATGAGCTTCATTTTTACATTATGGATGCGCCACGACCACCGTCGCGCAACCCGCCTTACAGTTAGCACAAGCCGTGCCAAGTGCCGGCGACGCTCAATGAGAGGGCGTTCTTTTACACGGCGTGTAATTCCGCCGCAGGAGATATTTCACGAATGCGCCGGGGAAACCGGCGTCCATTCTAGCGCGATTAAAAAAAACAGGGTCACGCTAGGGGCGGAGCCAGGCGGGGCCAAAGAGCTTTGGCTCCTTTTCATTCACGATGCCGCCGAAGAGGGCGACTCCGTGGCGCGGCGCGCCGCGTCCGGGATCGACGTCGTTGACGGCAAGTGAGAAGCCTATCGCCTCGCCCGGCCGCGGCGGACGCGCCGCCGCCCCGAGTTCCGCCCATGGGATGAGTATCCTGTAGCGCGTCTTGCGCGTCGCCTCGTCTCGCTTCACGGCAACGCTGATCTTATCGCGGAGGGTCTTCATGGGCAGCGCGTCGTCCCAGCTTTGCTCTAGATACGCCTTTCCGCCGCCTCTGCCGTCGGCGCCTACGCTGAACTCGAATACGCGGTGGCCGCCGAGGGTCTGCGAGGTTTCGGCACCGGCGAAGCCCGCCTCCCACGGCTTGCCCCAGTCCATGTCTATGCCAATCTGAACGGAGTCCTGCGCCCACATTTGCGACGGGTCGTCATGGCTGTTTGTCTGGCGGTGTTCGTCATCCAGCACCTCCACTTCCACGGCAAGCCCCTTGCCGGAGTGGCGAAGGCGGACGTTCGCCGCGCAGTCGGCGTCCGGAACCTTGCCGTCCTTCCCGCGCGAGTCGCCAAAGGGTTTCCATGGTGGCTCCTCCCGCTGCGCCGGTTGCGGCGTTGCGCCGTCGGGCCAGATATCCAGCGGTGGCGGTTCATCCCGCTTTTTCCCACCCTGCGGCATGGGCGCCGGAGGCAGAGCCGCAGCGATTGCCGCCGACAGTTCGGCAACGTCGGCCACGTCGGCGATTTCGAGGAACACCGGCGAGGGGGATATGCGCAACGGCGCCGTTGCGGGGATTGGAGAGCCGAAGAGGTCGCAGGCAGAGGCGGCGAACGGCAGGACAACTTCGCGGGAGGGCGTCTCGTCCTCGCACCACAGCATCAGCTGGAGACGGCCGTCGCGGCGTCCGGCTACCATGTGGACGCCCGGCGCAAGCGAGAAGCGGCCGAGTGGCTCCGATGCGGCGAAGTGGCGCGAGACTGCGGCGAAGGCGCAGTATCCGGCCTCGGGGCGGCCGCCGGGCCCGATAAGCGAGAAGGCCGCCTCGCCTTCCTTCTTCGTGCGGAACTCCAGGGCGAAATAGATGAGAGCGTCAACGCCCTGGCTCCAGGCGAGGGCAAGGGAGCGGGCGACATAGCGCGCCTGTGTGGCGCGGTCGACCGGCGGCTGCCAGGTGCCGGCGGCGGCGGTCCAGCCGAATTCGGTGAGGTAAACCGGCATTTCCGGGCGGCCGTGCGCGGCCAGCCAGTCGTTGAGCATCTCGATCTTGCGGATGAACTCGTCCTCCGGCGGAGTGCCGCCGACGTAGGCGTGGAGATCGAGGAAGTCAAGCGATTCGAGAAGGCCGCCCGCCTCGATGGCGTTCAGGTCGCGGATGCGGATTGAGTAGAGGCCCGGCCCGCCGATGCGGAAGGAGGGGTCGGCGGCCTTGAGGCCCTTGCGGACGGCGCGGGCGTAGTCGGCGATTTCAATTGGCTTGCCCTTGAAGTGGGCCAGCGGCTCGTTGTAGATGGAGAAGTCGCGCGGCAGGGCGTGGGTGCGGGCGTAGGCGGCGACTGCGCGGGCTACGTCGTCCCAGTTCCTGGCGGGATAGAAGAGGCTGCCGAAGGAGGGCTTTTTGACGCCCTCGGGAATATCCATCGTCCACGGCGGCAAACCGAATGAAAACACGCCGACCTGCCGCAATCCATCGCGCTCGATATATGGAGCGGGCAAAGCCCGCTCCACCCCCGATGAATCGGGGGATCGGCGAACTCTGGCCGTGTCATCGGGGGATTGGCGAACTCTGGCCGTGCCATCGGGGGATCGGCGGACAGGTGGGGGGGTGGAGAGGTCGCCATGGAGGGCGGCTTCCTCCTCGGTCACGCTGTGGAAGGCCGTCATGCGGCGGTTCCAGCGGGCGCCGGCGAGGCGGATGAGGGCGGTGTCGCCATGGACGTTCCAGATGCCGAAGACGGAGTTCGTGCGCCAGGCTTCGGGTATTGGCGCGCCGACGACGGCGGCGGTGACGCGCAGGCTGCCCTGCGAGAGGTCGCCCCCGGCGATCTCCACATCATACCAGCCACGCTCTGGCAACTGCAGCAGCCAGCGGCCCACTTGCGCCGGGTCGGGCGCAAGTGCCACGGGCCTCGGGGGCGCATCTGGCGCGCGGCGCACAGTGGCGAAGGCACCCGCGCCATCGCCATCGAAGGCCAGCGTGGCGCTATCCGCCGCGAAGACGAGCCCGCCTTCGCCGCGCCAGTCAGGCGGCGTCGCATCGACAAGCCGCAGCGCCGAATACCCGGCGACGGCGATAAGCGGAAGCGCAAGGGCGAGAAGGAGAGGAAACGCGCGTTTCATAGTGAATAATTATTTACTGTGCCTTGCGGCACGACGATGGGGGGCGATTTTTGCAGCGGCGGAAGCGGACTGGCGTTTCACCCACCATCGTCGCGAGCGCAGCGAGCAGTATATTAAAAACCATTTCATGGGAGGTCGATGGCGATGCGGTAGAAGGCGGTGTCGGAGTCGTCGGAGGGCAGGTCAATGACGTTCTCCGGCGGCGTGGCGGGGATGTGCTCAAGGTAGGTGGCGAAGGGTTCGCCAAGGCGCTCCGCGCGCAGCACGGTGTAGGTGCGCCCCTCGACACTCGGCCATGACAGCGTGACCACCCGCCGCGACACTCCCGATGAGGCGGCGCCGCAGAAGATGCCGCCTATCCTGAAGAGCGAGGAGGCGTCGTGCGGGTCGGTGTCCGCCAGCCATTCGCCGAGGTTGCGGAGACCGTCGCCGTCCGGGTCGCCATTGGGGTCGGTGCCAGTGCGCTGGAGGAAGTGGCGGCGCTCCCAGAGGTCGGGGAGGCCGTTGGCATCGGCGTCACTTGGCATGGCAACGACCGGGACGAAGCGCACGGCGTCAACAATGACGTGGTTGCCGTTGGCCCCTTCCGTTAGGATGCGGACCGTGCCGTCCGTTCCCGCCTCGAAGGGGAACGTGCCGATGGATGTCCACCAGCCGCCGTCCTCCTCGCCCTGGACGGTCATGTCCACGAGGTTTGTCTCGACGCCTTCCGCATGGGCCACCTCGACGCGGACGGCGGTGGAGCGGGTGGCGCTGGCGTTCCACGCAAGCTGGACGCGATACTCGTTCGCCGAGGGGAGGTCTGGGCGGAAGAGGCACCAGAGGTCCGTAGATTCGCGACGGTCGTTGTGCAGGTAGTTGCCACCGTAGCGCTTTTCGCTGTAGGCGCTTTTCGTCCAACCATTGCCATAGGCGCGGAAGGCCGGCAGACCGTCGGAGTTGTCAACGATTGTTTCGCCCCGCCGCTTGCGCCAGCAAAGGGCGTCGGCGATGACGAACTTGTCCGCCTCTATCCCTTCGGTGAGAATCGTCGCCGAGGCGGTGGCGGGATCGAAGCGCCATGCGCCGATTGAAATCCACGTCCCGGAGCGCCCCTCGTTCGTCATGTCCACCAAGTTCGTGACGGTGCCGTCCGCCGTGACGACCTCGACGGGGACGCGGGCGGACCGGGAGGAGTTGCCGTTCCAGATGATGAACAGTTCCCACGGCCCGGCCTCCGGAAGGTTCGGCGCATAGCGGACCTTGAGAGAGGGGGAGGACACTTTGTTGTTGTGCCAGTAGTCCGGCCCCCACCGCTTGGCCGAACTCGTGCTTCTCACCCAGTTGCCGTAAAGCGTTGCCGTGCCGCCCCCGCCCCAGCCGGACTCGGAATCGGTATCGACGACGACATCCATCCAGGTCGCGTTGTCCAGGGCCGCTGGGACGCCAGTGTCATCGCGCTGAGGCCATGAACCGCCTATCCGCGCCTGCAGTTCTTCGGTCAAGGCCGGGTCGCGGTAGATTTCCCGCGGCGGGACGCCACGCTCCAGGCAGAGGGCGGCGGCCGTTCCGACAGCCACGCCCATCTGCCCGCCGGTGTTCATGACACGGCTGCTTCCAAGTGCGACATGCGAGAAGGATGCGCAGCGCCCGGCAAGGAAAAGGTTGGGGACGTCACGGCAGCAGAGGGCCCGGTAGGGGAAATACCACTTCCCCACGCTGATCTGCTTGGTGGCGCAAAGCCATCCGGCCTGGCCGCCCCATTTGGCGGTGTCGTAGTAGTGGAGGTCTATGGACCAGGTCGCGGTGCCGACGGCATCCTCGAAATAGGCGGCATTCTCGACATCGTGCTGCGTGACGGTGTAGTCGCCGAAGACGCGGCGGCTCTCGCGGCGGCCGGCGATGAATGGCACCCATGCCAGGGCGGAGCGGCGCGCGGCCGCGCCCATGGCGTCGTTGCGGGCCCGCGCATTGGCGAAGGAGCCGTAGATGGCGCGAAGCAGGCGGTCGCGCAGCCCCTCGGAATCGCGAACCGTGTCCTCGGTCTGCCCGAGGCCTGCCTCCCACTGCCAGCCGCCATTGGTGGCGCAGTTCGAACCGGCCACGGAAAGCGCCCACGGGACTTCAGGGAAGTCGGTCTCGACACCGCGCCCGACGGTGCGCCACATGAGGCTGTTGCCCATTGTGGAGGCGTCGGCAAGCGGCTGGGCGAGAGATTCGCCGTATTCCTCCTGCGATTCGCGCCCCACGCGGTATGCGGCGCCGGCAAGGACTGCGAGCGTGCCGTCGCCAGTGGCATCCACGAACAGGGGCGCCGCAAGGCGCATGCGCCCGGCGGTGCGGACGTTGCGGACATCCACGGCGACGATTTCCCGCATGGCGTTGGTGACGGCGCCCTCGACGCGCCAGCCGGGGTAGGCCGAGATGTTCTCCTCGGCGGCGAGATAGTTCGCGCGCTTCGCGTCGTCGGCCGCGAAGCCGTCCTGCGAGTTGGCGGCGGAGCTGCCGAGGCGGTTGACGATCCAGTGGCGGCCCTCGCCCTGCGTGTGGACGCGTACCTCGTCGCTCGCGTTGCCGCCGAAGACGTCGCGGTCCTGGACAATCGCCACGCGCAACCCGCCCCTGGCGGCGGCAATTGCGGCGGCGCATCCGGCAATGCCGCCGCCGGCCACTACAAGGTCGTATGACTCCTGGCGCGACGGCGCGCCAATCTCGCCGCGCATGGCGGCGCGCCAGGCGGCGAGATCCGCGCCGCCCGCTGGCGGCGCCGCCCCGGCGGAGAGGTCCTGCGTGAAGAAGAGGGCGTCGCAGCGTCCATCGAAGCCAGTGAGGTCATGCAGGGCAATGCCGACGGGGCCGGGGGACGCGGCGACGAAATCGCCGGCGCGCACCCATCCCCAGTCGGCGGGGGCGACGCCCAGCGTGGCGGCGAGCGGCGAACCATTCACCAGAATCTGGAACCTGCCGGGACGCGCAGCGTCTGCGCCTTCCCAATCTGGCACCCAGTCGTGAGTCCGCGCCCACACGGCCCAAGCTCCGGCGGCTGGGAGGGAGACGGAGCCCGTGGCGTCCGCCACGGGCGATCCCGTCCCGTGCGCCAGGAGATAGGGCGAACCCATCACATCGGCCGACTGCGTATCGAGCGCCCATCCGCCGAGGTCGTTTAACGATTCCGCCTCAATGAGGAGACCGTCCGCACAGGCATATCGGCCTGACTGCGTAAAGAGGGCCGCCGCAAGGACGGCCCGAGACAAGACTTCTTTGAGCGGGAGTCCGGACATTTGCCCGCTCCTCTGCTTCCAAATCTAGTGTAACGAGATAATGGTTGGCTCGGTTCCCTGCCATTCGTAACAGCCGATATCATAGATATCGCCATTGAGACGCGGGAATCCTGCAAGGTCTATCGATGGGAGCGCATTCACAACGTCGTTCTTGCCCGCGTTGATTAGCGGCGACCTGGTGACGGGCTTGAATTTCCCCTGGGCGTAGTTCGCAAACATCGTTGATGTCGTGCCGCGCACCCAGTTCTTTGAAGTGATCAGGGACTCGTCAAAATCGAAGTCGAACGCGGAATTGGCAATGTTCACAAAACGGCTCACGGGAAGCGACGAGAGCACATTTTCCTCGGTGTCCACGATGCCCGCGACGGCGCAGTTCTGGACATAGGCAGACTCGCCGGCGATGCGGATCGAAGCTGAGCCGCCGTTCAGCGCGGTGCCGGTGCCAAGCGTGGAGCGAACGATTGTGCACCCTACCATGTGCGCGTTCTCCGCGAGGTGGACAACGGCGGATTCGAGAGTGGTGTCGTTGGCGTCGAAGAGGCAGTTCAGGATGACCGCCGACCCCTTGGCCAGAATGCCTGTGGCCTGGTCCTTCACGGCCGTTCCAGAAACGCTGTTGCCGCGCACGATGCAGTTCACCATCGTGCCGCCGCGCATGTACGCGCCGGCGCCACCGTGCTCGCTGTTCGCGTCTGCAGTCGACCAGGAGAGGGAGGCGTTCTGAATGACGCAGTTCGTGACGAGGCCTGCGGTGACCCAGAGGTTGCCGCCTGTGTAGTTGACAACGTGTCCGTCGGCCACGGTGATGCCGGAAAGGGCTGCGCCTGCGTGGGTGAGGTTGAAGACGCGGCAGGCGGGAGCCGTGCCCACATTGCGCACGATGACATCGGCGGGATTCCCGGTCATGCCCTCGACGCGGATGGCGCGGTCGAGGACGACGCGCTCCGTCGTGGTGTAATCGCCGGCGGCGAGGTGGACGGTTGCGCCAGCGCCGGATACGGCAATGGCGGCGGCCACGGTGTTTGCGGCCTTGGCAAGGGTGTCGTACGGGGCCGTGGCGGAGCCACTGGGCGAGACGAAGACATCGCCGGATGTCAGGACCTGAATGGTCGCTGCCGCAGACGTGGAGGAGAACGTGCGCCCGTCCTTCGTCGCCGTGGCGGTGAACGTGTAGGTGCACGTCGCACCCCAGTCCAGATCCTGGACGGAAAGGGAGAGCGAACCGGGCTCGTCGAGCGACCCCAAGGAGCGCGTCTGCGTGTCTCCACCAGCCGAATAGGAAACGAGGAGCTCGGTGTCGGGGCGGTCGGGGTCTCCGTCGAGAGCGGGCGTGTCAAGCGCAGCGGTGAAGACCACGGCGCTTCCATCGAGCACGGCCGATGTCGAGCCAAGGACAGGGGCGCCCAATGTGCGAACCGTCTGGACGCTCGACACGGCGTCATTATGGCCGGTGGACGTGGCGCGGAGACGCCAGAAATAGGTCGTGTCGGGATCAAGCCCCGTCACTGTCGCGGTGTGCGTTCCGGCGGAAATGCTGGAGAGGACGGTCGACGAGCCGTTCAGGAACTCCGCATCCGTGCCATATTCGACGGCGACATTCACCGTCTCGCCCGAGCCGAGGTCGACCGTGACGGGAACGGTAAAGCCGTCGAGCGTCGGGGCAAGACTGGACAGGGTCGGGTAGACGGAGAAGTCGGAAACCGTGACCGGGACGAGGTCGGCGAGGTCGGACGCGGCGGCGATTTCGTCGAACAGGACATAGGCGTTCGCCGTCATGTAGGGGGCTGTCATGCAGAGGTAGGCGAGTGGGGTGGCCGACGTGAGCAGCTCGGTCTCAATGTCGGAACCGAAATGCGTTTCAGGGGAGTTGTCATAGTCGTCAATGGGCATGGCGAAGGCGCGGGCGGTGGCGCCATCGGCGGCAAGGGTGATTTCGGCGACGCAGAGGTAAGTCGTATCCTCGGAGAAGTCCGCCGCAGCGACAAGCGTCTGCGATTCGCCTCCGAAGCGGATAACGAGCTCGGTGTCGACATCGCTGGAACTCGTGGAAGTCTTGCGGAAGGCGAACCAGACGCCGTTGGTAAGGGCGTTGCCCGACTCGGTGCGCCCATGCGCGGGGGTGCCGGATGACAGGTTGACCAGCGGGACGGTCCGCAAGCCGATGCCGCGGAGCATTCCCTCGACGCGGGTGGCGGTGCCGGCGCCGGAGCCCTGGGACATCAGCGCCCGGAGGTAGAACGTCCCTTCGGTCGGGAGCGCGCCGGAGGCGAGGACGCGCTGTCCGGCTCGGTAGTTGCTGTCGTTGCTGCCAACCGTGCCGTTGCCGCTGGTGCTCGTGTTCCTGTAGCCAATCGAGCCCGCGCCGGCGGGTGTAAAGCCATCCCATGAGGCGGGAAAGGCAAGGCCGGTGGAGAAGCAGCGGACGACGGAGCTGTCGCCGGCATTCCATGGTGCCGAAGAGAGGAA
>JAEEGL011077534.1_pt1 | contig 14374 bp, 9 predicted proteins | sample 9134231 | NCBI WGS metagenome assembly JAEEGL01 (sample SAMN16246548, study PRJNA631951) | gut metagenome | biome: gut microbiome; feature: rumen; material: fiber-attached | host: Bos | place: Iran: Karaj | collected 2018-10
GGATCTCGTCAAACCTGTCCTCTGCGGCCTCCAGCGTCAGCTTCTGGGTAATGAAGCTCACTGTGGCGTTCTCCACGCCGTCCACTTTCTTAATGGCGTCCTCCAACTTGGCGGCGCATGCTGCGCAGTCCACTTCACAGGCGAATTTCTTCTTCATGACTGATGTCCTTTCTTCCCTTCCGGGAAACACCTTTCTCTGCTCCCTTGTCCTCACTGTTCCTCGATGTGCTCCCGCCCCTGCCCGATAATCGTCCGGACGTGGTCGTCCGCGAGGAAATAGAACACGGTCTTGCCGTCCCTGCGGCTCCCCACCAGTTTTGACTGCTTGAGTATCCTTAACTGGTGGGAGATCGCCGACTGGGTCATTCCCAGGGTATCCGCGAGGTCACACACGCAGATCTCTGACCCGAAGAGCGCGAAAAGTATCCTCATGCGGGTGGAATCCCCGAAGACCTTGAACAGCTCGGCGAGATCACAGATCTCGTCCTCATCAGGCATGTATTTCCTCACCCTCTCGATCCGGTCCTCATGCAGTTCAAAACTGTCGCAGTGCTCCACATCCTGAAGTGCCATATCGCTCTCCTTGTCTGTACGCGTGAAACATATGAGCATTTGTTCATATGAATAATATTTCAATATCAGAGATCTGTCAACAGAAAAAACAAAATGATATGATTAAGCACAGGAGAATTGGAAAAATGACGGACAGAGACTGGGATCTTCATCTTGGAATTCATACTACGGGCAGGGAGGATTACGCCGCCGACACCCACCATTACGCCTACGAGCCCACCCCGTACAGCGTGCTGGACCGGCTGGCCGCGTCCGGGTACATCGAGGCAGGCGACGTCCTTGTGGATTACGGCTGCGGCAAGGGCCGGGCAGCCCTCTACCTTAACTTCGCCTTGGGCTGCCGGACCATAGGCATCGAGAGGGATCCCGCGCTCTATCTTAAGGCGATGGCCAATCTCGAGAGTTACGCCGGGCGTTTATACGCCCTTTCTCCCGATGCGGCATCAGAGCCGGATAAGCGCGCGGGCAGCACCGGCGTCTCCCCGGACGTGTATTTCTTCAACACCGGTGCGGAGGACTACGAGATCGACGGCGCGAACCGCTTCTATTTCTTCAATCCATTCTCCGAAACCATCTTAAGGCCGGTGATCCGGCGCATCTTCGACTCCTACTACAGCTCGCCCCGGGGGATGAAGCTCTTCTTCTATTATCCCAGTCCGGAGTACGAATCCGTACTCGCTTCCAACGACGAGCTGGAGTTTTTTGACGACATCAGATGCGGGGATCTCTTCCCCGAAACAGAAGGAGACCCCCGCGAACATATCCTTGTTTACGGCATCGGCTGAAACAGAAGCGGATGCCTTCGCTGCGGTATAAGTCTGAACGGATCAGGCTCTCCGCAGCGCCTTAATTCCTTTCAAGCTCCGTCCAGCCCTCGCCTTCCGGCGCATCCTCCGTCCTTCTGCCCGCCACGAAGAACTCGTCATCTCTCTGAAACACAGCCGACGCATCGCTTCCGGTCGTGAAGACCCCGCCGTCCGCCGCGGCATAGTCTGTTCTTCCCGCGGTCACCTCATCCCAGTGCATTCCCTCGTCCCCGCTGGAAAAGATCTCCTCCGGGCTCTGGATCACCGCATCCGGGTCCGTCGGATTATCCGGCGCATGCCCGACGACGTACTCATAGACATCGTCCAGAAGCAGCGAATTATTCACCACACTCTGCTGTGCGAGCATGAGGCCGAGCGCGGTACTGAGCCTCCGGAACTCCGGCCTCTCATGGAGATTGGCGATGATGTCGAGATAGGTGTCCCGATACCTGTCGAGTTCTGCCTCGCTGTCCGCCTCCATAAGGTAGAGTCCGTAGATGTTCCAGAACACGTCATAAGTATCCATACCGGTGAGGTGGGCGACGTGCTCATAGCCGTCCCCCGCGCCGATCACGTCGACATAGGTCGTCCCGTCCCCGTCGGTCAGGCGGAGCCTTATGTCAACCATGCTCCCGTCGTAGGCCAGAGCTTCATAGGAAGATATGGTTCCCTGCGAGAACAGGTCGTAAAGAGCCGTCATCTCCCCGAAGTTGCCGGTGACATAGTCCGCGAACCTTCCGAAAAGCTCCTCGTCCGCCGGCCGGTCCTCCACGATTTCCACAGTCATGCCCTGCTGCCCGTACAGCCACATCAGATAGTTTCCGACAGTACGGTAATTCAGATAAGTCTTGCGCTGGGACTCGGATTTCTCCCCGTCTTCATGCGAGACGATAAGCCCGGTGATCCTGCCCTGCGTCGCGTAGCTCTCCTCCTGATGGAAGGATCTCGCGGAGACATAGCCAAAACTCACCTTGCCCTCCGGATCGGTCAGAAGCAGCCTGACCTCTGCCGGGTGCTCGATGCTCAGCGAATGCCAGTCCACGGAAAAGTCCTCCGTCCAGCCCTCGGGAACCATGGCATCCAGAACCTCCAGAATTATGGGATTGCCGTCGTCGTCCAGTCCCATATTTTCGCTGAATGTCCTGCGGGTGTAGCTCCGCGGCGACGCCGCGGGAGTTTTGGCCCGCTCCCCGCCAGGCATTGCGGGCATCGCGGAGCTTCCGGAGCGATCCGTCTCCGCTGCCGCCGTTACCGCGGTGATGCCGCTCTTATCCGCATCCGGAAGCCTGGTGATCCGCCCCTCCCGGACGTAGAAGGTGTCTCCGTTGTACTCGTTCAGGCTTACCCAGCCCTCATCGCTGAAGGTACAGCCGTAGAGCTTTCCGTTTCTTAAGTCAACGGTGACAATATCAACGTAATAGTCCCCCTCCGGCAGCGCCATGCACACCTCGCCGTCGCAGTCGGGCCAGGTTTCCACCATGTGCTTTCCCGTTGCCCCGTCGTAGAATACCGCGACGTAAACCGCCCTCGGATCGCCGTGCTCCGGCACGGCAAAACTCACGCGGCCGCAGCCCTGGGGTATCACCTCTGTTTCTAGCTCTCTTCTGGTGTATCCCGTGTCAAGCACGTTGCTGCTGCGGAAAGCCTGGTTGATCACCTCCTCGTACTCCTCCATTCCGCCTGCCCGGCAGGCGAAGACGAGCGCCGCGTGGACATCCGCGAAGGAGTTGGCCGGAGTAAGGATCTGCAGGCCGGTGTAGAAGAGCGAGAACATGTCCTCCAGGCTCATCCCGGCCTCTGCGATGGAATACGCGGCCTTGTTGATGATGCCGGAATTCTGGTGCACTCCTCCGTTGTCATTGTAGGTGTAGACCGGGGTCACCGCGTTCGGAACGTAATATGCCCCTCCCACTGCGGAGGGCTGGTAGAAAAGCTCCGGCCTGGACATGGAGCGCGCGGCCTCGTTCGAGTTTTCCCCGATCATCCAGGTCTCGTCGGTCGTCCGCTCCGCCATCATTTCCATGAGCTGTCCCATGATGTCGGAATACGATTCGTCAATCGCGCCGGCGTCGTTGTTGTAGTTGTCTCCGACGATGGACGAATTGGTCACTGCATGGGTGTACTCATGTCCCACTACGTCCAGGTCGTAGCACAGGTCGTTCACCTCGGAGTAGACGAAGGTGAACCATCCCTGAAACTGTCCCATGTAGCAGGCGTTGCTCACCGGCTTCCCGTTCCTGTCTACGTATTTGCGTCCGAGAAGGATGGGCGTTCCGAAGCCGTCCGGCGAGTAGATGTCGATCGAAGCGTAGGTGTCGTAGGCGGTCTGGTAGTTGTACATCGCCGCGAGGTCGCGCTCCTCCCACTCGTTGTCCTCGCTGGTGAGGAAGGTCAGCGTCCCGTTCCTGTAGAAGAAGTCATAGCAGTCCGCAACCGCCATCTTGCGCGTGGGATCGATCATGTAGTAGAGGCCGTCGCGGGGATTATAGGATACGTCTATTGTCACGCGCTTCCGGCCTATTCCCTTGAGGTCCAGCCTCCCGGTCCACTTCACGGGGACCAGATCCTCGAAATACTCCTCCGTCGGGTAGTAGGAGGTGTCCTTCGATACGGTGAGTGTGGAGCTGGGAAGGATCCAGCAGATCTTGCCCTCTCTCGTCATGTAGACCTTAAGGTACTGCATGTTCTCAAAGGAAGTGTCCGTCCCGGGGTTGTCAGCGAAGAGCACGTAGCAGTTCTGCAGGTGCTCGTCAAACCAGATCACCGCCTCGTCCGTCGCGTCGGCATACCAGCTGGTCACCCTGGGAACCGCCTTTTTCGCAAGCTCCAGCGCCTCCTCCTTCGTGAGGATGTCCGTCTCCTCCGCAAAGCCCAGGCTTGGAGTGAAGGAGCAGGAAAGCGCCGCGGTGTACCCCTTCGGGTCAAGGACGATGTGCAGTGTTCCGTTCATGACGGTCTGCTCGCCGTATCTCTGCTGATAGGTGAGATAGGTATACCCGTTCTTGTCCCTGCAGGCGTAATTAATGAAGAAGTCACTGCCCTTCTGCAGGCCGATGAGGGAAGCCACGCCGTTCAGAGAATTGATCGCCGCCTCAACGGTGATCATGATATCGTCGGGCCGCACCGGAATCGGCTCCTCATAGTATTTTCCGATCAGCGTGGAGAGATATCCCTCGTTCGAGTAGACAAAGAGGGCTTTCCCTCCGTTCATCCTCTGGATATCCTCCTCGGTCAGCTGGACCGCCGTGTTGTACTGAGGGCCGCCCTGCCCGGAATCCCCGCCGTCTGTTCCGCCTCCGGAAGGATTGTCCGAAGGAAGGTTGTCGTCCCCGGAATTCCCGGGGATGTCCTGTCCCGACTCCTCCGGATCCTTGTCCGTAAGGCCGAAGATCACGCTGGGATTCCCCAGGCTGTCACCGGTGATCTTGAACCCCGTGATGGTGTCTTCTTCATCCTCCGCCGTCGTAAAGGCATTCCCGCTCTCGCTGATGGTCTGCGAGGCGAGCGCACCTGCAGGTACCGCCGCGGTAAACATAAGTATTCCGGCGGTCACCAGCGCTGCTATTCCAGCCGGCTTCAGGCCCTTTCTCCGTTTCATCACTGTGTCCTCCTCTCCGGTATTTCCATATCGCCGGGCTTTTCAGCCCGTTAACGCTCCTGTCTGATTCTGTCTTCAGGGATATTCCGGGATCCCCGGCATCAGGTTCCTGTTATCAAATATTGTAGTTTCTTTACGGTTGTGAAGAAAGCACTTGCATTTTGGTTCATGCAACCGTATAATAATCGTTGCGTGTTGAAAAGCACACGGAAACCGGGGTGTAGCGCAGTTGGTAGCGCACTTCGTTAGGGACGAAGGGGTCGCGTGTTCGAGCCACGTCACTCCGACAAAGGACAGGAGATATCTTCGGATATCTCCTGTTTCTTTTTCTGCCGGTATTCCCCCTGCCGCAGCGGAGCCAGCCCGGAGATCAACCGGATTCCTTCTGGAACTGCGGACCGGTCCTGCTGCGGATATGCGCGGTGTCGTTGAACAGCTCCACCCTCGGATGGACATACTCCCCGTTCCTCACCGGGAAATCCAGTATGATAATGGACGTATAGTCATATGGGAACACGGTAAGCACATAGGGGAAGGGGAGCGAGAGAAGACTGGAAAGCACGCAGGCTCCGGAGCCGCCGTGGGAGAAAACCGCGATTGTGCTGTCCTTTGCTCCGTCACAGTAAAACCGGATGCCCTCCTGCCGGTAGCCTCTTTCCTCCATGAACCGGTCAAAGCACGAGGTGACATAATCATAGCATTCCGTAGCGGCATTCTTCGCAAAGAACGGGTGCTCCCGCCAGTCCCTGTGCCCGAAGTCAAAGTTTTCCTCTTCCATCATCCGGTCGCTCAGTCCCCAGGGATGGCCTTTATCCGGCACGCCCTCCCCACCCCAGCTGATCTCGTGCATGTAGTCCAGCACCGTAACCGGAAGCCCGAGCAGCCCGGCCGTACATTCTGCCGTCTCCCGCGCCCTCCCGTTCGGCGAGGAATATACTTCCGTAATTCCTTCTCCCGCAAGCCTCACCGCCGCTGCCTCCGCCTGAGTTCTCCCCGTCGGTGTGAGACAGTCGTTGACATAATCCGGCTCGCCGTGGCGCACAAACAGTATCCTCATCACATCCCCTCCTGCAAAACACGCTTACTCTGCTGATGATCCCGGAACTGATTATTCTTCCTGTTTTTTCTGCCTGCTTTTCCTGTACTGCGCGGGAGACATCCCTGTGATCTCCCGGAAGCTCTGGATGAAGTAATTGGGTGTATTGAAGGCCAGTTCCTCCGCGATCTCCCTTACCTCCAGCTTTGTCGACTCGAGCAGCACCTTCGCCCGCTGCACCTTTTTCTCCCGGATATAGCCCGCCACTGACATGCCGGTCTCCTTCCTGAATTTCTCCGTGAGATAATAATCCGTATATCCCACCAGCGACGCGAGCTCCGACGTGCGTATTTTCCGGTCCAGGCTAAGCTCAATGAAGTCGCAGCACTTCTGTATCTCGTGCGAATAATTGGGGTTCAACCGCACATAGTGCACTCGGTAGATGAAATCATGGTACATGGACAGGGAAAGTGCCGTGAGCTCTCCCGAATCCGTACAATCCTCCGCCGCCTGGATATAGGAGTCCCCGAGGGCATACGCGGTCTCCGGGGAGAGCCCTCCCTCCATCGCCGCGCGGCTGACCAGGGTGGTGAAAACAATGATGCTCGTCTTCATCTGCCGCAGAGGGTCCTTTCCCTTTACCGGAACTCCCCCGCTCAGACTGGCGCTGCCCTGCAGAACGCGCTGATAATTGATCTCTCCCCTGCGGACCATATCGAGCAGCGCCTGCTCGGCACGGTATATCTGGCCTCTGTCCCGGGTGCTGATCCCGCTGCCCTCTCCTATTCCCTCCTTTGAAGCCGGCTGATGCAGGATGTCCGAAACCCCGAGATGCTCCCCCGTGAGCGTGTTGTGGATCATGATGACATAGCGGATGAACACCGCGTAAGCGATCACCGGAAGCTCGGGGAGCATCGCGGCAAGCTGCTCCGCCCACTGCATGCTCTCCCCGGAATGGATAAACGGATCAACAGCCCGGCGCAGCTGCTGCTTCTCCGGACGGGAGTAGAAGACCGGGCCGATGACGCAGATGAGATCCCTGTCCCTCCCGGTTCCTCTGGTCACCGCCCACTGCATGCCCGCAGGGGATCCGATCATCCGGGGAGCCGCGGAATCCCGCACGCAGGATAGCGCTTTATCCAGTCCTCCAAGTATCCGGAAGGACATGCCAAGCGTCTTTCTCTCCTCCTCCGGACACGATGAGGAGATCTCCTCCCCGCCGGCGGAGTAATACCAGATATAGCATTTTTCCCCGCGCGGAATGCAGGATTCCAGGAGCAGAAGGCTGCTTTCCCCTCTCGCGTTCTCCCGTGCCATGTCTTATCCTCTCCTGTTATGTCTTCTCTGCCGGGGAAGCTGCACACAGCTCCTGCGGCTTTTCCTGACTCTATAATAACCCGAATTTTTGTAACTTTGCACTGATTATTGGATTTACCCGGGAACACCGGTTTTCCTACAATTGCAGTAGATAAACCGTCACCGGACCACGGGACTTGTCCGGACAAACATGGAAAGGAGCACAACATGGCTAAGGAACATCTCACACAGAGCGAAATCGACGGCATCCAGTACCGCCGCGCAAAACTTTGGCAGATCATTCTGGTCGCCTTCAACGCCTTTAACGGCATGGCCGTCTATTTCCTCATCGGTCTTGCCAGCTACTCCGCAAGCATCGGCTACGGCATCGCGACCCTGGTCGTCGGCGGGCTTCTCACCTTCACCCGCATTTTCGACGCGATTACCGACCCCATCCTCGCATTTGTCTACGACCGGGTCAACACCCCCTGGGGCAAGGTCCGTCCCCTGATGATCACAGGCTGGGCGGTGCAGAGCATCGGCCTCCTCTGCATGTTCAACTTCTTCTCCAGCAAGGGCCACGGCATCGCGACGTTCCTTGGCTTCTACATGCTCTATGTCGTGGGCTATACGATCGTCAACATGACAGCCCAGACCCTGCCCGCCCTCTTAACCAATGATCCGAAGCAGCGCCCGACCGTCGGCGTCTGGCAGACCGTGTTCAACTACATGGTTCCCATGGCCCTGAACATTGTTGTCTATACCGTGCTGATGCCCTCCTTCGGAGGAAGCTTCAACCAGGAGTTCCTGAACGTCGTTACCTGGCTCTGCGTCGCGATCTCCTTCTTCGGAGTCATCGCCGTATGCTTCGGCATTGCGGAGTATGACCGCCCCGAGAATTTCCGGGGCATCGGAAAAACCGAGCGCCTCAAGGTGAAGGATATGGCCGAGGTACTGAAGAACAACAAGCCTCTGCAGAGCTATATCATCTCCGCGGCATCCGACAAGGTCGCCCAGCAGGCGTCCTCCGCCTCGATCGTCGGCACGCTCCTCAGCGGAATCCTCATCGGCAACATGGGCCTTGCGACTACCTTAAGCGTGATCGGGATGCTGCCCTCCATCCTCTTCGCCGTCATCGGCGCCCGCTACGCCGGAAAGCACGGCAACAAAGAATCCATCGTCACCTGGACCAGGAACTGCATCTTTGCCAACATCGCGATAATCGCATTCTTCTTCATCACCCGGGTCACCGCGGGGACGGAGTCCATCGCGTCCATGGGCGTCACCATGATCCTCTACGTGCTGCTTACACTGGTTACCAACGGCTTCGCCATGTGCGTCACCACCGCCAACACCGCATTTATGGCAGACATCATAGACTATGAGCTGGACCGCGGCGGCAAGTACATCCCGGCTGTCGTCTCCGGCACCTACAGCCTTATTGACAAAATCGTCTCCTCCTTCTCCGCGGCAATCGCGACCGGATGCGTCGCATTAATCGGCTACACATCCACCATGCCTCAGCCCGGTGATCCCAACACCGCGGGCGTGTTCTGGATGACCATGTTCCTTCGCTACGGTCTCGCCATACTCGGATGGATCTGCACGCTCCTCGCAATGAAGAGCTGCCGTCTGGACAAGGCGGCGATGGTCGAGGTCCAGAGGCGGATCGCCGACAAGAAGGCCGCGGCACAGAGCAGCCTCGGATAAAATCAGCGCGGGATACGCCACTGATCCCGCAGAACCTATTTCTCCATCAGATCAGTTAAGGAGTACAGAACAATGAGAAAAATCACCGTGCTTCGGGACGGCTGGCACTTCGTCCGCCGGAATATCTCCCCGGAATCCGCAGCGGATTACCTCACCGGAGGAGAGACCGTAACTCTCCCGCACACCTGGAACAGCATCGACGGCCAGGACGGCGGCAACGATTATTACCGCGGGACATGCTGGTACATCCGTGAGCTTGCCCCTGAGGAAACATCCGGCGAATGCCTCTTTATCGAGTTCGCCGGAGCGGCGATGACCGCCGAAGTCTACCTCAACGGGGCAAAACTTGCCCGCCACGAAGGCGGTTTCTCCGCCTTCCGCGCTGAACTCACCGGAAAACTCGGGGAGAAGAACATCCTGGCCGTCTCCGTGAGCAACGAAGACAATGCCACGGTGTACCCGCAGAAAGCGGACTTCACCTTCTACGGCGGCCTTTACCGGGAGGTGCGCCTGATCTCCGTCCCTGCGGAGCACTTCGAGCTTCTTAAGGACGGCACGCCCGGCATCAAGGTCACGCCCGAGGTCGATCTTACGGCACACACGGCGAAGGTCACGGTGGAGACCTGGCACAACGCCGGTTCTGTCGAGATCACGGTCAACGGGGAGACCAGGACGGCGGAACACTCTGCGACCTTCTTAATCCGGGACGTACATCTCTGGGACGGCCTGGACGATCCCTATCTTTACACCGCGTCGGCAAAGCTTCCCGGCGGCGACGAAGTTTCCGCCCGCTTCGGCTGCCGCAGATTTGAGATCGACCCGCAGAAGGGCTTCTTCTTAAACGGCAGGAGCTATCCTCTGCGCGGCGTATCGCGCCACCAGGACCTGAAGGGCAAAGGCAATGCCCTCCTTGCGGAGGACCACGCCGCGGACATGGAGATCATCCGTGAGCTCGGTGCCACCTCACTCCGCCTCGCGCACTACCAGCATGCCCAGGAGTTCTACGATCTCTGCGACGAAAACGGCCTCATCGTCTGGGCGGAAATTCCGTACATCACCATGCATATGCCGGGCGGCAGGGAAAACACCTTAAGCCAGATGCGCGAGCTCATCACCCAGTGCTATAACCACCCCTCCATCGCGGTCTGGGGGCTTTCCAACGAGATCACCGCAGCCAGTGCGGTCGACGGGGATCTCCTGGAAAACCACCGTCTGCTGAACGACCTCTGCCACCGCATGGACAGCACCAGACGGACCACCATGGCCGACGTCTTCATGCTGGAGACCGACAGTCCCATCCTCAGGGTCCCCGATATCAACAGCTATAACCTCTATTTCGGCTGGTACCTCGGCGAGCTGGAGCAGACGGACGAATTCTTCGACGAGTATCACGCCAAGTATCCGGACCGCGTGATCGGCTTTTCCGAGTACGGCGCGGACGCTAATCCCGCCTTCCACTCCTCCCGTCCGGAAAAGGGCGACTACACCGAGGAATACCAGGCGCTCTATCACGAGCACATGCTGAACATGATCGAGCAGCGGCCGTATCTCTGGGCCACGCACGTCTGGAATCTCTTCGACTTCGCGGCCGACGGACGCGACGAGGGCGGCAAGCACGGCGAAAACCAGAAGGGCCTGGTCACCTTTGACCGCTCTCTTCGCAAGGACGCCTTCTATCTCTACAAGGCTGCGTGGAACAAGAACGAGCCTTTTGTCCATCTCTGCGGCAAGCGCTATGTGAACCGCTGCGAGGAGGAGACCGAAATCAAGGTCTATTCCAACCGGAGCGAAGTCAGCCTCTATGTGGACGGTGCGAAGGTCGCTGCGCAGAGCGGCAAGACCGTTTTCCGCTTCCGTATCCCCCTGCTCGGCGAGCATCTGATCCACGCGGAGGCAAACGGCTGCAACGACGTTATGTGCATCCGCCGCGTCAACGAGCCGGATGAGAGCTACATCTTCAACAAGGCCGCGGCTTCCGTCACCAACTGGTTCGACGCGGACGAGCTTGACCCGAGCTGCTTCTCCATCAACGATACGCTGGGCGAGATCCGTTCCAATCCCCAGGCCGGCGCGATCATCGAGGCCATGATGGCCAGGGGCGCCTCCGAGCGTGGCGACGTGGCCGACGCGGTAAAGGACAACCCCGCGCTGCAGCGGATGATGGGCCGCATGACCATGGTCAGTCTCCTGAAGCAGAGCGGCGCGGACGAAGAGAGCATCAAGCAGCTCAACCGGGTACTGCAGGGGATCAAAAAATAGGAACGGCGATATGAAAAAGAAAAAGGGAAAGAAAAAAATGTGGATCATTCTCGGCTGCGTTGCCGGCTTTCTGCTCCTGCAGTGGTTATTTATCGGATACCGCTTCAGCTTCGGCCCTTTTAAAGCGCTTGGTGATATCCGTATGGCCAAGCTTCCGGGAAATGCCGAAAGCTATGGGATGGATCGGCTTGATGCTATGGAGGGCAGTCCTCTGGAAGGAAAGAAGATCCTGTTCCTCGGCTCTTCGGTGACCTACGGCGCGGCTTCCCTGCGGGAGGGTATCCCCGAATACTTTGCTGTCCGCCTGGGCGCGGAGGTGACGAAGGAGGCCGTCAGCGGCACGACCCTGACGGATGACAGCAACAGCTCCTATGTCCACCGCCTGCTGACAAAGGTCGACCCGGCCACGCCGTACAGTCTCGTCGTCGTGCAGCTTTCCACCAACGACGCCAGCAAGAACAAGCCACTGGGCGAGATCTCCAACAGCCGGAACAAGGAAGACTTCAACACCAGGACCGTGACCGGCGCGATCGAGTATATCATCGCCTATTCCCGGGAGACCTGGAACTGCCCCGTCGTGTTCTATACGGGGAGCCGCTACGACAGCGAGGCCTACGCCGCCATGGTGGAGCGCCTGACGGAGCTGCAGGCAAAATGGGGCGTCGGCGTACTGGATCTGTGGCGCGATGAGGCCTTCAATACGCTTTCCGATGCGGAACGGGCGCTCTATATGTATGATCCCATCCATCCCACCAAAGCGGGCTACCGCGAATGGTGGTGCCCGGAAATGGAGCGGCAGCTGCTGGACTATCTCGCTTGAAAAGCAGGGTTGAAAGAATGAAAAAAGCTGTACAGCAGATCATGCTGGGCACGGTGACCTCGAACGAGGCGCAGGCCCGGGAAACATTAGGGAAAATCAAGGCCGCCGGTTACGACGGCCTTGAGCTCAATCGCTTTATGATCCACCCCAGTTCCCTCATGGTGCGGCTCATGACCCGCGCCGCCGGGATGCCCACAGGCAAGGGCGGGAATCTGGATTGGCACGCGCTTTTGAAAGAAAGCGGCCTTGCGGTCGTGAGCCTCCACGCCGATCTGGGCTCTCTCGAACGGGAGCCGGAGGCCGTGATCGACGAGGCCAAAAGCTTCGGAACGGACAAGGTGGTCATCACCGGCATGTACCGCTTCGACTATTCGGATGAAGCGGCGGTGCGAGAGTTAGCAAAGCGGCTCAACAAGGCCGGCGAGACGCTGAAAGAGAACGGGCTGAGCCTGCTCTACCACAACCACAATGTGGAACTGCTGCAGGTGAAGCCTGGCATGCGCGCCTATGACGTGCTGATTGAAGACACCGATCCTGCGCTGCTGGGCTTTGAGTTTGACAGCTACTGGTTCACGGACGGCGGAGCGGACGCCAAACAATGGATGAAGAAGCTGGGCGGACGCATGAAGCTCTGGCACGTCACCGACCGGGGCAGCCGGCAAAAGGGTCCCGCCATGACACCGATCCTGAAGGCGGACAGCATGGAGCTTGGCACCGGGAATATGGATCTGGACGGGCTGAAGGAGATCGCGCTCTCCAACGGCATCGAGGCCGTTGTGCTGGAAAGCCATAAAAACTGGATCGATAAGGACCCGGTGAAAAGTTTGGAACTGAGTGCAAAATGGCTGAACGAGAGGTTTTGACATGAGCCTGATTCAAAACAAACTCCCTGCCAACTGGCAGGCAAAGTGGATCGACCCGGAGCTTCTCCACGACAAGGAGGAGCGGCAGCCCGCTTCCGTCCTGCGCCGCTCCTTTACGGTGGAAAGCACGGAAAACGCCGTTTTGTACATCACCTGCCATGGCCTCTATGAAGCGTCTCTGAACGGGCAGCGCGTGGGCGATTTCGTGCTGGCCCCCGGTACCGGGGACTATGCCAAGCGCCTCACGGTGCAGGCATACGATGTGAGCGAGCTGCTTCGAGCCGGTGAAAACGAGCTGGTCGTGACGCTCGGCGACGGCTGGTACCGCGGCAGCGTGGGCATCGACGGCCTGCGGAATTATTACGGCGCCGATCTGGCCCTGCTCTGCCAGTTGGAGATCGACGGCAAAGCAGTCCTCTGCAGCGATGAGCGCTGGGAGGCCAGCCAACAGGGGCCGACACGGGAAAACGACCTCCAGCAGGGCGAGACCTACGACGCCCGGATGGAAGAGATCCGTGACTGGCACGGCGTGACGCTGCGGGACTTCAGCTTTGAGGCCCTCGCGCCGACCGAGAGCGTGCCCATCCTGGAACAGGAGCATTTTTCCGGGAAGCTGATCCGTACCCCCAACGGCGAGACGGTCGTCGACTTCGGCCAAAACCTCGCGGGTTACACCGAGCTGCGTGTGAACGCCAAGGCCGGACAGAGCATCACTCTCTGGCACGGGGAGACGCTGGACGAAAACGGAAATTTTACCCAGAAAAACTTTGACCCGGGCGATCGGAACAAGAACGGTGGCATCCCGCAGAAGATCACGTACATCTGCAAGGAAGGCCTGAACGTCTGGAAGCCCCGCTTTGCGATCTTCGGCTTCCGTTATGCCAGGGTGGAGACGGAGATCGACCTGACAGACGCGGCATTTACCGCGATCGCCGTCTATTCCGAAATGCCGCAGACCGGCTTCTTTGAATGCGGAAACGCCGACATCAACCGGCTCTTCCTCAACAGTCTATGGAGCATGCGCTCCAATTTCTGCGACATTCCAACCGACTGCCCCACCCGGGAACGGGCGGGATGGACCGGCGACGCGGGCGCCTTTGCCCCCACCGCCGTCTATCTCGCCGACTGCTATCCGGTGCTGCGCAAGTGGCTGGGCGAGTGCCGGCTTGCGCAGGGTGAGGACGGGCTGGTGCAGAACATCGCCCCTGTGAACAACAAGGGCGGTATGATCTCCAATATGCTGCAGGGCTCTGCCGGCTGGGGCGACGCCTGTGTGCTGGTGCCCTGGGCGCTGTATGAGGCTTACGGGGACAAAACGATCCTGGAAGAGAACTACGATATGATGCGTCGGTGGCTCAGCTTCTGCGAAAAGCGGGCGCAGAAGACCCGCCCCCACAACCTCCTAAATCCCTA
>JAEEGL012701846.1_pt1 | contig 14374 bp, 14 predicted proteins | sample 9134231 | NCBI WGS metagenome assembly JAEEGL01 (sample SAMN16246548, study PRJNA631951) | gut metagenome | biome: gut microbiome; feature: rumen; material: fiber-attached | host: Bos | place: Iran: Karaj | collected 2018-10
ACTAGGGACTTTCCTGTGTCATCTAACACTGTGTGAACTGCTGCACCAATCTCTTCAAAAACACGGTACGCCAAGCGATTGAAGGACAACACATCAATATTCATTATGCACTTGTTGGGATGCATGGAAACCAACTGCCTTTGAGTAGACATAGTGTATTGCTCTGGAACTATTATAAGAAAATTCTTATCCTTGTTTTCCATGGATTCCTTTATTATCCGGTTATATAATCCCATGGATTTGCCGCTTCCTGAGCTTCCATATATTAAAGAAAGTGACATGTATTCCTCCTAAAAAACCCCTTCCCTATATCTATAAGGAAGGGGGCGATACTTCTTTACTGTGGGAACATACCCCTTATCATGGTCGCCATTGAACCTGTGCGTGAACGCTGATAAGGCTTTCCCTTTAAATATAATTCTGACACATTGATTGTGTCTAATTCCTCCACCGGAATCTCGTAAGGGTTTTTATCTAGCACAACTAAGTCGCAACTCTTTCCCATCTCTAGCGTGCCTCGCTCCTTTTCATCGAAGCAGGCGTAAGCCCCGTTGTAGGTGGCCATTCGAAGGGCCTCCTTGACTGTAACGGACTGTTCTGGATTTTTGTTGTTACATGCATCGTGAATCCAAAGTATTGGGTTTGGATCTGACGCAGGAGCATCGGAATTAAAGCAAATTCTGATACCCATGTCCTGAATCTTTCTGAGAGGATTGATTCCCTTTGCTCTTTCCTCCGAAAGTATACCATTTACAAACTCATCGATGCCATCTAAGTGAGACAACATTGATGGCTTTGCAGAAATCATAATGTTGTATTTCTGGCAGATTCTAAGTGCTCTGTCTGTAGGTAAAGAACCATGTAAAATAATATGTCGATGGTCAAACCGAGGGTAATCCTCTAGCGCAATTGCAATAGCGTTAGCCGCCTGCTCAAAGGCCTCATCTCCAACTGCATGAAGAGCTATCTGATAACCAGCTCTGTTTGCGTTTATGCAAAACTGCTGCACGTCAATATCGTTATAATAAGATAATCCTTTGTTGTTGGTGTCGGCATATTCGGAAAGTAACGCCGCATCGCGATTGGCAAAGGTTCCATCAAGGTTGGCAAATACCACTCTTGTCATATCCTTTTTGGTAATCTTTTCCACGTTGGCACTCTGATATGCCACCTTCATCTGCATGCCATTATCAAGGCCCTTTGCAACTGAACGCTCCATATCAAAATCATAGTCTCTGATGAATCCCATACCACTGGCAGAATAAATCTCGCCAATGCCCTTGCTAGCAAGAAAATCAGCGGTCTCCACCATGGAATCAATAACTTTTTTGGTAGAAAGGCCATGGAAGACGAACTCGCAGGCAACAGTAAATGCCTCCTGCTTTAATTCACCTGTTGTAGGATTGAAACCTCTAAGGTTCTCCACCTTGGACTTGATAGCATCTATAAACAGACTGTTTGCCACACCTGAATGTGCATCATGCTTAATGATAAATGCAGGCTTAAAGGCGCAAGCTGCATCCATTTGCTCTTTTAAGATTAGATGCCCCTCTGAAACAGCAAACTCTGTTGCACCGAAGCCAACAATTATATTATCTCTGGAATTGGCGGCATACTCACGCAATTGTTCAAGTATCTTTGCATTAGAATCCGTATCGCTGATAGGAAACATCCTATGCAAAATAGAAAAACCGGAATAATGCATGTGGGTGTCTATAAAAGCAGGCACAACAACATTATTACCTAGCTCTATTGGAGGAACAACCTCATACTGTGCAGGCAAAGTATCCCCTATATACGCAATACGGCCCTCACGCTCCACCAAATAATTGGCCACTGTGAATTTTTCATCACAGGTGATTATTGTTCCATGAAATACTTGCATCTATACCCCTCCATAACTCATAAACCCAAATTAGTTGGATTTCTTTTTGACTGGCCTATAAATATGACGAGGAATACCATCAACCATAATTGGAGAAACATCTCCCTGAATCAAAGGCCTTACATATGTAATGAAAGCCTCTGTAACATAGGTTCCATCATGAGTAATCCAATTTCTTGGTACTAATTTTTCATCGTTGGCAATCTTATGTACATCCTTAACCTCAGTACCACACTGATATGGGTCATCAGAATGACGGATAAGTGTAACCATCTTACCTGTATCGCCTTCATCTGCAGCGAGAACTGCGGCACCACCTACCTGGTATGCCTCGAGAATGTCAACTCGAGATGCCAAATGTGAGCCTGCTCTCTGCAATGTGGAAAGCTCAATTGCTCTAGTCTTGCAACCTATTTCTTTGCCGATGTAATGACACAGATAAGCCGCTGTACCAGTGAGCTGCTTGTGGTTGAAGGCATCAACAAATGAACCTCCCTCGCCGTACTCACAAACATACTTGCCATCCTTGGTGTGGATACCCTCGGATATACAAACTACTACTGAAGATTGAGTCTTTAAAAGCTTTTCAACTCTATCTTTGAATTTCTCAACATCAAAAGCAACCTCAGGAAGGTAAATCAAATCTGGTCCTTCACAATCCTCGCCCTTTGCAAGAATTGAAGCACCTGTAAGCCAACCTGCGTTACGTCCCATAATCTCAACAATTGTAACAAGGCCCTTGTCGTATTCAAGACAATAGCTATCACGGATAATTTCTTTAACAGATGTGCCAATATACTTTGCTGCACTGCCGTATCCTGGTGTGTGATCTGTAAGTGCCAAATCGTTGTCAATTGTCTTTGGGCAGCCAACAAATCTAATATCAGAGCCTGTAAGAATAGCGTAATCTGAAAGCTTCTTGATGGTATCCATAGAATCGTTACCACCGATGTAAATCAAAGCTTCGATCTCTAGCTTTTTGAGAATTTCAAAAATGTGTTCATAGGTTTTCATGTCTTCGTGGATTTCTGGCAGCTTAAAACGACATGACCCCAAATAAGCTGCTGGTGTACGCTTAAGAAGCTCAACATCCAAATCGTTCTTGATATAATCGGAAAGATCGACGTACTGTTCATCCATCAGTCCCTTAATACCATGAAGCATACCATAAACCTTGCCAGCACCTCGATCTTTGGCTGTTCTGATAACTCCCGCTAAGGAAGAGTTTATTGCGGCGGTCGGTCCGCCTGATTGTCCCACAATTACGTTTCCAGTCATTACACCTTACCTCCCAATAATTAATTATATTCTAAATCATTCATCCTCTGGCAAATCTCTAAAATGACCTGCAATAATGTCGCAAATACACCAGATAGCCCCACCTATCGTGGATGCGACAAAAATCTTGATGACATTGATAATTAGAATCCCCGCCGTAAGTGTTCCTGCTTTGAAACTAGTAACCAACCAGTATACTGGTCTAATAAACAACCAGTATCCACCTATATAAAGCCCTAGAACAGTGCCCAAAATGCTAAATAGCACAACTAAAGCTTTTTTTGCACTCTTTTTCATAGTTCGCTCCCAAATTACCTCTCTATATATCTATTTAAGATGGTAGCATAACAAGGCCAAAAACGCCACACAAAATACCGTAGCATATTACTGAAATGATAATCGCCATAAGAGCCCCCACAACTACGTCTTTGATAAAGTGGACTCCGCCTACCACTCTAATTACTGCCAACCCTATTCCCATAACAGTAATTAGAATAGCCAGCCACACAGAGGTCTGTAAATATGTCATTGCCACCATAAAAATAGAAAATACATGTCTACTTGGAAAGCTCTTTCCCTTGGTGTCTTTTTTGATTGCTGGAACAAACCCATAAACCTCGTAAGGTCTAGGAGCACTAAGAATCTTTCTAAAAATGCTAACTACTAAAAATGAAACTCCAGGAATCAGAATGCTGCGATAAAGTAAAGTACCGCCATCCTCTGGTATAAGAAATGCGCCATACACTAAGTATGCGACAAATAGAATCACTGTAATATAAGTAATGGCCTTGTCCAACACATTTAATGCCGTAACAAGACCATTATTATTTTTAATCTGTTCTGATATTTTAGAATAAGAAAATCTCATATAATTATGCACCCATTAAAATAGTACTTGAAGCATGTGACTTAACAGCATCCTCAAACAAATTCTGAGCATAATCTACGTCCTTGCCCAATGAAAACGCCATCTCTTCGTAGAGCTTGCGTCCTGCAATAGATAATGTTTTCTCGTCTAAAGCCATAACCTTCTTGCCTGACTGAATGCGCTGCCACTTTCTGATAAGTACGGTCTTGACAACACTAGCTAGAGCCTCTGGTGTAAACTCGCCCATAACCTCTTTGAAGCGCTCCTGAAGAACTCGGTCGTTTGCCTCTGAAATACACTGAATATCGTCAATATTATCAATAATACTAGTAAATTCCTCCTTTGGTGCCACTGGACGAAGCTTAACAGTAGAACCAATTGTTGGAGTAAAAACTTTTGCTCCTGCCTTAAATACAGGTGACATGCAGTAGTATGTCTTGCGCGAACCTTTGCCCATAAGCTCCATGTCCTCAATGTCCTCAATCTGACAGACACCGCTTGCCTCATGAACCAAATAATCGCCTACATGATAATCCATTTTCCACCATCCTTCTAACTCAACAACGGGTACTTCATAACTCCCACTCCCACTGCTGTCTTCCATTATAGCACGATTTTCAGCTGACGGTCACATAATCTTCACATTTGTGAATTATCAACACTAGAAGGTGGTATTTGGAAAAGTTTTTGTGAAAAATTATGACTTTTTTTAAGAAAAAAATGAAATTTTCTTCAGAAGTCTATAAAAATGGGCGAGACTGTGAGCCGGGTTATGTCTTTTAAAGTAGTCATCTATCTAGGACCACTGTTGCCAGTGGCCTCAAGCGTTCAACCTAGTGCTGGCGGGCCGCGTACGCACTTTTTAGAACTTGCTTCGGATGGGGTTTACATGGCTACCGCTGTTACCAGCAGTACGGTGGTCTCTTACACCGCCTTTCCACCCTTACTCATTTCTGAGCGGTACCTTTCTGTTGCACTGTCCTTGGAGTTACCTCCACCGGCCGTTAGCCGGCATCCTTGCCCTGTGAAGCCCGGACTTTCCTCTCCTCTATCATAGGATAAAGCAGCGACTACTCATCTCACCCAATATTAACTTGTCATTTAACAGAACATGCAATGATAATCCTGCATTTTTATAATATGCAGCTTCCACCAATGAACTCTCGCACCAGCGAATTGTTTGGAATAATGTCTGGAGACATTGGAAGGAAATAATCCAAAAGCTTGATAAGACGCTTGGCCTCTGGATACATTGGATGGTCTGGCTCAATAGCATAAAGCTGCGGATCGACGTATAATTTTAACACAGCCATCTCATAAATTAAAGCGGTGTTAAACAGGTAATCAGCCTGCTCCTGGAATGGGAAGATGTATTTTTCCTCTCCACGTCTAACTGAATCCCACATTGCTATTGTATCAGCAGCTGAAGTTGCTCTAGTTCTTGAATCTCTAACGATTCGTCTGATTAAACGTCCATCGGCAGTAGAAAGTGGATTGTGCTCGTCGATAGAAAGCTGTGTCAGCGCTGATAAATAAATCTTGTATTTACTCTCAGCTGGAAGGGATGCACTCATTCGGTCATTCAAACCGTGGATACCCTCAATGACTAGGATGTCATTTGCTCCAAGCTGCATGTAATGGTCGTTGTATTCTCTCTTGCCAATCTTGAAGTTGAAGTTTGGAAGAAGCACTCGCTCTCCCTTGAGAAGCTTGACCATACATTCGTTAAAGTAAGGAATGTCAAGACCCTCGATGGATTCAAAATCCTTTTCTCCGTACTCATCAATTGGCATTTGATCACGATTTAAATAAAAATCATCAAGTGGCAATGGATGTGGAATGCATCCAAGGGCTCTTAGCTGAGCTGAAAGCTTGTGTGAAAATGTAGTCTTTCCTGAGGAAGAAGGACCTGCCATCATTACAAACTTTACATCCTTGTTGGAGGCAATCTTTCTAGCCAAATCGCCGATATTGCGCTCCATGATAGCCTCTTGAGATAAAACAATATCACCGATGCGGCCCTTGGCAATAGCCTCATTTAAAGCTCCCACTGTAGCCACACCCATGGTTCTACCAAACTCAGATGATGCCTGCTGAACGCTAAATAATTTCAGCGGCTTGTTAAACTCTGCAACTGTCTTGGTATCGCCCTTTAACTTGTCCCCGTATGGGAACATAAGCATGAATCCATGCTCAAATTTAAGCAAATCAAAATACTTTAGGTATCTTGTTGATGGCACCATGTAACCATAAAAATAATCAATACATCCATCCAAATCATATACGTTGATGTTGGAGCTAGTACGATACTTAAGGAGCTGCTCCTTATCCTTCATGTTGAAGCTGTGGAACATGTCCTTAGCCTGACTGGTCTTGATGGAATATTTTTTAAGAGGAATATCCTGCTCAACTAAATGAAGCATGACCTTCTTTAATTCATCAAGGCCTTCTTGAGTAATCTCGCCGATGCCTTCTATTGTACAGAAATCACCCTGTCCAAGAGAATGCTCCACCCGTAAATAAGGGTTGGCTGGAAGTGGATATACATCCATCAAAGCACGCTGCAATAGAAAAACAACGCTTCGCCTGTAGGCTCTTCGTCCGTCCTTGTCTGCGGTGGTCAAGAACTCTAATGGGCCCACTCCATTTATGACCTTGTGCAGCTCGGTAAGGTTGCCCTTGTATTTGGCCAACACAATATCATCCTTGTACTCATCCTGATGAATGGCTGCAATATCTACTAGACGAATGCCATCCTCATAAGTCTCTTCCTTGTCGTTAATGATTACCTTTGCCATAGCCCCACTCCTCCTAAAGTAAGTTTCGCACCTGTTCAATTATTTGAAGCTGATGTCTTAGCTCCTGACATCTTGCCTCAATGGCTTCACTTTTAGGCGAAGCCCCTGACTCTAAGGATGCCAAAATCGAACTATATTCCTTTTGGTTTTTATCTAAGAGCCTGTATAAAAGCTCTGGTGCTCGTTCAATAATCTTTGGCCCATACTCTAGCTGTTCATCGGTGTAAGCATCTCTCTTACTTTCATCAGCCTCGTACTTGAGCTTAATTATCGGGTAAATCTTGTTTTCCTCGCAGGTGAGATTCTCATCGATGATTTTAAACCCCATTTCCATAAGTAATCTCCTAAGAGAATAATAATCCGACTGTGGCTCAATAACAATACAATCCGCTGATTTTGCCACAGGTTCTCCTGCTTGAAATATCTTGCCTATCAAAGTACCGCCCATACCACAGATACTTATAACCTCTGCCTCGCCAGGTGATAACTTTTCTAATCCATTTGAGAGTCTAAGGTCAACCTGTGATTCAAATCCAGCGGCCTTGATATTATCCTTGGCCCTGTCTAAAGGACCAGCATTAATATCCATGGCAATTGCTCTACTTGCAACTTTGTTTTCCAAAAGAGCAATTGGTAAATAACCATGATCTGTCCCCACATCTGCCACAGTCTGGCAGTGGGGAATCATGTCATATACAATTTGTAATCTTGGTGATAATTTTATCATTTATTGATCCAAATAGTCCTTTAACTTTCTGCTGCGGCTTGGGTGTCTAAGCTTTCTTAAAGCCTTTGCCTCAATCTGACGAATACGCTCACGAGTAACGTTAAATTCCTTGCCAACCTCTTCAAGTGTGCGAGCCTTGCCATCCTCAAGACCGAATCTAAGGATAAGTACGCGCTGCTCACGCTCTGTAAGAGTATCAAGAACCTCATGAAGCTGTTCCTTTAAAAGTGTAAAGGTAGCTGCCTCAGCTGGTACTGGTACGTTTTCGTCTGGAAGGAAATCACCAAGGTGGCTATCCTCCTCCTCGCCGATAGGTGTCTCAAGGGAAACTGGCTCCTGAGAAATCTTAAGGATTTCATGAACTCTGTCTACTGTGATACCCATAGCTGTAGCGATTTCTTCTGGAGTTGGTTCGCGGCCGTACTCCTGTAGTAACTGTCTAGAAACTCTGATGAGTTTGTTGATAGTTTCTACCATATGAACTGGGATACGGATTGTACGAGCCTGATCTGCGATAGCACGTGTAATAGCCTGACGAATCCACCATGTAGCGTAAGTAGAGAACTTGTATCCCTTGTGATAATCAAACTTTTCAACAGCCTTCATAAGACCAAGGTTACCCTCCTGAATAAGATCAAGGAAAAGCATACCACGACCTACATAACGCTTTGCAATTGAAACAACAAGACGAAGGTTTGCCTCAGCCAGCTTGTTTTTAGCTTCCTGGTTACCCTCTTCCATCTTTTGAGCAAGCTCGACTTCTTCCTCGGCTGAAAGAAGTGGTACCTTACCGATTTCCTTAAGGTACATACGAACTGGGTCCTCGATGCTGACAGAATCAGCAACTGATAAATCGATATCCTCTAACTCTTCATCGTCAGCAGCAAGTAAAAGCTCATCAGATGGGCCAGATGAGAAGTTGACATCGATACCCTTCTTGTCAAGGTATGTAAGGATGCGCTCCATCTGCTTTGCATCGATTTTGTAGTCCTTTAAGAACTCTGTAATCTCATAATCCTCGATGATGCTCTTTTGAGCCTTGGCGATTTTGATAAGCTCTGCCACCTTTGAGTCAAGCTCATCATTTCCAAAGGAATCAATGTCATCGTCATCATCATCTTCGTCAATATCTATAGAAGTCTTTGCTCCTACTGATGCCAAAAATTCATCAACATCTTCGTCTTCTGTAGTCTCATCGATGTTGTCAAAATCATGCTCATTAAACTCAAGATCCTCTGCAGAAATCTCCTCTAAGTCAGCAAAGTTGACGTCTTTATCCTCTTCAGCCTCGTTCTCCTCAACTTCTGCATCCTCTGCCTCGGCTAAAAATTCATCAGCCGCAGCGTTTAAATCTCCGTTTTCGATTAGTTCATCTACTTTCTTTTTTGCCATCTTATTTCCTTTCTATATTGAAATTTCAATTCGCTCTAAGCGTTGTAATTTCTTTTTTCCCTCAACCAAGCTTCGTAGATTTGCTCCATTTTTTTGAGCAAGCTCAAGTGAGTTTTTCTTTATTCTAAGCAAAGTCTCCTTTAAAGCTTTGCTAAGATCACTACTGTCAGTAAGCTCGCCGACTGTTGTATTGAAAAGGGCTGCAACAGTCTTGCGCTCATCATCCTCCATAAACAAATCAACTATGCGAGCTGTATCCACAGGCTGATTGGCCTCGCAGTATTTGAATACCTCGGTAGCCACCTGCTTATATACTCCATCTTCAAAATCATCAGGCCCTACAAACTCCTTTATTTTGGAATAAAGTGTGGCCTCCTCAACTAGCCAAGTAAGAAGCAGCCGCTGAGACATTTTCATGCCGTCATCCTTTGGTTTGCCTGGTTTGGCTTCGTATTGACGATTGGAGTTGTCCTTTTTAGCGGTGATGCCTGACTGGCCAAGCTCTAAAATGTATTTAGCCAAGGCATCTCTTGGAATATTAAACCTTGCTGCAACGGACTCAGTGTAATTTTCCCGCTCTAACTGGGTAGGAAACTCTGTGACTATCATCCGCGCTGCTTCCTTTTGGAAGTCAGATTTCTTTTCAGGATCGGTCATGTCGTAATTGTTTTGCAACATGCGAACCTGATACATAAAGCTGTTTTCCGCTTGGGCGATTCGCTTTTCATATTCCTCAGCCCCAAGGGCTTTTATGAATTCATCTGGATCCTTGTAAGGGCTCATGTTGATAACCCTACATGAAATACCAGCATTTTTAAGTATCGGTATAGCTCTAAGCGCCGCCTTTTGTCCTGCTCCATCTGAATCGTAGCTAAGGTATACATCCTTGACATAGCGCTTGAGCATTCCTGCATGGCCTTCGGTAAGGGCTGTTCCAAGGGAAGCCACTGCGTTGTCAAAACCTGCCTGATGAAGTGAGATAACATCCATGTATCCCTCGCAAAGGATGAACTGTTCTCTCCTAGTCTTTCTGGCAAAATAAAGGCCAAACAAAGTCTTGGATTTGTTGAAAATCTCAGTCTCTGGAGAGTTGAGATATTTAGGCTCTCCATCGCCCATCACTCGACCACCAAAGGCAACCACCTTGCCGTTGGCATCAAAGATAGGAAACATTGCTCTATTCCAGAACTTATCGTGACCGCCACGCTTTTCATCGATGGTAATAAGGCCGCAATCCTTTAAAATTTCATCCTCGTATCCCTTTTCTCGTAAGTACTTGTACAAAGAATCAGAATATTTGCTGGTGCAGCCCAAGCCAAACTTGTGCATGGTATCTGGGGTAAGGCCACGCTTGTTGAAATAATCCATGGCCTGCTTGCCTGCATCTGAGCGAAGCATTTTGTAATAGTAGCCCGCCGCCTCTTTGTTGATTTCAAACAGTCGGCTGCGCTTGTCTGCTCGCTGCTTTTCCTGATAGGTCATCTCTCTTTGAGGGAGTGTAACCCCGCATTTTGGTGCAAGCTCCTCCACGGCCTCCTTGAAGGTCATATTTTCATATGCCATTAGGAAGCTGAAAACATTGCCGCCGGCTCCACATCCAAAGCAATAGTACATTTGCTTTTGTGGACTCACTGAAAAAGAACCGGTCTTTTCATTATGAAAGGGACATAGTCCAAAATATTGGGTGCCCTTTTTTTGTAGATTAACGTATTGGGAAATCACTTCGACAATGTCAGTTCTAGATCTGACTTCTTCTATGATTTCGTCTGAATAATAGGCCATTTCTCTCCCTAAAATTATTAGAATCCATCTACCACCCATGCCTTTGGCATGAAGAATTCGTTAAACTTAGTAATACAATATTGATCGGTCATACCCGAAATATAGTCGCAAATAATGCGTTCCTGGCTTTCGCCCTCGCCTTCCATCAAGCGATATCGCTCAGGAAGCTCATCGAAATGAACTGTATAGTACTCGTATAATTCGCGAATCATACGCTTTGCCTTGACTTCCTCGGTCTTTGCAACTGAGTCCTTGTAGACATTGGCAAACATAAACTTACGAAGCTCAGACATTGCTTCTTCTATCTCGGTGGACATCTTGATAATGGGGCTATCCTGACTAGTGATAATAACATCGTGAATCAATGTATCAAGGCGAACTGCCGATGTCATACCAAGAGTCTTTCGCACCTCAAGCGGAATATCCTCCTCGGTGAGAATCTGCGCTCTAATGGCGTCATCTATATCACTGTTAACATATGCAATCTTGTCGGATAGTCTAACAATCTGTCCCTCTGGTGTGGAAGGATTGCCGCTAGTCTGATGATTGCGGATGCCGTCTCTTACCTCCCAGGTAAGGTTAAGGCCCTGGCCTCCCTTTTCAAGCTTTTCAACTATACGCACACTTTGCTCCGAATGAATAAAACCTGTTGAGCACATGGCGTTAAGCTGCGCCTCGCCTGCATGACCAAAGGGCGTGTGTCCCAAATCATGACCAAGGGCAATAGCCTCTACTAAGTCCTCGTTAAGTCTGAGGGCCTTTGCTATGGTTCTTGCATTTTGTGAAACTTCCAAAGTGTGAGATAATCTTGTTCTGTAATGATCACCCTGAGGAGTAAGAAAAACTTGAGTTTTGTTCTTCAATCGTCTAAATGCTTTGCTGTGAAGAATTCTATCTCTATCCCTCTGAAACAGAGGTCTGATATCACATTGTGGCTCGTCCTTCTCGCGGCCACGGGAATTTTCGTTGAGCGTTGCATACTTGCTAAGAGTCTCCCTCTCCATCTGCTCAATCATCTCTCTAATTGTGCCCATTCTTGCCTCCCGTATTCTACTAGCATGACACTTCTATAAATACATATTACGGGGAAAAAAAGGATATCCTTTTTTTAGGACAGAAATTTTTTCAAATAAAAAAAGTTACTAAATCCAGCATATAAATATTTCAGAACAACGCTCTTACCAGTCTAATAAAAGTTTGTCCTAAAATATTTATAACTGCAAATAGTAACTTTAGATAACGTATTCCAGTTTGTCAGCAAAGTGACCTAAGAATTTAATTGTTCTTTCGTCCTTTGGATTCTTTAATACCTCTTTGGCCGTACCCGTTTCCACAATTTCACCGTCTGCAATAAATACAACCTTGTCAGCAACATCCAAAGCAAATTCTAATTCATGTGTAACAATAATCGATGTTATTCGCTGCTCAGATATTTCTTTGATAATTTCAAGCACCCCTTGCACACGTTCTGGGTCTAGTGCACTTGTAGGTTCGTCAAAAAGTATTACCTCCGGTTTCAATGCTAATGCTCTTGCGATACCAACTCGTTGCTGCTGCCCACCTGATAGTTGACTAGGATAGTGGTCTTTCCAATCTACCAATCCCACCTTTTCAAGTTGAGTAAGTGCTTCTTTTTCGGCATCCTTCTTTGAATATTTTTTAGCTTTAATCAATGGCAATGTGATATTTTCCAAAGCAGTTTTATTTTCATATAAACTGAAATTTTGGAATACCATTGCTGTAGTTCTACGTATTTCCGTTATTTCATGTTTTGAAAGCTTATTGAAATCATATTTTTTATCTCCGATGGTCAACTCTCCTCTATCTGGATTCTCAAGAAGATTGATACATCTTAAAGTTGTAGATTTTCCTGAGCCAGAAGGCCCGATGATGGCAACTGTTTCGCCCTGTGCCACATCCAAATCTATATTTTTAAGTATTATTCTATCGCCAAAGGATTTGTGTAAATTACGAATACTAATCATACTAATCTCCGCTGTAGGCAGGTGTCACTACATTTCTATCTTTGCTAAGTTTTTTCTCTGTATATTTCTGTAAGAAGGAAAGACCTGTGCTAAACAACAAATATACAGCCGCCACTTCAATGTAAAGTGCTAGCGGTTCATAAGTGACCGCAACTATTCTTTGGGTTTCCATGAACATCTCGGTAATTGTGATATTGGACGCCAAAGAAGTATCCTTGACAAGTGAGATAACCGAGTTGAACAAGGCTGGAATACAGTTTTTGATTGCCTGAGGCAATACAATATGTACCATTGTCTGCCACAAGGTAAGGCCGCATGCCACGGCGCCTTCAGTCTGACTCTTTGGAATCGAAAGGATTGAGCCTCGGATTGTTTCAGATGCATAGGCGCCGACATTTAGTGAAAATGCAATTACTGCCGCTGGGAAGCGGTCAATATTGATTCCAACATTTGGCAGGCCATAGAATATGATAAACAGTTGTACTAGCATGGGTGTTCCCCTAAACACCCACACGTAAAACTGAAATATCTGTGATAACACTTTGATTTTCATAACTCGTGTTACAGCTACAAGTATCGCAATTACGATTCCAATGAAAAATGAAATTAACGTCAGTGGAATGGTATATACGACGCCCGGTAGCAATATTCTTGGAATTGAACTTATTAATATATCCCACAATCTAGAATTCATTTAATTCTCCATTTATCTGCTCTTATTTCTGTGGACTAGTAACATCTTCACCAAAGTACTTCTCAGAAATCTTAGTTAATGTACCATCTTCTTTAAGCTCTTTGATTGCTCCACTTATTGCTTCCTGTAAATCTGCATCATCCTTTCTAATAAGGACAGCTGACTCTGTGGCTTCATCAGAAGTTGCCACTATTTTTACGTTTGCATCTGGCTGGTTAGCCTTGAAGTCAAGGAATGTAACGTTATCGTTTACAGTTGCGTCGGCTCTTTTTTGAATAACCAACTGTATTGAATCACTGAAACCACTTGTTGATACGATTGTTCCGCCGTAGCTTTCAGCAACCTCTGCCCAGTTACTTGTAACAGTAAGTGCCACATCCTTGCCATCTAAATCTTCAAAGCTCTTGATATCATCGTTGTCGCCATTTACAACAACAGCTCCATAAGCATATGTGTATGGTTCAGAGAAAAGGTACTTCTGCTGTCTTTCTTCTGTGATACTTACTTGGTTTGCAATAGCATCGTATTTCTTGGCATCAAGACCTGCAATAATACCATCCCACTGTGTCTCAGTAAACTTTGCCTCTACACCAAGCTTTTCTGCAACTGCCTGTGCCACCTCAACATCGAATCCAACAAGCTTGTCTGAATCATCATGGAATGAATAAGGTGCATACGTACCTTCTGTGGCAAATGTGATAAAGCCTTGGTCTTTAATCTGCTGATAAGTTGTCTTGTCCGCTGAAGAAGCACTCTCTTGCTTAGAAGAATCTCCTTGAGCCTCTGAATTACTGCTACCCTGTCCGCAGCCAACAAGTGTACCTATTGCAAGTGCTGATATTAATAATAATGCTGATAATTTTTTCATGGTTATACTCTCCTTAAACATTTATTTCTTAGAATATGCAAACGCATCATCCAAATCTTTTATTAAATCCTCTACCTCTTCAATTCCTATTGACAAT
>JAEEGL015906035.1_pt1 | contig 14374 bp, 11 predicted proteins | sample 9134231 | NCBI WGS metagenome assembly JAEEGL01 (sample SAMN16246548, study PRJNA631951) | gut metagenome | biome: gut microbiome; feature: rumen; material: fiber-attached | host: Bos | place: Iran: Karaj | collected 2018-10
ATGTGACCTCTTCCGGAAAGATCATGACCATCGGAAGAATGGCTGATACGCATGTACTTAACGCAGGAAAGGTGAATATCGATTTCAAGGCTCATTTTGTTGAACAGAAGGTTTCATTCCTGTATCAGTCCGATCCGCTGGCATGTGCAATTTACGAGCATTGTCCTCCCGGACTGAAGATCACACATATCCCCCCTGTGGTGAACACAGGCGAGATCGATATACTGCTTGAGGGGAGTGAGGCATCTACAGACCGTGCCGTGGCGTTTGGTATCTACACAGAGATGATACCCGGAGGAGAACATACACAGGTTCACAGGTATGAAAACTCCGGAACTATAAAGCTGGCAACATCCGGACCTTACAAACTTGTAACGGCTGAACTCGGATGCAACTATCAGTGCCCCAAGGATCTTCCGTATGATATCAAGATAGGCACCTGGAATACCGACGCAAGGGATTTTGCAAAGACAAAGGATCTTATCCTTTGTAAGAGCGGAAGAGTGGATCTTTCCGAGGCTGTGTTTACGATCAATGGTGGCGATGGCGATTATAAAGCAGAAGATCTCGTTGCTCAGACTGATGATGGTGAGACGTTCTCCATATCCGGCACCGAGACGATGAAGATCAATAATATTTGATGTAAGGGTCAAAAGTCATAGTGCCTTCATGCTTGCATGATAAGCACTATGACTTTGTGTCCCAAAGATACGAGCAAGAGTTGCTTTTGCAACAAAGCGATCCGTGACATCATACAATATGGGAATGTCTTGACCCTGACGAGACCGTTTGAAGAGGAGATTTCGCAGATAATGTTAGAATTGTATTTAAGATATCTAAAAAAATATACAAGCCAGGTCATCCTTGGCATACTCTGTACCCTGCTGTTTACTTTTACCATGATGGCACTGCCAACCCTGAGCAAAAACGTTATAGATAAGGGGGCGATAGCACAGGATAACAGTGTGATAATAAGATATGCGCTTATCATGCTGGTTGATGCCCTGATCTGCGCTGTTGCAGGAATCTTGAGCAATTATTTCACATCGGGTGTTGTAATGAGCTCTGTAAGGGATATGAGAAATACTCTTTTCGAACGGGTAGTTCATTTTTCACAGGAGGACGAGGGAAAGATAGGAACAGCTTCCCTTATCAGCAGACAGAGCAAGGACATCCAGACATCACAGACTGCCATGGTCCAGATGTTTTTGATGATGCTTCAGGCTCCGCTCATGTGCATTGCAGGCATAGTTCTTGCCATCAGGACATCAAAGACGCTTTCATGGATCATAGTCATACTGCTTCCCCTGGCTATGATCGTGATGTTTATTGCCGTAAAACTGGCACGTCCGGTCTTTCGAGAGAACCAGATAAAGGTGGATCATGTTAACAGGATAATGCGCGAGGCGCTTACCGGCATGAGGGTTATCAGGGCATTTAACAGAGAAGACTACGAGACGGACCGTTTTGCCGTAGTCAGTGATGATTATACGGATAATGCAAAAAAGGGCTTTATGATCATGAATTCCCTTCTGCCCTTTATCATGTTCTTTGCAAATGCCTCAAATCTGCTGATCCTGGGCTTCGGTGCAAGATATATGAAAGAGGGGCTTGCCACATATGGTGCCGTTCAGGCATATATCCTGTATACCACAATGATACTTATGTCGTTCATGGTGGCTTCCATGTTTCTGATGATACTGCCGAATGCTCAGGCAGCTGCTGAACGTATAAACGAGGTTTGGGATGTAGAGCCGACTATCGTATGGAAAGAGGATGCTGTCAAGCTTCCTGAGGTCGGAAATGCGTCAATAGAAGTGTCTCATATATCCTACAGATTCCCCGGCGCATCTCAAAATGTTCTGACGGATATCTCTTTTTCCGCAAAAGCAGGAGAGACTGTCGCTATCATCGGTGGAACCGGCTCCGGCAAGACTACGCTTCTTAATATGCTATGCAGAAATATGGATGTGGTCGAGGGCAGTGTGAAGATCGACGGCGTGGATGTGCGTGATACCGATCCGGAGGACCTCAGGAACCATATTTCGCTTGTTCCGCAGAAATCATTCCTGTTTTCGGGATCTATAATCGATAATGTGCGGTTTGGCAAGAGTGATGCAACGGATGAAGAGGTGAAGCACGCACTGGATGTTTCCCAGTCCACAGCTTTTGTGGAAGAAAAAGAATACGGTATGTACACTTTTATCGCACAGGGCGGATCAAATGTTTCGGGAGGTCAGAAACAAAGACTTGCCATAGCAAGGGCCCTGGTAAGAAAAGCTGATATATATATATTTGATGACAGCTTTTCGGCTTTGGATTTTAAGACCGATGCAAAGCTGAGGAAGGAATTGTCAAATGAATTGACCAAAGCTGTTACGATAATAGTTGCACAGCGGGTAAGTACTATAAAGAACGCGGACAGGATACTGGTAATTGAGGAAGGGAAAGTAGTAGGTGACGGAACTCATGAGGAGCTTCTTGCTTCCAACAAGGTGTATCGTGAGATAGCCATGTCCCAGCTTTCAGAAAGTGAGGTGGGAGCATGAAAGAGATAATGCAAAACCTGCCGCCCGAGATGAAAAAGAAGCTTATGGGCATGATGTCCCAGATGCCGGAAGAGAGGCGGGAGGGCTTTAAAAAGAAACTCTCCGGCATGACACCTGAGGAGATAAGGGACATGCTTGAAAACATGAACCAAAGATCTCCTGAAGAAAAAAAGGCACGGATGGAAAAGCTCAAGAGCATGACACCGGAGCAGCTTGCGGAAATGAGTAAGCAGGAAGAAAAGAAGCGTCTGATGCAGGAGAAGATGCAGGACGCGGGATCATCCGGCAGAGGTGGCGCACGTGGAGGAAAGCCCGAGGTAAAGAACTTCGGAAAGACCATGATGAGACTGCTTACCTACGATAAAGGCATGGTCGCAAAGATGCTGATCGTAGCCTTAGTTGCGGTGATCTCAACAGGCTGCGAGGTGGTTGCTCCGTCTATCATCGGAAAGGTGCTGAACATAATACAGCAAAAGGTTGCTTCCGGAGCCGAACTCGAATGGTTCAGGATATGGAGGGCTATCCGGGTTCTTGGGCTGCTGTATGTAGTCGATACTTCACTTACGATAGCTCAGGGAAGAATGGTAACAAGCGTCACACAGAATATGCTTGGTCATTTGAGACGGGATGTGAACAGTAAGATCAAGAGGCTTCCTTTTTCCTATTTTGATTCGAAGTCAAAAGGTGATATCTTAAGCCGTACCACTAACGACCTGGATAATATCGGAACTGCCCTGCAGCAGTCTGCTGTACGTATCATTTCCAATGTTGTGATGATAGTCGGCTGCGTGATCTGCATGTTCCGGCTCTCGTGGCAGCTGGCTATACTTGGTCTTATCATGCTTCCTTTTACAATTTTGTGTGGCAGACTGATAATGTCGAAGTCTCAGAAGTTTTTCCGTACCCAGTGGGGAGCCCTTGGCGAACTGAATGGGATAGCTGAAGAAACATTCAGTGGTCTGGATGTTGTCAGAGCTTTTGGATATGAGAAGAAAAAGATCGAGGAATACAATCGCAAAAGTGAGGAACTCTATAAGGCGAGCCGTAAGGCACAGTTCTTATCCGGCATAATCAACCCGGTCAGCGCAGTATTCAATAATCTTGCCTATATTGTGCTGTGCTGTGTCGGAGCATTCCTTGCGATAAGCGGCCGTGTGGCTATCGGCAGCATCACGGCCATGCTTCAATACCAGAAGCAGTACAGCAATCCTGTAACCCAGATAGCATCTCTTCTCAATACCCTTCAGTCCGCGGTAGCTTCGGCAGAGCGTGTTTTTGAAGTCCTTGATGAGAAGGAAGAGGAAGAGACCTCGGATGATTACAAGACACTTGATAAGGTGGAAGGAAATATCCGGTTTGAGCATCTTAAGTTCGGATATACGCCTGACAAGCTGCTTATGACCGATATAAATGTGGACGTAAAGAAGGGTCAGATGATAGCCATAGTAGGTCCTACGGGTGCCGGTAAGACAACACTCGTCAACCTGCTCATGAGATTCTATGAGCCAAACGGCGGGCAGATCAGTATCGATGGAATGAATATCCGTGATATGACACGTCATGATCTTCGTGAAATATTCGGAATGGTGCTTCAGGAGACCTGGCTTTTTAACGGCACGATACATGACAATATCGCATACGGAAAGCAGGGTGCGACTGAGGAACAGATAAAGGAGGCTGCAAAGGCTGCGCAGGTTGAATTCTTCTTCGATACGATGCCTGACGGTTATGATACCGTACTGAATGAAGAAGCCTCCAATATTTCCCAGGGGCAGAAGCAGTTGCTTACCATTGCTCGGGCCATGCTGTCCAATCCTCCGATACTCATACTTGATGAGGCAACAAGTTCGGTTGATACCCGTACCGAGGCGATAATCCAGAAGGCCATGAACAATCTGCTCAAAGGACGTACCAGCTTTGTTATCGCCCACAGGCTGTCCACAATAAAGGACGCAGACCTGATCCTTTACATGGAGAACGGCAACATAGTGGAGCAGGGTACACATTCAGGACTTATGGAGCAGGGCGGCAAATATGCGGAGCTGTATAACAGCCAGTTTGCGCCGGCGTAGGAAAGGAGTAAGTTCATGATCACATCTACGGCAAGAGACTATATCAGACCGGAGTGCGTTGAGGAATACTATAAGCTCATTTTTGAACTTATTGACCGTACGAGGGAAGAGAAGGGCAATATTTCCTATACGCTGTATTCGGATAAGGATCATCCCGGTGAGCACGTGCTCATAGAGGAGTGGGAAGATCAGACAAGCCTCGACGCGCATTTCAAGACGCCGCATTTTAAAGGGATCGTACCCGAAATACAAAAACTCCAGAGCGCACCGTCGGTCGTAAATGTGTATGATAAGGTGAAATAAAAGACCATATGAGCATATTGAAAGAACGCCTGTATATCAAGGCGATATTTCATTGAAAACAGAGGATGACTTATGGCAAAAAAGAAGACAAAAGATGTAATAACTAACAAAACCCTGATACAGTATTTTGAATGGTATGTAGAGGGCAACCATGTATTCTGGAACAAATGTAAGGCTCAGGCCAGAAGACTTGCGGAATTCGGCATCACGGGAGTATGGCTTCCCCCAGCTTACAAGGCAGGCTTTACAGAGGATAATGTGGGATATGCCGTATATGATATGTATGATCTGGGAGAGTTCGACCAGAAGGGTCTTACCAAGACAAAATACGGGAGCAGACAGGAGTATCTTGACTGCGTAAAAGCTTTTCATGATGCCGGTATCAATGTCTTTGCCGACATTGTATTAAACCACAGAGTGGGAGCAGACGGATTTGAAGACGTATCTGCCGTAAGAGTCAATCCCAACAACAGAAACGAAAAGTGGTCAGATCCCTATACCATATCGGCAGCAACTGTATTTGATTTTCCCGGCAGGAAGGGCAAGTATTCCAAATTCAAATGGAACCACAGTCATTTTACAGGTGTTGACTGGGATAATAACGAAAAAAGGACGGGAAGCATATATCGGTTTGCCGATAAGCAGTGGGCAGATGATGTAAGCCATGAGATGGGTAATTATGATTATCTCATGGGGGCGGATGTTGATGTCTATAACCCTGAGGTAAAGAAGGAGATAGAGACCTGGACGAAATGGTATCTTGACACTACCGGTGTTGACGCCTTCAGGATGGATGCCGTAAAGCATATCGGTGCATCCTTCATGAAAGAATATGTCGCAATGGTAAGGGAATATAAAAAAGAGTGCAGTTTTCCCTTTTTCGGTGAATACTGGCACGGAGATGTTAATACACTATGCGAATATCTCGATCAGATCGACAACGCCATAGGTCTTTTTGATGTGCCTTTGCACTTTAACTTAAGACAGATGTCGTATGCCGACGGCAATTATAATATGGCTGAAATATTTAACAATACACTGCTGCAAAGAAGACCCGGTAATGCCATAACCTTCGTGGATAATCATGATTCCCAACCCGGACAGTCTCTGGAGTCCTTTGTAAATACATGGATGAAGCAGGTGTGCTATGCTATGATACTGCTCCATAAGGATGGGATACCCTGCGTATTCTACGGTGATCTCTACGGGATTCCCTGTACCAGGAACATTCCCATACCAAGGCTTCGCACGCTTATCCGTGTCAGGCATGATTTTGCATACGGCGAACAGCATGATTATATAGATGATTATGATGTGATCGGCTGGACCAGAGAGGGAGATGCAGACCACCCCTGTTCCGGGATAGCAGTACTTCTTTCTGACAAGAGAGACGGCAGAAAACGTATGTATATGGGTAAGCAGTTCGCAGGCATATGTTTCAGGGACTGCATGCGTAAGGTAAGGGAAGTGGTCACAATAGATGAAGAAGGATACGGAGATTTCACTGTTCAGGGTTTTTCATCAGCCGTATGGGTTACGGAAGAAGCTTATGAATACCTGGTCATCAACGAGGATTGATCTTGGATAATACATTTACAGGCAATACAGGGGATCTGGATAAAAAAGAGCAGATACTTATGATGACCTATGGTTCATTCATGGGTATTTCTCTTATATATCCCATCATGATCAGCGTATTTGAAGTCTTTATGCTGATATACAGCTTTTCAAATCCCGGGTTATTCGGAGAATACCTGGGGAGATATCGGGGATTCTATATTTCTTTTTTTATAGCTTCGGTTGTTTTTCTGGCAGTAAGCCTCTTTATCAGAAAAGATCTTGAGAAGAGATACAGGTTTTTGGGCATTATAAATCCTGTCTTTGCAGGCTTTTCATATGTGTGGGCATTGGCAGTCACATATTCTGATGCCAGCATCACCGGCAGTGTGGACACTGTGCTGTTCCTGACATTCGCTCTCACTGTCCCTCTCAGCGTTTTCATGCTTGCCTGGCAATATGTCCTGATCGTTTCTGTTTCCGACATACTGATGGTCCTGATCATCGTGACATACACGGCTGTCAGTCCTTCCATGATCAATCTGATCATCTTTTTCATATTTCAGTTCATACTGGGTCTTAGTCTTATACAGATAAAGCTGAAGCTTTCGGAAAAAAACATAGAGTCAAAGGAAAGGATCGAGGCGGAGCTTACTCTGGCAGCCAGGATACAACATTCCATACTGCCACGTGAATTCCCGGCTTTTCCGGACAGGAAAGAATTCGAGCTGTTTGCCTCCATGCATGCCGCAAAGGTTGTGGGGGGAGATTTTTACGATTTCTATATGGTAAAGAAAGATACACTTGGCCTTCTGATCGCTGATGTATCGGGTAAAAGTATACCCGGAGCCATGTTCATGATGCGGGGGAAGTCCGTAATAAGGAATCTTACAGAGAGCGGATTGCCGCCGGCAGATGTTTTCTATGCCGCTAACAACAAGCTGAACGAAGGAAATGATGAGCTGCTTTTTATTACGGCATGGATGGGGTATATCGATCTTGATACCGGCATAATGCATGTGGTAAATGCCGGACATAATCCGCCTGTCCTTATAAGGGACGGAAAAGCAGAATATGTGGATGTAGGACATGGAATGATGCTTGCCGCCATGAGTGGCATGAAATATGAGGAGCATGAGATCAAGCTCAATGAGGGTGACCTGCTCTTCATGTATACAGACGGTGTGACGGAAGCCATCAATGCCGATGAGGAACAGTACGGAGAGGATAGACTGCTCAAACTGCTTTCCTTTGGAGACGAGTATCCCGAAATCACCGGCAGTAACGGCATGGCAAAAACCGTGTGTGAAATGGTTAAAGCCGATCTGGATCGTTTTGTTAACGGTGCCGAGCAGTTTGATGACATAACCATGGTCTGTGTCAGATATCTTGGATGGCAGGAACCTTCTTTTTAGAACATTGACTTGCAGATGGTTTTTGACATACAGAATCTGATTTGAAAATCTGAATAAAAGGATCTGAATGTATGAAAAAAAAGAAAATATCAGTCATCATAACCAGATGGCTTATTGTAATCGTAGTCTTGGCTTTTATCCTGTCTTCAGTGATCACATGTGTAACTCTGATATCAAGATCCCAGGTACAGACTCTTAAGGTCTTAAGACGCAATGTAGAGGATGTCAGTACCGACATCGAAGAGATAGTGGATAATTACATACTGGATTATGTGGATGAATTCATTGATCAGGGATATATAGATTCTGCAAACATAGAAGATCTGGACGCTCTGAATCGCGATCTGGAGGATACTTTCAAGGATTCGGGAACAGAGGTCAATGTCGTCGATGCTAACGGCATCATAATCGCATCATCTGTCCCGGAATATATTGGATATGACATGGCATCCAATGAACAATCCGCCGAATTTCTCAAACTTCTGGATGGAGAGACTGAATACTTTGTACAAGGCATGAGAGAACAGGCTTATGATCAGAATAAGATCATGAAGTATTCAGGTGAACGCTTCAAAGATGGAAGCGGTTTCATACAGATAGGACTGGCAGAAGATGTCTATTATAAGTCCATAAGCGAACAGGGAAAACAGACGGTTACCAACAGACGTCTCGGAGATAACGGCTATCTGATGATCTGTGATGCTAACCTTAATATACTGAACAGTTATCATAACGAACACACAGGGATGAATCTTTCCGACACCGGCATTAACATCGATCCAAGAAAGAATTATGAATATGAAGAAATGACATGTGACGTTTTCGGTGTGCCAAGCGATGTAAATGTCAATAGTTCCAAGGGCATATTTATCATCGGTGTATATCCGAGACAGGAGTTGATATCCAAGGTCATAAGCACTATGAATACATCTGCCCTGCATGAGATCTTTATTTTTTCAATACTTCTTGTAGCACTTATCATCCTTCTTCGAAAGACCATCGTTAAAAACATGGTCAAGGTAAACCAATCTCTTTCCGAGATTGCAAAGGGCAATCTTGAAGAGAGGGTAGACGTACGGGATACCCATGAATTTGATAACCTTTCCAATGATATAAATGCAACAGTTGATAAACTGCAGGAGTATATCCGGGAGGCGGCCGCTCGTATAGATGCGGACCTTGCAGTGGCAAAAGCAATACAGGAAGCTGTTCTTCCCAATGTGTTCCCACCCTTCCCGGAGCATAAGGAATTCGAACTTTATGCCTCAATGCATGCGGCAAAAGAAGTTGGCGGCGATTTTTATGACTTTTACATGGTTGATAAAGACACCCTTGGTTTCCTTGTGGCGGATGTGTCCGGAAAAAGCATCCCCGGAGCCATGTTTATGATGAGGGGTAAAGCGATCATCAAGAACCTGGCTGAAAGCGGAAAGTCTCCTGCAGATGTTTTCTATACTGCAAACAATAAGCTGTATGAAGGGAATGATGCCTTGCTCTTTATCACCGCATGGATGGGTTATCTGGACCTGAAGACGGGTCTTTTACATCTGGTCAATGCGGGCCATAATCCGCCGGTACTCATAAGGAGAGGCAAAGCAGAATATGTTGACCTTAAGCACAGTATGATGCTTGCCGTAATGAGCGACATGAAATATGAGGAGTGTACGTTACAGCTTGAAAAGGATGATATCCTTTTCCTTTATACAGATGGTGTGACAGAGGCCATAGATCCGCATGAGTATCAATATGGCGAGGAAAGGCTTCTGAAACTGTTGTCCTTCGGTGACAGATATCCGGAACCGGAAGGTGATAACTGTATGGCAGGGACAGTGTGTGAACTTGTAAAGAAGGATCTGGACAGTTTCGTAAGCGGTGCGGAACAGTTTGATGATATAACAATGCTTTGTGTCAGATATTTGGGGGAGAGCTGATCCCATGAGTGAAAAGAAACCCCGTATACCTTTTTATAAAAGCCTTATGTTCAGGGTCTGCATCATTGTGTTTGTGGCCATGTGTGCATCGCTTCTGGTCGGAGGGATTCACACCTATTATCTTGAGTATAAAAACGAAGAGAATAAAGCGCTTGAAGAAGCCAGATTGATCGCCGACATATCAAGAATGGGTATTGATGATGATTTAGCACAGTGGCTTTATGACTATTGGGAAGAGCATTATGAAGAGTTGGAGATCTCCATCCCCACGGACATTTTTGAAAATGTAGACACCTTTGAGAAATGGAGCGAATCCAACAGAGATATCACGGATATCATATTAGCGGAACATGGTGATTTCAATTATGAAAGTCTGAAAAAACTGAGTGAAGAGCAGCAGCATAAATATGCTGAGTACATGTATTCTTCGCTATGGCTGGCCATCAATACTATGCTGTATAACGATGATAGCACTGATTATGATGTGTTATACAGAGTATTTAAGCCCATCGATAATGATAAGGCTTTTATCTATTTCGAAAATCCCGGAAAAAACAAGGATGTGAAATATCTCGGCCGTGTTGATACCTTCACACTGGACAAACATCCCGTTGTGACAGCTATCCTGGAGTCGGGGGCCGAACCCTATAAAGTAGAACACATCCGTTCCTCACGGGACGGATCATCATTTTTGTATGCGGCATGGCCGCTGACCATCAAAGGAAAAACCGAGATCATCGTCGGAGTGCTGTATCCCTGGGGCGAGACCAGGGATGCAATGATAAAGCGTATGCTGAGTGAGGGCGGAAGGCTGTTATTCTATCTGCTTCTTGCCGATGTGATACTCATAATACTGTTTAACAAGATGATCCTCAATCCCGTAAAGACCCTTCAGGAGCATATACGGGATTACACAAAGGAGAAGGATAGTTCCGATTGCGAAAAGGGTCTTGCCGATATCAATAAGCGTCCGGACGAGGTTGGATCGCTTTCCAGGGATGTCACGGAGCTTACCAGAGAAGTAGATCGATACGTCAAGGAAATATACGAGCTCGCCGAGGATAAAGCCGCTGTCGGAGCCGAGTTATCGGTAGCAACCAGGATACAGGCAGATATGCTGCCCTGTGTCTTTCCTGCTTTCCCGGATAGAGATGAATTCAATATTTTTGCATCGATGACTCCGGCAAAGGAGGTGGGAGGGGATTTCTACGACTTCTTTTTGCTGGACAGTGATCATCTCTGCATGGTCATGGCCGATGTATCTGAAAAGGGGGTGCCCTCTGCACTGTTCATGGTGGTGGCCAGAACCATGATAAAGGATCAGGCTCAGATCTGCCCAAGCCCCAAAACCATACTGGAGGTAGTGAACAATAAGCTGTATGAGAATAATGCCGAGGGAATGTTCGTTACAGTATGGCTTGGTATACTGGAGATCAGTACGGGTAAGATCACAGCAGTCAATGCAGGACATGAATATCCTGCAATAAGAAAAGCAGGGGGCAGTTTTGAACTGATACAGGATGTGCATGGTATGGTTCTTGGGGCCATGCCGGATATGAAGTATACGGAATATGAGATCATGCTTGAAAAAGGCGGCTGCCTGTTCTTATATACAGACGGAGTGCCTGAGGCTACAAATGCCGACACAGTTTTGTTCGGCACAGACCGCATGATAGAGGCACTGAACGTAGATCCGTTATCCGAGCCCGAATCATTGCTTAAGAACGTGAAGAAGGTTGTGGATGACTTTGTAGCAGATGCTCCGCAGTTTGACGATCTGACCATGATGGCCATAACTCTGCGGTAAAACCTGCTATGGATCGACATATTATGAATGCCCGTATATTGATCTCATGCTAATATCCGAAGCATAAGTCAGAAGCATAAGCCTGAAGCTTAAGTCCGAAACATAAGTCCGAAGCCCAGGTCTGAAGCATAAGTCTGAAGCTTAAGTCCGAAACATTAGAGATCATGCAGTAAAAAGAATACATACATGGATGGTATAACAATGGATGCGATAACTGAAAGATCAAGTATAAGAAGATTTGAAGACAGAACTGTTGAGGACGATAAAATAAGATCCATATTGACGGCAGGTATGTCGGCGCCCTCGGGAGGCAATCAGCGCCCCTGGGAATTCTATGTTGTAAGGGAACCGGATACGATAGAAAAACTTGCCGCAAGCAGTCCTTATTCCGAATGTGCAGGGAATGCCGGAACTGTCATAGTCCCGTGTTACAGGACACAAAATCTCATCTATCCCGAGCTTGTGACCATGGACATGTCAGCATGCGTTGAGAATATGCTTGTTGAGATAACCGCCCAGGGACTTGGGGGAGTATGGTTATCAATAGCGCCATATGAAGAGAGGATGAGGAATGTAGATGAGATACTGGGTATAGGAGATAAGTGCCGCTCCTTCGCTCTTATTCCCGTGGGCTATCCCGCGACCATGTCCCCTGTTCGGGACAGATATGAGGAAAAACGTGTAACGTTTGTATAATCGGGATATGTGATACAGGACCATGAAGAAAGGAAGGTGTAAAAATGGTTAAGCATGTGATACTTTGGAATCTGAAGGAAGAGTACTCGGATGAGGAGAAGGAGAGCATTAAGGCCGGTATAAAGGAAGGTCTCGAGGGTCTTAAGGGTAAGATACCGGGACTTATTGATATTAAGGTCAATACAGATCCGCTCCCAAGTTCCAACTGCGATGTTATGCTGGATTCCACCTTTGAGGATGAGGCCTCCCTCAAGGGTTATTCCACCCACCCGGATCATCTGGAGGTGGCAAACGGTAAGGTCAGACCCTATACAGCTTCCAGGTCATGCATGGATTATGAAATGTAGATTATAATAGCTTTTGATAATCTGAATATCAGAGATTTCAGGAGTTATAATGAATTGAAAGAATGTGTTGAAATAACGGATCAATACCTTAAAGATGCCACTCCGGGAAAAGGAGAGGTGATAAAACAAGAGGGCTACAACGATTCTCTTCACAAAAATGAGAAGTCTATTGCTACGTGGCTGATTAAGACACTTGGCGGAAGTGTTGTTCTGCTCAGTGAGAAGAACCTCAATAATGTTAAAACACCTGATTTTCTTTGGCACGACAAATATTGGGATCTTAAGAATGTCTCCTCACCCAAAGCTGTGGACAACGCCGTAAGGAAGGGTTTGCGTCAGATTCAAGACAATCCCGGGGGAATAATCCTTGATTTCGGAAAAAACAGTATTGATCTTATCGAGGTAAAGAAGATCATTGAGGGTAGACTTAGAAGGGGATTCCCATCGACAGTAGATTTTATTCTGATATCCAAGGATACGCTTGCATCGATCCTTAGATATAAAAAGTGAGAACACCCCCTCGCCAATATGGGTAAAGGTTTGCTCTCAAATACTATATACCATAATTCAACTGTTTTTTCAACTATAACTGTCTCCGGGCATAAAACCACTATACAGAATCCGCAAATAAATGTATAATTGCATATTGGACTTAATCTAAATACAAGGAGGTCGGTACATGATTTATTCAACAGAAGTAAAAGCAATGTGTCCGGTACATCAGGGTGCCCATCATGGTGCAGCTCCCATACCGGAAGAGGCAAAATGGGTCAAGGCCAAGGAAGTAAAGGACATCTCAGGCTATACCCATGGTATCGGATGGTGCGCTCCCCAGCAGGGATGCTGCAAGCTGTCTCTTAATGTAAAGGACGGTATCATCCAGGAGGCACTTGTAGAAACGCTGGGATGTTCCGGTATGACACATTCTGCAGCCATGGCTTCAGAGATCCTGCCCGGACTTACGATATTAGAGGCTCTCAACACCGATCTCGTGTGTGATGCCATCAATACGGCAATGAGAGAGCTCTTCCTCCAGATCGTTTACGGACGTACACAGAGTGCATTCTCTGAGGATGGTCTGCAGATAGGAGCAGGTTTGGAAGACCTTGGTAAAGGAACAAGAACTATGGTAGGTACCACTTACGGTACTCTTGATAAGGGTCCCAGATACCTGGAGCTGACCGAAGGATATATCACAGAATTGGCACTCGATGATAATGACGAGATCATCGGTTACAAATACATCAATTTCGGCAAGATGATGGACTTCATAAAAGCCGGTGACGATGCGGTAACTGCTGTTGAAAAGGCCTCAGGACAGTATGGACGTGTGGCTGATGCGGTCAAGATGATTGACCCTCGTAAAGAGTGATAGGGGAGGATAATACAATGGCAAAATTTGAAGCTTATGAGAGAAGAGAAAAGCAGATCCTCGCCAAGCTCGCAGAGTACGGTATCGGATCGATAGACGAAGCAGAGAAGATCACAAAGGATGCCGGCCTTGATGTTTACCACATGGTAGAGAACATCCAGCCCATCTGCTTTGAGAATGCTAAGTGGTCATACACAGTAGGTGCTGCCATTGCCATCAAGAAGAACTGCCGCAAGGCATCCGAGGCTGCAGCAGCAATAGGTGAGGGACTTCAGTCCTTCTGCATCCCCGGATCGGTTGCTGACCGTCGCAAGGTTGGTTTAGG
>JAEEGL016620008.1_pt1 | contig 14374 bp, 12 predicted proteins | sample 9134231 | NCBI WGS metagenome assembly JAEEGL01 (sample SAMN16246548, study PRJNA631951) | gut metagenome | biome: gut microbiome; feature: rumen; material: fiber-attached | host: Bos | place: Iran: Karaj | collected 2018-10
CATCGAAGTCAACCGCAAGATGCTGGCTTACCTGGCCGTCAACGACGCCGCCGGTTTCGCCAAGCTGGTTGAGATCGCTAAGCATTAAAGACCAACGACGGTTAACTGCGAAGCAGGATGAACATCCCGGCTTCGCAGTTTTTTTGTTCCGGCGGAGCAAAAACAGACCGTCCCTCCATTCCAAAGCGGGCAGCGGTGTGGTATAATCAGTCCGGAAGAACAACCGGGGAGGAGGCCGCGGATGGCAAAACGTTTTTTAAGCCTGCTGCTGGGCATGGCGCTGCTGTGCGGAACCGCGGGGGGAGTGGCTGAAGGAATGGAAGGATTTGAATTCGTAGATAAGCTTCCGGTCAAATACCAGGTGGAAGCCGATCACGGCGGAAAGGTTCTGCATATCCAGTATTCGTCGAAGGATTACCTGAACGACGGCGCGGAGATCATGAAAAACGCAGCCGTTTACCTGCCCCCGGATTATTCGGAAGACAACGTGTATGATCTGCTGGTGCTGTGCCATGGTATCGGCGGGGACGAATACGAATGGGGATTCCTGAACTATACCTCGATCGGGAAGAATATCCTGGACAAGCTGATTGAAGCCGGGGAGATTCCCCCGATGATCGTTGTCCTGCCGAATGGGCGTTCTTCCGTGAACTTCGATGACAAGAGCATGGGCAACGCGCCGTCCTTCTATGTGTTCGGCCAGGAGATCCGGAACGACCTCCTGCCTTACATCGATTCCCATTACGCGACATACGGTTCCAGGACCCCGGACGACCTGACCGCGGCCCGGGATCACCGGGCGATGGCCGGACTGAGCATGGGCGGCATGCAGACGATCAACATCGGCCTGTGCGAATGCCTGGATCTGTTCTCCGCCTTCGGCGCGTTTTCCGCGGCGCCGACCACATACAACGCCCGGCAGATCGCGGAAAAGCTGGAAGCGTTCCCGGACCTGGGCATCCGTTATTTCTACAGTGTCTGCGGCACAGAGGACGGGATCGCCTATTCGCCGGCTTCCCAGGCCGCGAAGAACCTGCCGGAGTTTACGGACCGGATGGCGGAATCCAACTGGCACTGGCAGGAGTGCAAAGGCGTGCATGATTTCAATATCTGGTATCTGGGCCTGTATAACTTTGTCCGGATTCTGGGCAGGCTGCAGGCGGACTGACAGGGACTGAAAGGAGAGAAAAGGGCATATGAAGTGGACAACCCAGGAAGTGGCCGGGATGATCGACCATACCAATCTGAAGGCGTTCGCGACGGAAGCGGACATTGACAAGCTGTGCGGAGAGGCAGCCGCGAATCATTTCAAATCTGTTTGCGTCAATCCGGTATTTGTGAGGAAGTGCCGGGAAGCCCTGGCGGGCAGCGGCGTTCTGACCTGCACCGTGATTTCCTTCCCGCTGGGACAGACCACGATCGCTGAAAAGGTCAGCGAAGCGGAAGCGGCGGTCGCGGACGGATGCCAGGAATTCGACTATGTCCTGAACGTCGGCAAAATGAAGGAACACGACTGGGCCTACATCGAGGAAGAAATGGCCGCGATGACCGCCGTCGCCCGCAGGACGGGAACCGCGGTGAAGGTCATCCTCGAAACCTGCTACCTGACGGACGAGGAAATCACGGAAGCCGCCAGGATCGCGTCCCGGGTGAAACCGGACTTCATCAAAACGAGTACCGGTTTCGGTACCGGCGGCGCCACAGCCGCGCATGTCGCAATCATGAAAGGAAACTGCGGCGCGGACGTGCAGGTGAAGGCGTCCGGCGGCATCCGCAGCTGGGAGGAAGCAAAGGCGATGCTGGAAGCCGGCGCGACCCGGCTGGGCGTATCGGCCGGCATGAAGATCATCGCTGAAATGCAGTGATCAGCGGACAGTGGTCAGTGAACAGTGATCAGTGGTCAGTGATGAAACGGCAGAATTATAAAGCGCCGGGGTCCGAAATCGGATCCCGGCGCTTTGCATTGCCGGCGCTTCAGTTTGCGCCTTCTGTGTAGGCCACGGCTTCGGCTGCCACAAAGGTAATGGAAACCGTCGCGGCTACTTCCAGCTTCGCGGCCTGGACAACCGTGGGGGAGCCGCCGGTGGCAGCTTCTTCCTTGGCGCTCCGGAATACGTTGGAGCCGCTGTCATAGCTCCAGGTGCCGCCTTCGTTGATGGCGTCAATCCCGGCAATGGTCAGGCCGGAAGCTTCCGCCAGGACTTCCGCCTTGGCGCGGGCATCCTGCACCGCCTGTTTCAGGGCGGCGGCTTTCGCCTCTTCCGTATCGGAAGCGGAGAATTCGATGCCATTCAGGGTGTTGGCGCCGGCGCTGAACGCCAGATCAATGACCTGGCCGATGATGGCCATATCCGTCAGGCGGATGGACAGGGTGGAATTCGCGTTATAGGCGCTGATTTCTTCCATGCCATCATTGTAATCGTACATCGCGTAGATGTTCAGGTATCCGGTGTTGATATCCTCCGGGGCGATCCCGTTTTCCGTCAGGACAGCCCGGATCGCGGCGATTACCTCATTGGCCTTCTGCTGGGCCTTCAGCACATCCTTGTCCCGGGCGGTGATACCCAGGGAGACAACCGCGGTATCCGCGGGAACCAGCGCGCTTCCGTTGCCGGAAACGGTAATCTTCGTATCCGCCAGGGAAACGGCAGCCGCGCAGGCCAGCACCAGTACAAGCATCAGAGCAAACAATTTACGCATCAGATAAAACCTCCTTCACGGAGCGCCTTTCCGGGCTCCGCTATATATGACGAATATACAGCGGAAAAAGTTCCGTCAAACACAAAAAAACAATTCGGGAAATCAGAAAGAATTCAGCCGGCCCAGGGAAATCATACGCTCGTCACGGTATATTTCCGCAAGCTGCTCCGGCGGGTTATCCGTCAGCCACCGGGTATGCCAGGGCATCAGCCAGCTCCAGGGACACTGTTCCTCAAAGAACCGATCCACAGGTGGAACCAACCCGCACTCATGGAAGGCGAGCAGCTTATCCGGATACATTGTTCTCAGGCGGCGGTAGGAGACGGCGTTGACGGTCTCCCCGCGGTAGGTATCCGAACCGGCGACGTCAAAGAACGCTTCTCCCGGATCCCAGCCGTCCCGGACGTCATCCGCGTAGCCGAGCACCCAAATCAGGTTGTTCAGGCCGTAATCTAACGTAAACCGCTGCTGCATCATCCGCCACAGGGCGATGAACGCTTCTCCGCCACCCTTGCCCCACCAGAACCAGCGGCCGTCAAACTCATGGAAAGGACGCCAGAGGACCGGAATATCCGCGTCCTGCAGCCGGAGCAGCGCCTGCGCGGCATCGTCCCACCGGCGAAGGAGCAAACCGTTTTCCGGCGTTCCGGGTGACAGCAGCTTTTCCCAGTCGGGATTCTCCTCCTTACTGGCGTTATAATCGTTTCCCTCAACCCCGGTATGCCAGCAGATGGTTACGATACCGCCCCGGCCGTTCCATGATTTCGCGCGTTCCACCACGCCGGCGTAATCATCATGGATAAAATCCAGCCCGCGGATCGCCGGAAGATCCCCCGTAACATTCCGGATCCAGGACATTTCGTCCCCGGGTTCCCGGGAACACGGCATTTCCTGCTGCGCCAGGAGGATCTTTTTTCCGCTCAGCGAACACAGCAGGCTGTACAGCGAACGCGTCCGCGCGGTCGCACCGGGATTGATCAGCTCAGGCATCCCATATTCCTCCGATCCGTTAATCCTCCAATCCGAGGCTGGACGGCGCGATAAATCCCCTGGTGACTTTTCCCGAAACCTTTGTTTCCACATAGATCCAGCCCCGATATTCGGCCAGGCAGGTTACTTTGGTACCTTTCTTCAATTTGCCGATGGTCGTTGTCTGCCGAATCGGGTCGTCGAATATCTCCGTCGCTTTTGCCAGGGCCATTTCGGTATGGGAGAATACAAGCGGGTTACCGGAAGTATACTGCCCATTGATTTTCTGCGAATCAATATAGCCGACCCGGATTACGCCGCTGTCCAGTTCGTAAAGGATCAGGATCCAGCTGCCTTCCGTTCCGGCCACATAAATCTCACTGCCGGAGGTAATGGCGGCCTTTCCGTTGGCACCCCGCCAGGACCGGGTGGAGGGCGCGGAATAAACCGGGAACTTCTGGCCCGGTGTGAAACTGCCCATAAAGAAGGAAAGCGCCGGGAATTGTCCACCTGACGAACCCGCCCCGTTTCCGGTGTTCGGATATTCCTGCAGGATTGTACCCGAGGACAGGGCATTCTGCGCTTCCGCCAGCGTATAGGAAAAACCGCTGTAGCCATCATCAATCATCATGCTGCCGATCAGAGAATTTGGCGAGGATTGAATTTCCGTTATCAGGGACTGATACTTTTTTTCGCTGATCTTTTTGCCGTTCAGATAATAGAGGTCAGGAGACTCTCCGGAAAAATCGGGCTCTTCGATCAGCGTGGTTTCCGTCACAAAGTGCCCGCCCGGATCCAGGCGCATCTGCAGCGTCCAGGACATTTCACAGTCGGAGAAACGCAGGGTCAGCAGGCCATGATTTGTGCAATAATACCTGGAATACAGCAGATCATCGATTTCAGGCTGCAGGGTCAGCGCACAATGAACGCCGTTGCTGTCCGACGTATAGACCCAAAGACGCCCAACTGTAAACCCGTATTCGTTTTCGTTCACGAGCTCCAGAAAGAGGAGTTCCGGAACCCCGTCCCCGGTCAGATCCAACAGATCGACGGCGGAACAGGCAGGGATGCTTGTGATGCTTAACACATAATCCTGGTAAGCCTGGATACCGGAGGACCGTTCCGCCAGGATCGCGGCATAGGCATCCACCCAGGAGCCGGACCGAACAGAATAATCCATAAGGCTGAGATTTGGATCGGCCAGGGCGCCACCCAGGCACATCAGCATGAAAACCACCAGAATCAGACCGGCAACCCATTTTTTCATTTTCGGAATCTCCTTTCAAACAAATGCGGGATAAACAGCAGCACACTTTATGCTATTGTTTCCACTCCGGCGATTGTTGAACCTGTGCAAAACAGATATCCGCCATACTGTACGACAGTGTTGCATATCAATTTCCGGAAACTTCTTCATAAAGAATATCATACTTTATGGCGCAATACAATGCAGGATTCTCCCAACAGCGCAAGAAGATCACGTGATATGGAAAAACCGGCTCCCAATCCATGTAATGACGGGAGCCGGCATTGCTTCTTAACACTTTTCTTCCGTATCAGGTCAGATTCGTTACGGTTCCTATGGCGATACACTTGTTGATCACGGCGTTGAGGTCGGAACCTTCGGGTCCTTCCCATATTCTCCTGGTGATATTGGTGACCGACCACGTCTGATCATCGACTTTTTCTTTCAGGTATTGATCATCATAGAAATGCCCCGTGTTCATCACGGCATCCCGGACAATCCCCCTGCATTCATCCGCAGGGCAGTCCGGGAAATTGATATTCCATATCCGGTTGGAAGGCAAAGATTTATCCATATATTCCTCAAGAAGCTCCGGCAGGTACCGGTCTACGATGTCCGTGGCATTGAACTGATAATTTCCATAAGATACAGCAATGGAGGGGACGCCCAGGAAGGCGGCTTCGAGGGCTGCGCCAACTGTTCCCGAATACTGGATATCGGAGGAGATGTTGTATCCGTGGTTGATGCCGGACAAAACGATATCCGGCTTGCTGTCCGCTGCCGCGAAGATGCCGACCCTCACACAGTCGGCGGGCGTCCCGTCCAGCGTATAAGCGGTCACGCCTTCCAGGCCGAAGTCAAATTCTTTCAGGATCAGAGGCCTGCTGAAGATGCAGTGATGGGAAGCGGCGCTTCTCTGCGTGTCGGGAGCTACGACGGTCACTTCGCCGAATCTGCGCGCGATCTCCGCCAGTTTGCGGATGCCGTCCGCACGGATGCCGTCATCGTTTGTAATCAATATCCGTCTGCTCATGTCAATCTCCGTATATTATCATTCCGATCCATCCGGACCGGCAATGTTCAGCGACAAAAACACCCGCCAGGCTGTTATGTCGATTCACAGTTTCTATTCGGCGAAACGGATGCCGTTTCCTGCCGCATCTCCCGGCGTATACCCGGCGGGCGGCCTCCGTCGGGGAAACGCGTCCTTTTCCTGATACGGCAGAGATGATATACTGATCCGGCAAAACGCAGGGAGAATCTCCCTGAAAAAAATTGACGGATACGATATTTTTTTCGCCAGGACAGTCTATACACATGCAGGAGGTGAAAACGGCGCTTGAATGATGTGATAAACCGGGACGGTGTTCCGGTATTTGAACGGCTGGTGGAGCAGTATCAGGTTGCTGTTCTTCGCACGTGCTGGCTTTACCTGTGTGACCGGTCACAGGCGGAGGACGCCGTACAGGAGACGTTTCTGAAGGTTTACCGGAACCTGGATACTTTCAGGGGAGACAGCAGTGAAAAAACGTGGATCCTGAAGATCGCCATGCGCACATGTTATGACATGAATCATTCGGGCTGGGCCCGCTTTTTCAACCGACGCGTGACGCCCGATATGCTGCCGGAAGCCGCTGTGCCGTTTGAAGAAAAGGACGACATGCTGACGAACGCTGTGATCCGGCTGCCGGTTCGGCTGCGTGAAGTCATCCTCCTGTACTATTACCAGGGACTGAACGTCAACGAGACCGCCGAGACGCTCGGAATCTCCCAGTCATCCGTTTCCGGAAGGCTGAAACGGGGCCGGAAGGCATTGAAGGACATGCTTGAAGGGAGGGAACCCGATGAGTGAGAAAATAAGCAGAACCGAGTTCTCCGAATCCCTTGACAGGCGCCTTTCCGGACTGCAGGGCGATCCGTGGCTCGCGGCGAAAGTCCTTGCCAAAGCAGAAGGAGAAGAACCCATGAAAAAGAAAATATCCACCACTGCCATCCTGATTATCGCGCTCCTGGCCATTATGACGGTCGGCGCCCTTGCCGCCGCCGCGGTTACCCACTGGGGTGTCATCCGGCGCCTGATGGACGAACAGTGGAACGTAAATGAAGAGGCGCTTGTATCTCCGCTGAAGGCGGAAAGCGATATCCAGTCACTCCGGTTTACGGCGACGGAAGCCTACTGGACGGAAGACGGGCTGACAGTCGCGTTCAAAACCGAATGTACAGATCCGGACTGCCTGCCCTATTACGAGGAAGGGGAGCATCCGGAGCTGATTGAGTTCAACGGAGAAACCATTACCCAGGACGAACTGCGGGGAGACAAGGATCTGATCGCCTGCGAAATCATATGGCCGGCTCTGGACTGCTGGACCTGGTACGAGTATACGGACGAAGGCCTGTTTATCAGCGTGACAATCATGGAACCGGACGCGGAAAAGCTGGAGAAAGGCATGACGCTGAGCTACCAATGCTGGTGTGAAAACCTGCAGACGGGAGAGCGGGAAAGCGGAACAATTACGGTTGAACTGCCCGCCATGACCATGCAGGAAGGCCACCGGGAAACGGATGATTATGCGGAAGAGGAATAATCACTATTCCTCCAAATGAGATTCATGAATTACTGCGCCGCCGGTTCCGGCCGCTGCCGCCACCTGATCCAACGGTATTGCTTTTCCTGCGCCAGATCCAGAATCTGCAGATGATATCCTTCCAGATCAAAACAGGGCACGCGCAGGTCAAGCACATCGGGCGTGGATTCCGTGGCCGCTGAAACCGGAACATCCAGAATCGAAACAATCACACCGCCGTAGGGAGGATTTATTTCGGTTTGCCCGCCGGCTTCCAGATAGCCTTTATACCGTTCATAATAGTCACTGCTGCCGCTGCAGTGGATCAGTAACGGATAATGAAGATAGGGAACCAGTTCCGCAGGAACGGATTCATCGGTATATCCATAGTCCGCCAATGTGCCGCAGTACATCGCAATATGAAAGCCGCCGGAAGTATGCTGGATTGCCAGCAGGTCACCAATGCGCAAAAGGGAAGAAAGCTCTTCGCCTGCTGCATAGGCGGCCCCACGAATGATGCATTCTTTATACATGGAACGGTTCAGCAAATCAGAAATCTTGGGATGCGCTTCATATCCTGTTTTTTCGTTGATCCAGCGTGTAAATCCGACACAATCCAATCCGTAAAGATACAACTGGTCAGTATGATAATAATCGGATGAACTGACAGGACTGGCGGGCTGCAGGATTGCTTTTATATGGCGCCCTCCCCAGAAATAGGGGCAACCCAAAGGAAATCTTGATCGGATATCGGTATTGTTCAATTCGTTATAGCGCCTGATAAACGGATTTCCGTCTTCCAGAAAGGACAATGCGGCGTCCAGAAACCTGGACTGTCCGGCGTTGCCGGTCAGCGGCAGCAGTAAAATGATACCTGCAAGCAGGAATAACATAAGCCGCATCTTCATTGCATCATTTACCTCTCCGGATCCTTACAGTATCGTTATTCATGTTTTTACATGTATACACAATACCACCTGAGCCAGCAACTTTTTCCCCATTATTGCATTCTTCACCACGGTTGTCAAACCGGTTCGGGGCTTGAAATCCAATCAGGTTTACCGCTCGCTGTTCCGGCCATTATGGCCGGGATTTTTATGCGCAAAGAAGTTAATGTCCCGATGACGATGAAATCCTTTCATAGAGATAATACGTCCAGTTGCGCCCTTCGAAAAGCATGCTGCATTGATCAGCCAGGCGGTAATTCCTGCTTTTCAGCCTTTGACCGCGGGTTACGATATATGCTGTTTTTCCTTCCTGAATCGATGATTGAAGCTCTTCCTTCATCTCCGGCAGGTCATTGTTAAGCGTACAGAAAAACCGGGTTACCGGCAGGGATTCCGCAGCCAGATAATACCCGCCGTCCAGGAAACCGTAATTCAGCAACGACCGGTCTTCCGATTGCCGGATGATCTGCGTGAAGCGGTACTGCGGGGTTTCTTCCCTCGGAATATTGATCAGATAAGTATTGCTGCTCCAATGATACGCTGCCTGCGGACTGAGAATTGCCAGAAGGCAGGGAAGGATAACCGCTGCAGTCTGAAATCCTTTTTTTTGCGCCAGACGTGTTGGGATGATCCGGAAAAGCATTCCGTATCCGGCGGACGCGAAGCAGGCCATCACAATAGCATAGTATGGATATTTTCTCCCGCTGGCATATGTAAAGATAAACAGCCCTATGCCGCTTAACAGCATCAGTACCAGTTCCCGCCAGCTTTTCCGGATGAACAGGAGAAACCCGGCCAGGCCGATCATGATCGGTATGGACCAGGAAAGATTGTTCAGCAGGTTCGGCAGTGGATCCGGATAATTTCCGCTCCGGATATTCCGGGAGTATCGGGTCAGGTTGTCCACAAAGTATGCGTTCCAGAGGGAGGGAAGCGCTCCGTGAATCAGGTACCGGAACAGTACTGCCGCGGATGCGGCCAGTGCCCCTTCCAGCGCGTGAAGAATCAGCTTCGGCAGTTTCTTTCCCCTGTGATCCGCCAGATACCAGACCAGAATGGCGGCCCCCATTCCGGCATACAGTCCGCAGAAGGTGTATTTTGTCCAGAGAGCCGCCGAAGTGAAGGCGCCCAGCAGTATCCCATCCCACCGGCTCAGTTCCCTGCGGCTGTGCATCGCCTTCAGGACAATGAACAGGGATGCGGCAAATACCGGCAGGAAGAATTCTTCCGCGCTGCCCCCGTGGGAAAATGCCGGTGACAGCGGAACCCCGATTCCAATGCCGAGCGCTGTCAGCCAGAAAGCCACTGGTTTTTCAGAAAGCGTTTCCGCGATCCGGCCGCTGAAAAACAGGAACACCGAAAACAAGAGAACCTCGATCAGGAAAACACCCAGAAAGCTGTTTTCAGAAATCAGGGACGCCAGAGCGTATATCTCGTACAGCAGCGGACCTTTCTGGTCATACAGGTCCCGGTATGGAACCAGGCCGTGGATGATGCCACGTCCGACGGTAAAAAAGCAATTTACATCTACCCAGTCGTTCAGCGGATATAAAAATGAATTCTTGGAACATACCGTCAGTACAGCGGCGGATACCAGCAGCGCGAATGTCGCCCGTAGGATCATCTTCCTGCGCATTTTGTTTTTCATCCCCCACAATCTCCAAATCTGGCTGGCAAGTCTGTTTCACTTTCCGGATTGTATCATGCCAACCTAAATTGAAACATATGATTGTCTTCCGCAATAAAAGAATTTTTTATGTGACAGAAAATTTAAACAGATAAATCCTCTATGGCTGTTAAATGTTTGCGAAAATGTGTTAAACTGTATCACGAGTGAAGAAATACCCGGACACGACTGAAAACCGAAGACTCGAAAAAACAGAAAACGAAAGAAATAATTTCGCCAGGAGGAAAGCCGGATGCAGACATACACTTTGAATGATGGAACCGCCATTCCACAGATCGGATTCGGAACATATCAGATCAAATCGGAAGCGCCGATCCTTGCAGCGATCGATGCGGGTTACCGTTTTTTTGATACGGCTTCGCTGTATGAGACGGAACGAATCCTGGGGCAGGCTGTGCGTGCCAGCGGCCTGCGGAGAGATGAATTCATCATTGAAACGAAACTCTGGATTGATGAGATGAGCGACCCGGCCGCCGCGCTGGAACGTTCCCTTCGCCGCCTGGCAATGGATTATGTGGACATTTTTATGATTCACTGGCCAAGGGAAACCGGAACAGCGGACGAAAACTGGAAAGAAAAGGATCTGGAAACATACGCTGCCATGGAAAAACTGGTTTCCGCAGGAAAAGCAAGGCGTCTGGGCCTTTCCAATTTCCTGCCGCATCATCTGAAAAATATCCTGGAAAACTGTCAGATCCGCCCGGTCGTTGACCAACTGGAGATCCATCCGGGATATTCCCAGGAAGCTGCCGTGGCATATTGCCAAAGGAACCAGGTGCTTCCCATGGCATGGAGTCCTTTCGGACGCGGGGATAAAAACGCTGCCGAAGCAAACACCGTGATTGCGCAACTGGCGGGGAAATACGGAAAAAGCGCTCAGCAGGTCAATCTGCGATTCCTCCTTCAGAAAGGAATCCTGCCGATTCCCAAAGCCAGCGGAGAAGATCATATCCGCGCCAATCTGGATGTTTATGATTTCAGCCTGTCTGAGGATGAAATCAGTATGCTGTCCTGTATGCCGCAAACGACATGGCTCGGTGAGCATCCTGATTTCAACATTCCCACCGCAAAAAGCAATCCGGATAATGTCTGATTGTTCAAACAGCGGACACATCGGGTATTGAATAAAACCAAATTACCGAACATAACAAACAGGATAAATATGGAGTTGAACAGGCAGATGAAATACAATCGTTTCCTGGCAGTGCTGCTAGCCCTGCTTCTTTTGCTTTCCATGGCAGCCTGCCCGGCGCTGCCGGAGGAATCAGCCGCGTCTGATTATGACGAAGTATTTGTCATCGTCCACACGAACGACGTTCACGGCTTTATTGATGTTGAGCCTTATGTGAAAGCCGTCGCGGACGCTATGAAAGCGGAATACGGGGACGGGAATGTGATCACTGTTTCCGCGGGCGATGTGTTCTCCGGCGGAAACGCGGTTGCCCACCTGTATAACGGTGAAACCATCCCGCCTGTTATGGACGCCGCCGGGTATGATATCCTGGTGCCCGGAAACAACGATATATTCTCCGGCGTGGATCACCTCCAGGCGCTGGCCGGGATGTTTGAGCATACCACATTGCTTTGCGCCAATCTTTTCACGCAGACGACGGATGAAAACGGAGATCCCGCCGTAGATGAAGACGGAAACAAAATAGCCGGGGAGTCTGTTTTTGACAGGACTATGACTATCGAAACCGAAGGCGGCGTAAAAATCGGCCTGTTCGGACTGACCGTCGCCGGGCTGCCCTTTAACGGCTTCGTCACAATGGCCACCATTGACGGAGCGCGGGAAGCGGTGGATATCCTGAAGAGCGAAGGATGCGGCGTGGTTGTCGGCATCGGACATACAGGCTGGAATGATGACCTCGTGACGCCATCCGCAAATGACGTCACTTCCGCGGAAGCGGTGAGGGAAGTCCCGGGAATCGATGCCTATATCGACGGCCACAGCCATTCCATCATCAACGGCGGAAACGGCTGGGTATGTCCCGAGACAGGTACACTGGTGAACCAGGCTTCCTGCAAAGGCGCGTGCGTGGGTGTGATCAGGCTCTATATCAAAGACGGAGCCGTTGTGGATAAGACAGCCGAGCTTATCGCCGGCGACTCTCTGGAAACCCATTTTACGCCCGACCCTGCTGTCAAGGCGCTGGTCGATGCCGCTTTTGCGCGGCTGGAAGGAGATTCCGGAGAAGCCTACGCGGAAAGCCCGTGCTTCCTCAATGCCCTGCGCGCTAGCGAGTCCGCCGACGGGCGTTCCATCCGCACTGACGAAACGAACCTGGGCGATCTTGTCGCTGATTTTATGCGCAGCTGCGCAGACACAGACGTTGCGTTTGCGTCCGGCGTCATGATCCGGTGCAGCATCGAAGAAGGAACGATCTACACCCGGAATCTGTATGACGTGTTTGCCATCGGCTGCAATCTGTGCGTCCATGAGGTCACCGGGGAAGAACTGCTGCAGGAAATGGCCGCGTCCCTCGCTGATCTGCCGTATGAATCCCCCGCATTTTGCCAGATCAGCGGCGCGTCCTATGGATATCTGACGGAATATGCGCTGAACGATGCAGGCGCGAAAATCTATACTATCATCAATCCCATTGTCAACGGGGAACCGCTGGATCCCGCGAAAACCTATCGGATGGCAACCGGTTTCAACCTGGACGAAACGGAAGAGACTGAACCTTTAATTTCCACGATGGAAGAGGCAGCGGCAGCCATGGGCGAATACCTGCGTTCCGGCAATGCCGTGATCCTTCCCGATGTCCCGGTTCCCGATCATCGTATTGTGCCAATGGCAGAGGTACCGGCAGACGCGGTAACCTACAATGTGATCATTGAAACCGAGAACGCCCCTTGATGACAGAAGAAAACCAGACTGGGCTGACCGTTTAGCCTCAGAAATTGTCGATAAAGGGAATCGGGACTTGGGAAGTCGTCCGATGCTGTTGTGAAGATGTGGACCACAATCGGGAACAGCATGCCTCCGGATAACGCATTGTGCGTTGCCCGGGGGTTTTTTAGCAGAAGACAATGACAGACGAAAACAGGCCTGCTATTCATAGAACAACGACTCATGGAGATGGCAGATACATCTTACCAAGTACAAGATGTCTTAAAACAAAAGGGCAGAAATGTAACCATATCGCCTGAAACGGCGCGCGTGATGTAACGCGTCCGCGACGAATTGATCGCGGGGGAAAATGAAGTGCCCGTTATGCCTCCGGAAGGCCGGAAAAACAGGCATACCGGAGGATTGAATCCTTGCAGGGTTTCCTTTGCAGACATTTCTTCCCAAATAAAAAGTTATCCGGAAAGTAACCATATATGAAACAAAAAAGTGATATAGTATTATTGCAGAAATAGGAGCGTCTCTGCAATCATGGCTGAAAAGCCGCAGACCATGGAGGAACCGGAAATGACAAAGAATAAAATGGTAAGAATCGCCGCCTTGCTGATGGCTGCCGTTCTGTTAATATGCGTTTCGTTTGCTTCCCTGGCGGAAACAATGCTTCCCGCTCCGGAGGTCCGGATGTGGATTACCATCGAAGACGGCGCGAGTATCACTGTCGGGAACCCCGTTGTCCTGACCGCTCACGCGGAACCGGAACTGATCAGCGAGATCATCTGGGAAATCCGCAACGAGCAGTGGGAAGCGGATATCTGGAAAGTCATCGGCAAAGGTGAAACCCTGACGCTGGATGTAACGGAGGTAAACGCCGGCTGCCTGATCCGCCTGGTAGCGGAAGACGGCGCAGTCTCTGAAATATTCCATCTTGATATAACGGAAACCCCTGCTGAAATCGGCGATGCCGGCTCGGAGGAACCTGCCAGGGACCCCGCCGAGGAATCCGCCAAAGGGCCAACGGAAGAACCGGCTGAGGAACCTACCGAAGAGCCGACGGAAGAACCGGCCGAAGTGCCTACCGAAGAACCCATAGAAGAGCCTGCGGAAGAACTCACCGAACAGCTCGCAGAAGAACTCGCCGAAGAGCCCGCAGAAGAACTCACCGAAGAACTTGCGGAAGAACTCAACGAAGAACCGAAGGAAGAACCGGCGAAAGAACCCACCGAGGAACCGGCAGAAGTATCTGCAGGGGAATCCACCGAAGAACCGACACAGGAACCCACGGAAGAGCCGACGGAAGAATCCGCGGATGAGCCGTCCGAAGAAACTGCGGAAAAGCCTATGGAAGAACCGGCGGAAGAGCCTACCGGGGAACCCGCAGAAGAACCAGCGGAAGAACCCACGGAAGAA
>JAEEGL012432443.1_pt1 | contig 14373 bp, 9 predicted proteins | sample 9134231 | NCBI WGS metagenome assembly JAEEGL01 (sample SAMN16246548, study PRJNA631951) | gut metagenome | biome: gut microbiome; feature: rumen; material: fiber-attached | host: Bos | place: Iran: Karaj | collected 2018-10
ACGCCTATTCGTTCCATGACCTGCGGCGCATCAACCGGGACGGGACCCTGACCGTGACGGCCGAGGGCCTGATCGACGGCAAGGTCGTGGCCACGTACACGACCAAGCCTTCCGCCCGCTCCTACGAGCTGCGCCTGCGCGTGGACGATGCCGGGGTGCCCTTCACGGCCAACGGCTCCGACATCGTGACGGTGATCGCGTCCGTGACGGACCGGCAGGGCGAGGTGCGCGACCTCGCGAAGGAAGTGATCGTCTTCGAGGTCGAGGGAGAGGGCGAGATCGTCGGCGACGAGCGCATCCAGGCCAATCCCCGCCAGGTGGAGTTCGGCACGGCCCCCGTGCTGATCCGCTCCACGGGCAAGCCCGGGCGGATCACCGTCCGGGCCCGCGTGCAGTTCGGCGGCGAGTTGGCTCCGACCCCGGCTGAGCTGACCTTCGAGAGCGTGCCGTCCACGGACCGCTTCGTCGCGGACGAAGTCCGCACCGAGCGTGTCCAGGCCCCGCTCCTGCCCTATGTGTGGTACACCAGCCAGAAGTCCATCGAGGACCACAAGGCCGAACTCGAGCAGGTCAAGCGCGACCAGGAGTATTTCGGAGAATTCAACCGGTAACCCCAACCGGTGACCCAACCCCTTCACCCCAAAAATGCGTGATTAGTAATATGAAGATTATCAACAGTTTGAGAAGATCCGTGGAGGTTTTGAATACCTCGGATCTTCGTAAATCGTTGCTGGCCGGCATTTTGTGCATCACGGTGCTGGGGGCGACGACGGGTCTGGGCGCCCTGACGGGCTGCACGCCGCAGGCGGAGAAGGACCTTGTGGCGGCGTTCGAAAATCCGCCGCAGGAGGCCAGGCCCGTGATGATCTGGCAGTGGATGGACGGCTGGGTCACGAAAGAGGGCATCACCCACGACCTCGAAGCCTTCGCCGCCGCCGGCATCGGCGGGGTGCAGAATTTCCAGGTGGGCGGCCCCAACCAGACGGATTTCGTGCGCGAGGGCTGCACGATCGGCTCGCCCGAGTGGCAGGAGCTGATGCGTTTCGCCATGCAGGAGTGCGCCCGGCTGGGCCTGACCTTCGGCACGCACAACTGCCCGGGCTGGTCGTCCAGCGCCTACCCGGACGTGACGCCGGAGTATTCGATGCTCGAGCTGGTCTGGACGGTGACGCCCTGGCGCGCCGGGCAGCGCAGCGCGCAGCTGCCGCAGCCCCGGGAGCGCCTCGGCTTCTACCGGGACATCTGCGTGCTGGCCCTGCCGGCCGGTACGGAGGCATTTGACGGGATGCTGGACCTGAGTGCCGCCATGCAGCCGGACGGCTCCCTGGACTATGACCTTGGCCGGACCGGTGACTGGGAGATCTACCGATTCGGCTACACGACGCTGAACAAGCGGGACGATTCGACCTCACCCGTCTCGGGCGCCGGCCTGGAGTGCGACAAGATGAGCCGCGAGGCCGTGAAGCGCTTCTGGGACGGCTATCCGTCGATGGTCCTGTCGCTGGCCGGCGAACTGGCCGGGAAGACCCTGGTGGACTTCGAGATCGACAGCTATGAGCAGAAGAGCCAGAGCTGGACCCCGCTGATGGAGCAGGAGTTCGAAGCCCGGCGCGGCTATCCGCTGCGCCAGTGGCTGCCCGTGCTGGCCGGCCGGACGGTGGAGAGCGCGGAGCGCAGCCGGCAGTTCCTCGCCGACTGGAAGTCCACGATCGAAGACCTGTTCGCCGAGAACTATTACGGATATATGTCCGAGCTGGTGAAGCAGACCCCCGGCATGCGCCTGCTGGTCCAGCCCTACGGCGAACCGCTCAATCCGGAGAAGGTGGCCGTGCAGGACGAGGATTTCATCCTGTGCGGGGAGTTCTGGACCAACCCTGCCGACTGGGGCGGACGCAGCATCTACAAGATGTCCGACCTGGCCCACAAGCTGGGCCGCTGCGAGGTCTACGCCGAGGGCTTCACCTGCTGGCCGCTCAACGCCTGGGAGGATGATCCCAACAGCCTGAAAATCATCGCGGACCGGGTGTTCTGCGTCGGCATCAACCGCCTGATGCTCCACGCCGGGGCCGCCAATCCCTGGCCCTGGGCCGAGCCCGGGATGACCTTCGGCAAATGGGGTACCCAGTTCACGCCGGGCAACACCTGGTGGAAGGCCGGTGGTGCCAGGGAGCTTTATCATTATTTCGCGCAGTGCCAGGCCCTGCTGCAGCGCGGGGAGTTCGTGGACAACTGCATCGAGGGCGACCTGTGGTGGATCCACCGCCGAGAGGGCGATATCGATATCTGGTTCCTCTCGAACCAGACGGACCGTCCGATGACGGTCCGGGAATCCTTCGCGCAGGGCGTGCAGCTGGACGCCCGCGGGTCGGAGTTCGTCGTCACACGGGCCGGAAAGCGCCTGCCTGTGACCCTGCATCCGCAGGGTGTGCTGTCCGCCGCGACGGTCCAGGAGAGCCGCCCGTTGGACGGTGCCTGGACGGTGGATTTCCCCGAAGGGTCGGGTGCTCCGGCGCAGATTGTGCTGGACGGTCTGTCGGACTGGAAAGACCACGCCGATCCCGGCGTGCGGTACTTCTCCGGCACGGCGGCCTACCGCAAGACCTTCCCGTTCCACAGGACGGGCGGCCGCGTGTGGCTGGACCTGGGTGAGGTGCAGAACATGGCTGAGGTGCTGGTCAACGGCCGCCCGTGCGGCATCCTCTGGCACGCACCCTTCTGTGCGGACATCACGGATGCCCTGCGCGAAGGGGAGAACGAGCTGGAAGTGCGCGTGACGAACCTCTGGGTCAACCGCATGATCGGCGACGAGTTCGAGCCGGATGATGTCGTCTGGGGCGAGCCGGTCCATTATTCCTACGCCCCGGGCAACCCGCTGATCGGCAGTACGATGAAGGAGATCCCGGAGTGGCTGGAGAAGAACCTGCCGCGACCCTCGCAGGGCCGCCATGCGGTCGTGAGCTACAAGTTCTTCAGCCGGGAATCCCCGATGCGCACCTCGGGCCTGCTGGGCCCGGTGCGGCTGGAAATGGCCGAATAGAGACTAGATCATTTTGTCGACGGTGCGGGCCTGGCGGCGCGTCAGGCGCCAGCCTGTGCCGTTGAAGGCGAACTTGCGGCGGTCCTTGGAGAAATAGAACATGTGGGAAGTCCCTTCGCCGTCGAAGATCGTGAGCAGGGTGGCGGGTGTGAAGTCGGAGCCGTCGGGCGTGGCGTGGTTGAGGACGGCCAGGACGGCCTCGCCGTCGACGTTATACTGTCCTTCCGCCGGGATGTCTATGCTGGCGGCACTTTGGATATCGCGGATGGAGAAATGTTCGGCGAAAGTCGTTGACCGGCAGGCGCAGAGCCCGAGGGCGATGGCGCAGAGGATGACGGGGATGAGGATATGCCGGAATGATTTCATGGCGTTCATGCTTTTATGCAAAGTTAGTGAAAAGGCGTGAAATTTTGTATATTTGTCCAATATGAAACTCCGTCTGCTGCTGATGAGCCTGCCCATCCTGTCTTCTCTCGCTGCCTGTACCGTGGTGGAGGACGCCCGCATCACCGAATTCCGCGACGGCCGCAAGGCCGCCGTGAGCCTGACCTTCGACGACGGCATCCTGGACCACTACACGATGGTAGCCCCGCACCTGGACAGCCTGGGCCTGCGGGGGACCTTCTGGGTCAACGGCCACAGCATCGAGCAGGGCGAAGTCAACTATGCCCCGCGCCTGACCTGGCAGATGTGCCGCGAGATGTCCGACCGGGGCCATGAGATCTCCAACCACAGCTGGTCCCACCCCAACCTCACGGGCCTCTCCGAGGAGGCGCTCCGCGAGGAGGTCTTCCGCAACGACGATGCCATCGAGGCGGCCACAGGCAAGCGCCCCATTACCTTCTGTTACCCATACAATGCCCAGAATGAGTTGGTTGCACGGGTATGTCACGAGAGCCGCGTCGGGACGCGCGACTTCCAGGAGGCCCAGGGCCAGGTCAACAGCGGCAGCACGCCGGAGAGCCTGCGCGCCTGGCTGGAGAAGGTCATTGCGGCCGGGGAGTGGGGCGTCACCATGACCCACGGCATCCACCACGGCTGGGACCAGTGGAATGACGAGAACGTCCTCTGGGATTTCTATAAAGAGATTGCCGCCCGGCAGGACGAAGTCTGGGTGGACACCTTCGCCGCCGTGGCTTCCTACAGGCAGGAGCGGGAGCACTGCACGATCCGGGTGCGCAAGTACCACAAATGCATCGGCATCAAGCCCTCCTGCGACCTCGATCCGGCGCTCTACCGCGAGCCGCTCACGGCCGAGGTGACGGTGAACGGCCGCACGCGCCTGCTCACTTTCAATCCCTTCGGCCGCGAACAATTCTACGAGAAATAATCAACAAATCTACACGCATATGGCACAGAAACAAACCAACGGCTACCCCTGGAAGTACTGCTCCCTCGGCGGAGTGGTCCGGGTCAACATCACCTCGGGCGAGGACATCGCCCACCTCGGCGAGCTCGACCAGAAGCTCTGGACGGTGCTCAGCTGTCCGACCAAGGACCTGGCGATCGACGAGCGCACCCTGCAGCTGATCGATACCGACGGCGACGGCAAAATCCGCGTGGCTGAGGTCGTCGCCGCCGCCCAGTGGCTGACGTCCGTCATCAAGGACAAGGACGCCATCCTCAAGGGAGAGACCGAACTGAAGCTCGACGGCATCAACACGGACTGCGAGGCGGGCCAGAAACTGTACAACTCCGCCAGGCAGATCCTCTCCAACCTCAAGCTGGAGAAGGATTCGATCACGGCGGACGAGGCTTCCGACAGCGTGGCCATCTTCAAGGATACCCAGTACAACGGCGATGGCGTGATCACCCAGGCCTCCGCCGACGACGAGACCCTGCGCCCGCTGATCGCCACCATCGCCGAGAAGGTTGGCTCCGCGACCGACCGCAGCGGCGAGCCGGGCATCACGGCCGAGCAGGTCGAAACCTTCTACGCCGCCCTCGCCGACTACGCCGCCTGGCAGGACGCCGCCGCGGCCGACAAGGCCAATGTCTTCCCGTACGGGGACGACACCGCCGCGGCCCTCGCCGCCTGCGAGGCCGTCAAGGACAAGGTGGCCGACTACTTCATGCGCTGCAAGCTGATCCGCTTCGACGATGCGGTGTCTGCCGCCGTGGACGTGTCCGCCGAGAAGGTGGGCGCCATCAGCGAGAAGAACCTCGCCACGCAGTCCGAGGAGATCGCCACCTACCCGCTGGCCCGTCCGACCAAGGACGCCGTGCTGCCCTTCGACGCCATCAACCCGGCCTGGCAGGGCCCGTTCGCGGCCGTCAAGGCGCTGGTGCTCGACAAGGATTTCCCGAAAGCCGAAGGGATCACCGAGGAGCAGTGGGCGGGCGTGCTCGCCAAGTTCGCGCCCTACTGCGCCTGGCTGGACGGGAAGAAGGGCGAGGCCGTCGAGGCCCTGGGCATCGACGAAGTCAAGGCCCTGATCAAAGCCGACCGCAAGGCCGAACTGCTCGCGCTCATCGACGCCGACAAGGCCCTCGAGGCGGAAGCCGCTTCCATCGACGAGGTCAAGAAGCTCCTGCTCTGCTACCGCGACTTCGCAAAACTCCTGCGCAACTACGTTATCTTCACGGACTTCTACGGCCGTGCGGACGGCACACGCGGCATCTTCGAGGCCGGCAAGCTCTACATCGACGAGCGCTGCTGCGACCTCTGTATCAAGGTCACGGACATGGGCGCCCACGCCGACATGCCCAAACTCAGCGGGATGTTCCTGCTCTACTGCAAGTGCACCTCCAAGACCAAGGCCGCCACGATGGACATCGTGGCCGTGATGACCGACGGCAAGACCTCCGACCTGCGCCCCGGCAAGAACGGTATCTTCTACGACCTGGACGGCGGCGACTGGGATGCCGTGATCACCAAGGTGGTGGAGAATCCGCTCAGCGTCAAGGAAGCCTTCTGGGCGCCGTACCGCAAGGTGGCCCGCTTCGTCTCCGACAAGATCGACAAGTCCGCCGCGGACAAGGATGCCGCCGCCCTGTCGAAGCTCCAGACCACGGCCGACGCCGGCCCCGCCGGCGCCAAGCAGCCCTTCGACATCTCCAAGTTCGCCGGCATCGGTGCGGCCATCGGCCTGGCCCTGGCCGGCATCGCCGGCGCCATCGGCCTGATCGGATCCGCCGTCAAGGGGATGTCTTGGTGGCAGTGGCTCGTGCTGATCGCGGCCGTGATGCTGATCAACTCCGGCGCGTCCCGCTTCCTCGCCTGGCGCACGCTGCGCAAGCGCAACCTGGGTCCCGTACTCAACGCCAACGGCTGGGCCATCAACTCCAAGGTCCTGGTCAACATCCTCTTCGGCAAGATGCTTACGAGCGTGGCCGAGTACCCGAAGCTCAAGCTGGACGACCCGTATGCTAAGCGTACCCCCTGGTGGCGCAAGTGCCTGTACTGGCTCATCGGCCTGCTGGTCGTCGCCTTCGGCGTCTGCTACTTTACGAACAACCTGAAATGGATGGGAATCGAGCGCAAGCCCAAGGCTGAGCCGGTGGAGCAGGTGGAAGAAGCCGCTCCGGCGGCCGAGGCCGCTGCACCCGAAGCTGCGGTGGAGGCTGCCGAATGATGGAACGACCGACGATCTTCACCCCGCAGCAGGCCAACGTGGGCCTGTTCTGCGATGTCTTCCCGCCCGTGATGGACGGCGTGTCCGTGTGCATGGAGAACTATGCCTACTGGATCCAGAAGAAGATGGGCGGGGCGTGCGTGATCACGCCCAACGTCCCCGGCACGGACTACAGCGTACATGACTACAAGGTCTTCGACTATTTCTCCATTCCGGTGCCGATGCGCCATCCGTACGTGACGGGCATCGCGGAGATGGATCCGACCTATCTGGCAAAGATCGCCACGACGCGGTTCAAGATCCTCCATGCGCACTGCCCCTTCGCCTCCGGCAAGGCCGCGCTGCGGATCGGCCGGATGCAGAAGATCCCGGTGGTGGCCACGTTCCACTCCAAGTACCGCGACGACTTCGCCCGCGTGCTGCCCAAGCTGGCCGTGGACGCCGTCATCGACTCGATCGTGGAGTTCTACGAGCGGGCCGACCTGGTCTGGGTGCCGCAGGAGTCCGTGATCGACGTGATCCGCGAATACGGCTTCAAGGGCCACGTGGAGGTGATGGACAACGGTTCCGACCTCGTGGCGGACTATCCCGAGAAGTATTTCGTGGAGGCGCGCCAGCGCCTGGGGATCGCCCCGGAGGAGTTTGTGTTGCTCTTCGTGGGCCAGCACATCTGGGAGAAGAACCCGCGTCTGGTCATCGAGGCCCTCGCGCGCATCCCCGACGTGCCGTTCCGGATGTATTTCGTGGGCGTAGGCTACGCCGCGGAGCAGATGCGCGAGCTCGTCTCCGAACGGGGCCTGGACAACAAGGTCACCTTCGTGGGTTCCATCACGGACCGGGAGAAGATCAAGGACTATTACGCCGCTTCCGACCTGTTCCTCTTCCCGTCTCTGTACGACAACGCCCCGCTCGTGGTGCGCGAGGCGGCGGCCCTGTATACCCCGGCCGTCATGGCCCGGGAGGCCACCGCATCCACCATCATCGCGGACGGGGAGAACGGATTCCTCACGGACAACGACCCGGACAAGATGGCCGCGCTGCTGCGCGAGCTGATCCACGACCCGGAGCGCGTGCATCGCGTGGGCGTGCAGGCTTCCAAGACCATCGTCCGGTCCTGGGAGGATTGCGTGGATGAGGTACTGGACCGCTACAATGCGCTGCTGCGCAGCCGCGGCCTGCCCCTTATCGAACCGATAGCGTAGCGTGCGCGGCGACAGCCGCCCCCGCTTCCGTCAGGCCTTCGGCCACCGCTTCGAAACGTCCGCCATAGGCGGGCGTTTTGCATTCCACCTCCAGGGTCTCGCCCGGACCGAGGGTCAGCAGCGGGTGCCAGTAGAGGGTCTGCCGGAAGTCCGGATAGTCCCGTCCGACCCCGGCGCAGGTGTAGGCCAGCGGCAGCGAGCAGCCCTGGTAGTCCACGATGCGGACGTTGTCCTCGAACTGCATGGACGGGAGCGTGCCCTTGTAGGTGACGAAATTGACGATGCCGGAGAACCCCCGGATGCCGAACAGGTAGGAGTCCGGATAGATGTCGATCCGCCGGACGAGCAGCGGGTCGTAGGCCAGGATCTTGGCGTGGTCGAGGACCGGCACGCCGTCCAGCAGGACGAGGGCCGCTCCAGCCGGGAAATAGTAGTTGTTCAGCATGTCGCTGACGCGGACCTGGATCTGCTGGACCCCGTCCACGCGCCGGGTGCGCATCTCGGGGATGAACTCCACGAAGAGCTCCTCCATCACCGGGAAGCGGGTGTAGTCATCGAGGTTGTAGCGGATGCATTTCTGCCGGTCGAGCACCAGGTGCTCGCGCAGGGGCAGGGCCTCGTAGAGCGTGTCGGCGTCGAAGATCTTCTCCAGCTGCATGCCGAAACTCCGGGTTTCCAGGGCCTTGGCGTACGACGGGCTCAGGGTGAGGGCCGGGATGTCGCCGGGCTGCAGGTCCAGGAACGGGCTGATGAGTTCGAGGTGGCAGACCCTTTCCCGGTCCACGCCCTCGATCTCGAGGAACATCTCATGGTCGCCGTAGATGTTGGAGGTATAGAAGGCGGTCTGCCCGTCGGTGCCGATCGACTCGGTATAGATGTTCTCGCCGCTGCCCGGGGCGGAGATGAAGGCGAATTTCTGGCTGACCTCCCGCAGGCCGGCCTCGTCGGTGCCGCTCACGCGGGCCCGGATGATCTCCCCTTCGTATTCGGGGTGGAACCCCTCCCGGAAGCCGCGCGGGGCCGGGAGGCGCTTCAGTCCGCCGACGAAGTCTCCGATCCGCTGGCCCTGCGGGGCGGGGATCCCGTCCTCGTGGCGGACGCCGAGGTTGAAGCGGATGGTCGAAGAGCCGTTGTTGGTCACGCTGATGCGGGTCGTGCCGCGGGGGGAGGCCGCCCCTGCGGTGCGGACCTCCAGCGGTCCTGCCTGCGGCAGGCCGGCCGCCTGCGGCGGCTCCGCGGCGACCGTCACGGCGTCAGGCAGCCGTTCGGTGCTGAAAGTGTTGAACACGGAGAGGGTGCGTGCACAGGTCTGCGGGTCGAATCCCTCCTCGGACGCGCCCAGCTGCGTGTAGGCGAGCAGCCGGTAGTTACCGGTCGGCAGGGTGTTCGGCAGGGTCAGCCGGCCGGCGCCGCGTCCTCCGTCGAGGGCGAGCTTGGCCGTCTGGACCATGCCGGACGGGGAATGGATCTCCACGTAGGCGGTCTTGCTGAAGGTGGAGAGCCGCCCGGAGACGGCATCCACGCAGTAGGCGGACATCCACACCGCGTCGCCGGCCACGTAGACCTCCCGGTCCGTGGATACGTAGACCCGCTCGCGCAGGCGTTCCTCCTGCCCGCGGAGCGCGGGGGCGACGACGGCGAGGAGGCTGAGGATCAGCAGGAAACGATATCTGTTCATCATGGTGCTTGCTATTTGTGGTCGTTGGGCCAGCCGGCCGGTTTGTCCTTGGTCCCGCCCATGGTGCGGCAGTCGGCGCAGCCCTTCGGCACCCAGGTGTAGACGGGACCCGACGGGGAATCCCAGAGCACGCTGAGTACGATATACTGGTTCTGGTGGTAGTAGAAGAAGTCCTTGGGCTCAAGTTCGTGCAGGTCGCTCTCGCTCAGGATGACGCGGTAGGTGCTGAAGAGCTCCTGGTTGTTGTCATAGTACATCCGGGCCGTGGCCTGGCGGCAGGCATTGATGTAGCCGATGACCGGGACGGCGGGATCCGTCACGCAATGGATGTTGCCGGCCATCTGGCTGGGGGTGGGGGAGAAGATCGTGCCCTGGTTCTGCGAATTGTCCTCGATGTTCTTCCAATACAGGTAAGCCTCCTGGCTCAGTGCCTCCAGGCGCACGTCCAGCCGGTAGAGGATCTGCAGGCGCTGGTCGTATCGCGGGATCCGGTGGAATTCGAGGTCCACGAAGCGGTCCTCCTTCTGCTCGGAAGTGTCGAAGATCTTGATCTCCGGGGACTCGCGGGTGCTCCAGCAGTAGTAGATGTTCTCGCCGTGCTCGAAGGGCAGCAGGCCCGAGAGCGGGTTTCCCATGTCCGTGGCCCGCTGGGGATCGAAGTAATAGGTGGCGCGCCGGTTGGCGGAGTACTCCCAGGTCTCGGTGTAGGACCAGCGGAAGTGGCTCTGGCCCTGGCAATGCATGCTGAGGGCGACGTCCAGCTCGCCCCGCTCCTTGTCCATGATGTAGGAGAGGTCGTCGATCACGGGGGCCGGACAGACCTCGAGCCAGTCGGATTCGTAGATGCGTCCCGCCTTCGTGTCCTCGAAGTGGACGCGGTAGCGCTGGGTCTCCGGGAGGTCGGAGGTGTCGAAGACGAGGGTCTCCGTCCCTTCGCCGCCCGCCGGGCGGATGCGGCTTCCGTCCTCGCCCTCGATGTAGCCCGTGAAGGAGAGGCGGTCCTGGTAGCTCTCCGGCATGCCGATCGGGTGGACGTTGGAGAACGAGAAGGTGCTGCTGGCGCCGGCGAGGATGCTGCCTTCGATGACGATGCGCGTGTCCGATCCCTGGACGTCCGGATGGAAGGGATAGATGCAGGAAGCCGCCGCCGCGGCTGCTGCGGCCAGGAGGGCCAGGCGGAGGAAAAGGTTCGCTTTCATCAGAACTTCAGGTTAAGGTTGAGGTACGGGATGGGACAGGCGAAGATCGAGAGCATCTTGGCCGAGACGGCCTGCCCGATGCCGGTCGAGTAGAAGACGGAATAGGCGTTCTTCCGGCCGGTCACGTTGTAGACGCCGAAGGTCCAGGACATGTGGGTGAACTGGCGCAGGTAGTGCCCGGGCTCGATGTTGATGGCGAGGTCGAGCCGGAAGTAGTCGGGGATCCGGTAGCCGTTGCGTTCGGAGTAGGCGAGGCGCCATCCGCCGCCGTACTTGTAGTAGCCCGTGGGGATCGTCACCGGGCGGCCGGTGGCGTAGTCCAGGTTGACGGAGAGGGAATAGCGGTGGGTGAACTTGTAGTTGCCCACCAGCTTGACTTCGTGCGGTTTGTCGTGCGGCGCGTTGTACCAGTCGCCGCCGTTGATGGTCTCCACGCCCCGGTCCTCCATCTCGCGCAGGAAGGTCCGTGCGTAGGCGTAGGAGGCCCAGCCCGTGAGCTTGCCGGAGGTCTTGCGGGCCATGAATTCGATGCCGTAGGCCTTGCCGTAGGTCTCGACGAGGTCGTCGGCCAGGTGCTCGTTCATCAGCAGCACCGCGCCGGACTTGTAGTCGAGGTAGTGCGCCATCTGCTTGTAGTAGCCCTCGAGGGAGAGGTCGACCGTGCCGTCCGCCACGGTCCAGTACAGGCCCGAGGCGGCCTGCCAGCCGGTCTGCGGCCGGATCCGGTCCGTGGTGAGCTGCCAGGTGTCCATCGGGGAGATGGACGAGGTGTTGGAGATCAGGTGGATGTACTGGCTCATCGTGTTGAAGCCGGCCTTCAGGGACAGGTTGTCCCGGAAGGAGTACTTGCCGGACAGGCGGAATTCGGGATGGACGTAGAACTTGTTGGGCCGCAGGGCCAGGAAGCCGCCGGCGCGGACGCCCGCCTCGAGCATCAGCTTCGGACCCACGGTCCAGCTGTCGCTTAGGAACAAGGCCGGCTCCACGGCATTCTGCGCGGCGAGGTTGCGGTCCACGATGAGGGTCTCTTCGTGGAGCCCTGTCAGGGCGCCGGGACGGAGGTCATACCAGGTGGCGTTGACGCCGAAGCTGAGGTTGTGGGCGTCGTTGATGCCGTAGCGGAAGGTCATCTTGCCGAAGGCCTGGCGGATGCCGCTGCGGATCCGGTAGCCGGACTGCTCGTTGAAGTCGTTGTCGAAGTCGGCCCGGTACTGGTCGTAGCCGGCGGCGGCCACGAGGTTGAGCCGGGTGCCCAGGCGGCTGCGCCACTTCAGCGAAGCGTTGAGGTTGGCGTAGCGGAAGGTCGTGTCGCGGTCGAAGGAGAATCCGTCGCGGGACCAGTAGGCGAAGGCCTGGATGGTGTTGTTGTCGTCGACCTTGTGGGTCAGGCTGGCATTGAGGTCGCTGAAGGAGGCGCGCCCGCCGTGGTAGTTGCTGCCCTGCGGGAGCAGGTTCAGGATCCAGTTGGAATACGTCGTGCGCCCGCCCACGATGAAGGTGGTGCGGCCCTTGGCGAGCGGTCCTTCGACGTGGAAGCGGCTGGTCAGCAGGCCGATGCCGAGCGAGCCGGCGAGCTTGTTGCTGTTGCCCTCGCGCGAGCGGACGTCCAATACGGAGGAGATGCGCCCGCCGAACTCGGCGGGGATGGAGCTCTTGTAGAGCTCGACCTCGCTCACGATGTCGGGGTTGAAGGCGGAGAAGATGCCGAAGAGGTGCGTGGGGTTGTAGATCGTGCCGTCGTTGAACAGGATGAGGTTCTGGTCCGTGGCGCCGCCGCGGACGTTGAAGCCGCTGGAGGCTTCGCCCACGGACTTGACGCCCGGCAGGGTGAGCACGGCCTTGATGATGTCGCCTTCGCCGAAGGCGGTCGGGATCTTGTTGATGACTTCCATCCGCACCCGCTCCAGGCCGATCTTGGCGTCGCGGTGGCGCGACACGGCATCCGCGGAGACCACGGCGCCGGTCAGGGCCGTGACTTTCTCCTTCATCACGACGTCGAGCGAACCGCTGTCCCAGACCTTGAGGGACAGGTGGAGGTCTTCGAGGGAGTAGCCGCTGAAATTCAGTTTGTTGTCGCCGACGGGCAGGGAGAGGCGGTAGAATCCCGCGGCATCGGTGACGGTGTAGGCGCCGGTCTTGTCGTCGTAGACGGACACGCCGGTCATCGGTTCGCCGCTGGAGATGTCGCGCACGTGGCCGCTGACGAAGACCTTGCCGGTGCGGCCGGCACCCGTCTCCCCGATCTCGTAGACCTTGTTCTGGAAGGTGGCGATGGCATTCTGCTCGGCCAGGTACTGCTGCAGGCCGCTGTCGTCGGTGAGCCGGCTCCGCCCGTCGTCGAAATACCCGGCGGGCAGGGACGTGAAGACAGACTTGTTGTTGAGGATGAACAGCATGTCGCCGTAGCGGCTGGTCGTGTACCCGTTTTCGCGGAGTTGCGCGAGCGCCGCCTCCAGGAAGGACGCGCGCGGGGCGCTGACCGTGAAGGAGGCCTGTTCTTCCGTATTCGGAATATAGTAGATCTCGGGATTGCACTCGCGGCGGAGGAAGCTCACGAGCGAGTCCAGCCCGACGCGCTTGACTTCCAGCAGGTCCTGGGCGGACAGGCTGCCGGCGCAGAGGACCAGCAGCAGGAGGGTCAGGATCCTTTTCATCGGGCGGCGGCGTTGAGGACGCCCAGGCAGTAGGCGTCAAAGTCTGTATTCCTGCCGTCGAGGCCCGCTTCGCGGACGGTTGCGCGGATCTCCCGTCTCCGCTCCGGGAACCTTCGGAGCAGGGCGGACTTGCCCTTGATGCGGGAGAAGTGCCCGTCGCGGTCGCGGAAATAGTAGGTCGTCGCGATGGCGAAATGGCGGGTCAGGGAGGTGTCGTAGTTCTCGTCCGTGTAGCCGATGATGGTGCCGTTGACGTTGTTGACGGAGGACTGCAGCCGCTTGTCGATCCGCTTGTAGACCTGTTCAGGCCCCTGTCCGATCACTTCATAGAAGCCGGCGGGGAGTTCCCGGTCCGCCTGGGGTCTTCCGACGAAGCAACGGTCCCCGACGAGCAGGGTGTCGACCTGCGCCGGAGAGAGGGCGACGGTTTGCTGGCCGGAGGACAGGCGCACGAGCACCAGCTGCGCGGCGGCATCGATGTTGACCGGGACGCCTTCGTAGAAATTGCCTTCGCACAGGACGCCTCCTTCCCGGAATTCGGGGGAGGACCAGTAGGGATGCCCGTTTGCGCGGAAATTGTAGCGCGGCGCCTGCCTGCCACGGTAGAGGATGGAGCGCTCGCCCGCGGTGGCGCGGAATTCCCGGACTTCCGGTCTGTGGGAAATCTGCGCGCGGACGGGCGCGCAGGCTAGGAGCAGCAGCACGGACAGCCCGCAATAGTTAATAATAGGTTTCATTCTAGCAAATATAACATTTTTGTCACATATACAATGGTCCACGCTGACAAATAGCTGCCCGGAATGGCATAATTATGCAAATGCTTTTGGAATCTTGTGAAAAATGCCTAAATTTGCACGCTTTTTCCCGCAAGTGGGTGAAAGAAGTAATATTAACCTTTAATTTTTTTGCTGAGATGGCTGAATATTTGATGCCTGAGAAGAAGCAAGAGATTTTCGCGAAGTACGGGAAGTCCAATAAGGACACCGGCTCTCCTGAGAGTCAGGTTGCTTTATTTTCCTACCGTATCG
>JAEEGL012971916.1_pt1 | contig 14373 bp, 13 predicted proteins | sample 9134231 | NCBI WGS metagenome assembly JAEEGL01 (sample SAMN16246548, study PRJNA631951) | gut metagenome | biome: gut microbiome; feature: rumen; material: fiber-attached | host: Bos | place: Iran: Karaj | collected 2018-10
ACTGCACTGCCCTGCGGGCGAAGCCGAAGAACCGATTGCGGTAGTCCTGCGGGAAGACTCCTCCCGAGTAGAAGTACAGGTTCCTGCCGTCGGTCTGCGAGTAGAGCGAACGAGACCAGTAGTAGCCGTACGAGCCTCGGATGTTCCAAGACTGCCCGTTGCCGTAGCCACTGCAGGCGAAGAAGAGCAGCCTGCCGTTAATCTTTGACTTCAGATAGATGCCCACGATGCCGTTCACCGTCACCAGCTTGTTGGCTTGCGATGCGTCGATGACGGTCTCGCCGTCGGCTTGCACGAAGTCGATGTTGGCAAACAACTCGGCAAAGTCTTCCGTCGATGGGTCGCGCCACGGTGCACCGAGGATGGCACGGGCAGCGTCGAACGACAGTCCTGCGTTGGCGGTCAGCTGTGCGCCAGGTGTCTGAGCGTATGGGCCATCGTTGCCTGTGCCCCAGTCGTAGGAGAATGCTGAAGTGCTGGTTGGGTTGTGTCCCTCCGTGTTGCCCCAGCTGAAGAACGTACACTCATAGATGAATGGCGACGGCTTGCCGTCCACCTCGGCGAATCCGCTCTGCTTGGTCACGTCGATGTTGGCAATTGCCCACAGACGGCCGCTGGGCAGTCCCATGTCCACGGAAAGGCCGGAGGCAGCGTTGAGCACGTTCAGTATCTCCACGATGTTCCAGTTAGTGCCGTCGTAGATGAGTGTCACCACGTTGCCAGCCTTCACCACGCCCGTCTGGAGAGCGGCACCCTCTATCAGAATAGGTTTGGCTCCCGTCGATGAGATGTTGAGCGTCGCGCTGTCCACGTTGATGGAGTTGGTGAATCGGATGCTCACCGGCATGTTCTTCAGCAGGATGAAGCTGGCGATGGTCGCCGTGCGGGCCTGCACCGTTGCTGCCTCGCTGCTCGTGCCGTAGCCCAGTCCAATCTGTGCGCCGTCGGTGATGGCCGCCTGCTTGGCGTTCCATGCGTTGCGCTCGGCGGCAGTGATGTGTACGGTGGTGTTGCCCGTGTGGGCGTTGAACGTTCCAGTCTGCACGTAGCCTGCCAGGATGTTGTCTATCTCCGTCTTGGTGTAGTACGGTGTGAGAGCCGACGCGATGGCGGCATTCATCTGCTGGGTGGTGCTGTACGACGCTAAGGCCGAAGCGATGGCCTGACTGATGGCGGTGGTCATCTGCTGAGTTGTCGAGTAGTCGGCAATCAGCGTGTCGATGTTCGTCTTGGTGTAGTAGTCGGCCAGTGCCGTTGTGATGGCGGTGGTCATCTGCTGGGTAGTCGAGTAGTTGGCTATCAGCGTGTCGATGTTCGCCTTGGTGTAGTAGTCCAGCAGGGCTGTCGATATGGCGGTACTGATCTGTTGTGCCAGAGCCGTAGCCGTCGGAAGGTCACCGAGTTTGCCTACGAGAACAGCGGTGATGCCTGAGTTGATGGCGTCGAACTGAGCGGCGGTGAAGGTCGAGTTGTTCAGACTGTACTCATACACCCACGTCTGCTGTGCCGAATTGTACTTGAAACGCTTGGTGACGGATATTTCGTCAGGAGTCTGATCGTTGACAGGCACTCCGACGAAGCAGTAGTCATTGTTGCCAGGGTTGGCAATCTCCGACGCAAGCGCGGTACCAATCTCCGTATCGGTGGCATCCACGGTCAGTCCGAGGTCTGTCACGAGATTGTAGTTGCCTTGCAGATTGCCCGTGTTCGATGCGATAGATGAATTGACGAACTCCTTGTCGGCCAACTGATTCTGCGGGCTGGCGGCTGCGGGAATCTTGCCGTTGATGTCGTCGATGTCGGCCTGAAGGTCACCCTCCACGCCCTCGGCACGCTGCTGCTCGGCGTTGATGTTCTGCTGAAGCGTCTGCTCAGCCTGCTGTGCGCGGGTCTTCTCGTCGGCTATCTTTCCGTCGAGTGCCGTGTCAGCCTGTTGGCGGGCTTGTGCCTCGGTGTCGATATTGCCTTGCAGCGTCTGCTCAGCACCCTCGGCGCGGGTCTTCTCGGTGTTGATCTCGCGCTGGAGTGCCACCACTTCGTCCACGCGGCGGTTGATTTCCTCCGTCAAGTCGTTGCGCAGTCCCGGCACCTTGGTCAGCAGGGCGGCGATAGCGTCGGGGAGCGACTGGTAGTATTGCGTGGTGATGAGTGCGTCGCCCTGTGCGTCCACCAGAATCTCCAGTCCCCAGTCTTCCACGCTAAAGGCGTTGTCCTGCTCCACGATACCGCTTACCGGCTCGCTGAGCTGGTAGAGCACGTAGTCGCCGGTGGGTTCGCTCTGATTGTCGGTGTAGGCAATAGTTGTGCCGTTGACCGTCAGCGTGAGACTGCCACACTCGACAATACCGTTGGCCTTCATGTCGGCGATGGTGGCGGTGTGGGTATAGGTGCCGTCACCGTTGTCGGCGGTGGTCCATTCGGGCTGGATGCGCTCCACGCGACGGAACCAGTTGACGTTGCCATTGTTGGCTCGCAGTTCATCGTACACATACTGCTCGCCCATCTCTGCACGCAGCATCAGGTCGTAGTCGTGGATGGTGTGGATGAGCGATGCCAGCGGCAGCGAAGAGCCTGCATCGTCGGAACTGTCGGGCGATACGAACTCGTTATACCGGCGGCTCCAGGCGATGTGCGCACAGGTATCTTCCAGCGTGATGTTCGATACGATGATGTAGCCAGGCTCGCTGCACAGATAGAAGCGATAGCCGCCTTCGTCGCGGTAGTCGGCCACCACACCATCGTTGGCGTGCTGGGGCACACCTTCCGTGAGCGGCTTGAAATACACAGTCGGGCGAAGGTTGTCGCCGTGCTGGTTGGTGAACAGCACGCCGTTGTTCTGCTCGGCGGCGTTGATCATGCCAAATGTCAGCGCGGGCACCTCGAAGTAGTAGCCCGAACCCGCTGCCTGTGCGCCGTGCAAGAGGTTGAAGCCGGTGGCGCGGAGCGACTGGGCATAGAACGGCGACAGCGGGATGACCGACAACAGACGCGACGTGCGGCTGCTGTCTATCGACATATCGCCAGCCGTGGTGCGCACCTTGTCGGCCCACTCGTCATTCTCAGGCACTTCGCCACGCTCTGCCCACGACTCCAGGTTCTCGGCCAATTTAGCGGGAGTCTCACCGCTCTCGATGTCGCTGACGCGGCTGGCCAGTGCGCTGATCTTGTCGTCTATCAGCGATGCAATGGCCGTTACCTCTGCCTTCGTGTAGTAGTCGCCGAGGGCTGCGGCAATGGCGGCGTTCATGTCCTGCGTGGTCGAATAGGCCGTCAGTGCCGCCGTGATGGCGGTCTGAATAGCCTGCTGCATCTCCGTGGTCGTCGAGTAGACGGAGAGTTTCGTGTCGGTCTCGTCCTTCGTGTAGTAGTTCACGATGGCGGCTTCGATGGCGGCTGCAATCGCCTCGTTGCGGGCCTGTTCCTCGGCGGTGATGGCCTGCTCGCGTGCCTGCTGCTCGGCAGAAATTGCCTGCTCGCGGTTAGTCACTTCCTGCTGGAGACCTTCCTTGGTCTCGGGGGCTTCGTTCAGAATGGTCTGAACCTCTTCGCCCGTCTGGGTCAAAAGAAAATTTGCCATTGTCTTATCTTTTTTTTAGTTTAACATTGATTGTTGATGAGTGCCTTCACTGCGGCCTGTGCCACCTCCGCACGCTCATGCAGCACGTAGATGTTCATCAGGTCTCGGGTCACGAACACCGTGCCGTACTTGTCGCACAGCAGATCGTAGGTGGCCGTCGCATCCGAGTCGGTGATGCGAGTGTACTCCACCAAGTGCTCCTCTGTGGTGCATGCCGGACAGCACATAAACGTCGGGCACGGCACGGGGCTGACGAAGCACAGCCGCTGCATGTCCACCCGCTTGCGGATGCCGCCTGTGTCAGAGTCGCCTACGTCATAGTGGCAGATGACGTTCACCACGCCCACCATCTTTGAGGTGTCGAAGAAGAAATAGCAGCCTTCAGCGGCCACCGTACACTCACTCTTAGGTATCGTCACGCTCTCGCCACGCATGCCGTAACACAGCTCCAGCGTGAAGTTGTCGCTGGCGATGTCGTAGAACTCGTCCTTGATATCAATCTTAAACTTCGCCTGTTCCCCCTGGGGGATTATCAGTTTTGTATCCATATCTGTTTCTGTTTTTTATTCTTTCTTCAATCTTTATTATACAATTAACCCCCGATATGCGGTCGGGGGTTTACTTATTTCTTCAGCAGATTATTTATCACTTGTCGGCGATTCCTTCCATCTGCCCGATATGATACATGTACCCAATATGAGCCCTTTGCATTGTGCTCCCAGATGAGTTGGTCGAAGTCGCAATGGCTCTTGATCCACTCAAACCACCGCTTGCCCTTCTGCAAGTCGCCATCGATACAGAGGTCTGCCGCCTCGCCCTTCATGTGCTGAGAATTCGAGACACCGCCCACGGCCCTGTTTAGAGCCAGCGAACGATAACCGCTGCCTATCTTGATGGGATGCCCCATCGCCTCGCGCAACGGTTGCAACACCTGATGCACCAAGGCGCAGAGATTCACCACGTCGGTCTGTCCAGGCTGGTTGCGAATGCCATTGGCCTTCGCCGTCGCACTCGCACAAAGCTCTTCGAGCGTGAAGTTCTTACTGATATACGTTGCCATAGTTATATATTTTCGTTGCAGGGTTCGATGTCTTGTGGTGATTTCTTGCCTTTCTTGCCGGGTTTAACCGTTCCTTCGTCTGAGATGATTACGGGCACACATTTGGCGCAATCTGGTGCCAGGCCGCACATAAAAGGGCGACTCGACTCAGCAATACGGGTGTTCCTGGCGATGTCTCTCTTCATCTTCTGCCGTTCAGCCTCGGTGTCGCGCTTAAACTCATAGAAATCCTTGCTCAGCTTCTCCACCTCGTCACGCATTTCCATATACCCTTGCTTATAGTGATCGCGGTCTTCGCGCAGTTCGGCAATGAGCCGCTGATTGTCGGCCACCTCCTTGTTCTTGTCATCAAGCATTTCCTGATAGGTGTCCTGCACCTTCTGAGCCATTTCGATTTCCTTCGCCTTGGCTTCAGCCTCTTTTTCTTTTACCTCTACTTCGGCTTGTTTGGCTTCTGCCTTTGCTTTCGCCCGCTGCCACCGCCATGTAAAGAATCCTCCAGCACCGCCGCCCAGCAAGATGCCCAGTATTCCGATGATTGAATCTAATGTAATCTCCATATCTTTGTCGTTTTTATCTATTTATTATTTTACTACTGAGGTATTACTGGTTCGCTCGAAACCATAGCATCGCCACTACATCTTGCGCTCTTTGTCGGGTCAAGTGCAGAACCGTTTCCAGCATATACAAACATTCTGCACTTATCGACATTAATACCAGTAAATCTTTGCGTCCGACCACCGATTTGAACTATGCTGCCACTTGATACTTGTATCGAAGTAAAAGTTCTTGATGTTATAACATCGTTAGGATCAGGATTGCCTATACCTACTTCCGTGCCAGCTTTACACACATAGATTATAACTTCCGGGTATGTACCTCCGTCGAACTTAATAGTACCTCCCTGAACGCTTATATCTTGCGCATCTATATACGCATCCACGTCAAGAATTCCATTTTGCAGCACACCACGAACAGAAAACCTTGCATCATCCCTTACGACGGAACCGCCTGCTATAGTCAATGTAGGCATGTCTATATTTGGCACAGACAGGAAAACCGTACCCAGCGGTGGCTGCGTCGGTCCAGGATTGAGATTTGAAACCGATTCGTCTTGAGGAAGTGGGTTGCTTGAAAAGAAAGGCATGACAAAATAGGAATGTCCGCGCGTCAGTCTGCCGCCGTTTGTTCCCACGCCGTAGTAACGAGTACCCGTCACCCATATTGCTGCGCTGTCGTTACTCTTGTCAATCAAAGCGAAACCGAAATAAGCCGTTCCGAAAAGAGCTTCTGCCACATCCTTGGCCGTTATGTAATCACGAGTGTTGATTGGGTCATCATCATCCTGGTTCTTCATCATTGCTACATCAATACTCCACGGCTCGGTGTCCGTAAGTATCATGCTTGAAGGTGCAGAAATACTTCCAAGCGGCTGTGGGGCTTTGTGGTTGTATTGCAAGAAATCAAGCAGTCTGTATGGCTCAGCTATGCCACCGCTCGGCCTGTCATAACTCCAGTTTGAATATCCGCTAAACAAACTGTTCAATGAAGCTGCACGATTGACACCGATTCCGTATGTGCTGTTGATGTAGACCGAACCTGACTTATGTGTCGTATTTCTCCACCAAGGTTCCGACACACCTGTATTCCATACGTTTCCGATTAACTGGATAGTGGTGTCAATAAATCCAGACCTACGACAAGGCACAGGCTTGAACTTCGCCCACATATTCACTGGGACGCGAGAAATGACCGTCCACGAGCCTTTGCCGTCAGTTGAAGGAATAGTGTCGCCGACGATAGCACCGGCGAGCACACCGAGGTTGCTGCTCGTAATGGTTTCTGTTTGACCTGTACTTGAATTGGTGCGGGTCAAGATTGCTGGTACCACTGCTTTTACATCATCGATGCTGACGGGTGCTGTCACTATACCAGTTGACGGATCGTATGCCATATCTATTTCTCCTTCATTGCGTCGATGATGGCAGTGCGGGCCACATAGCTCCACCCAGACACGGCATTCTTTACAATCTCGATTTCCTTGTCAGAGAGTTCTATTTCACCCTCGGCATAGTAAATCTTCTTACCTAACTCACAGGCCTCGATATTCTGTCCAAACATGTAGAGTTGATTACCAAGTCCGTTCAGACCATGCTGGAAGTCGGTCTTTTGCTTTGTGCCATCAATCAGCACCATTTCAATCTTTGAAAAATCTACTTTCTTCATAATTCTTCTGGTTTTAATTAAATGCAATAGTTCTTGTTGTCCCGTTATCGTAATACTTCAGCACATTGCTGGAGTCGAGATAGATATATCGGTTTGTACCGACGTAGAATCGTTTCGCTGTCATATATTGTGCGGCGATGTCGTTGCTCTGCATGTAGAGGTCAGCATTAATCTTCACGCCTTCTGAGCCATTAATAACCAGATTACCGTCTTCATCGCCATAGATGGTGTGTTGATAGTCGCCGTCGTTAAAAGTCATGCGGTTTGCGATAGTCACGTAGCCGAAAGTCATCGCGTCGATACTTGATGCTCCCGCACTCATGCCGAGAGCCGACACACCGCCCGTGGCGTAGAAGTTAGCCGCAGTACCGTCTATCTTCTGAATCTTCAGCGCATTGTTGTCGCCATCCCACGATAGCAGCACACTGCCGATGCGCACACCGACGGAAGCATCAAGAAATAGTCTGCCGCTCGCATCCTCAATGATGCGCGACGTGTAGTCACTCGATGATCCGTTATAATGGAAATCAATAAAACCGCCATAACCGCTCAGCGTACCGTAGTTGTTGAGTTCGATGGAATGGAAGCCGGTTATCACGCCACCATTCCCACCTGCATTTATACTGCCGCTTACCGTTCCGCCATTTGTCCACGACTGACCCCAGAAGGTGCCGTCAACTGTCTGATGCTGAGTCAGTGGCGTGATGCTATTGTTGCCGATATGTATCGCACCGCTACTGATATAGGCATAGTTCTGCATCTGAGTGGACACGCTGCTCGGTGTGGCGTAGCCTGCTGAAGCGTGGTTGCCCCATCCGTATGCCGTCTCGCCGTGCTGGATATAGCCCTGATAGGTTGAATTGATGGCGATGGTGCCGCTGGTGGTGATGGGACCACCCGTCAACCCTGTTCCAGTAGATATTTGCGTCACCGTACCACCGCCGCCACTCACGTTCATGTTCTCCCATTTCTGTGTTGTCGAATTATAGACGAGTGCCTGACCGTTCGACGGGTTGCTGATGCTTACATCCAACAGATCAACCAACGACGTTGCGCCGCCACCGCCACCGCTGCTGTTCAATCCGAGTGCCGACAGATATTGGTTAGTCCACAAACCGAACATAGCCTTGATACTGGCCACGTTAGCTGCATAGGGATGGTTGACTTTCGTCGAGCCGTCGGATGCTATTGCATTGAAGAGGTTCTCGAAAGCGGCAATGGTCATAAACTTCGCGTCGGCATCATCTTTAGAGTAGACATTGCTTGCCAGAGCAAACCCTTGCTGGCCTACCCATGTCTGTGTGGCGTAGCCTGCTGAAGCGTGGTTGCCCCAGCCGTAGGCCGTCTCGCCGTGCTGGATATAGCCCTGATAAGTTGAATTGATGGCGATTGTGCCCATTGTGGTGATGGTGCCACCGCTGAGTCCTGTACCTGCCGTGATGCTGGTCACGGTGCCAGTACCACCGCCACCGCCACCACCTGGGATATTGTAAACCCACTGCGTACCGTTCCACGTCAACACCTGACCGGCTGCCGTCGGAACACCAAGCTCAGCCACGTTGATACTTGCCAACGGTTCATTCAGGTCTGTACTGCCACCACCGCCACTCGAATTCTGACCGAGGGCTGACAGATATTGATCAGTCCAAAATCCGAACATCGCCTTGATATTTGTGATGGTCGATTGCGTATCGTTGGGCTTGATCTCGTTCGGCGTGGCAGCGGAATCGTAAGCCTTGAAGAGCTTCGAGAAGAACTCTATCGACAGGTAGTTCTCATTCACCCAGGCTTGCGTAGCATAACCTGCGATGTCGCCACCGCCACCACCGCCAACGACAACACCATTGCCGCCACCAGCCATTCGTCTTATAGCGTCCTGTGATAGTCTCATAATCTTAAAGTTGCATCAGTGAGATTTTCGTTATGTCGTCGCGCCAGTCGCGGCTGATGGCGATGGGCGCGTAGGTGGTCACGGTGTCGGTGCCTACCTTCACTTTGTTGGTAGGATCGACAGCCGGTATCATGTTAGCCAACAGCTCGCCGTCTATCTTCCGTTTGGCGGTCGCCCAGTAGTTGGCCACGCGAGTCGCAAGGTGCTGCTCAGGGTGCTCGGCATTGTTGCTATAGTTGACCGTCTGGAGGATGTAACCATCGGCGTCAAGCAGTAGCCCGTAGCCATACTCCATATTATTGTCACTTGCAAAGATGCAGTTAGCATTCCACTCATCCTTCGACGAGTTGGTGTTGGCGGCCGTGTATTCCTGAGAGTCCACGCGGTCTTTGGTGATTTTTCTCGACATACCGCCGCTTGCAACGATTTCCTCGTCGCGGCTGTATTCCACTTTGAAATTGGCCAGTTCAAACTGCTCAGGCAGACGAACATATGCACGGTCTTCCGTGCCCATGAAGTCGATGAAGAGATAACCATACAAACCGCCGCCGCTTCTCGGAGTTTTCAACGGTACAGCTTGCTTCCAACCCGTCACTACTTCGGCTGAGTTATCCCAAGACATAAGTTTTAGTTGCGGCGAATATTGCACAGCCAACTTTACTTCATATTGCGTATCCTCCCAACTGGCATCAGAATGGTCGCCGACGGTACGGCTGAATTTCAGCCACTTGGCGGATTCATAGGTCAGACCAATACCGATGCGGACATTAAACGAACGCCCTGGCTCGTCGGTAGTCAACAATTCTGCACCGGCATAAACAGAACCGCTCAATTTCAAAGTTCCAGAACCAAACGGCATCGGACGCTTGGTGCGCAGCTGAGCGATAGGCGTACCATTACTATAACGCTTGTGGAGTATCATGTCGCAGATGTTCGCGCTTTCAGCATCTGCGGATCCGTAAATCTGACGACGGACAAAACCGCCATCATTTGAAGCCGAGCCATCAAGTTTTGACGATGTAAAGTTGTATATTACGGGCGTGGTGAAGTAACCGATATTATCTTCACCTTCCCACGTATAGCCACCATCCTCCATCTGGTTTCTGACCGTCTGAGGTGCGAACTCCATTACATCTGAAACAGGAGACACATCTGCCTTCACCACCGCCCTGTGCGGGCCTTGTATCTGGTAGTCATTTTGATTGGTCGATGCAAAGATAGGATCAGCAGCGGTGTCCCGGAGCGTCACCGTCGTGGGTGCAACGATGCTGCCGGTGGTGGTGTCGGTAGTGGCAGCGGCGAGAGTATTGAGCTGGGTGCGGTTCAGCTTCAGGAAGTTCTGCTCGGCTGAATCGTCGGCACATGTCAGATAGAGCGCAGTGCCCTTCGTGCGGGCTGTCCATCCCCAGAAACGACACATATCCTCCAACACGTCATAGATGGTGTACTTTGCTCGCGCCACGCCATCGGAGTCCTCGCTGGCGAAGTTCTGCCAGTCGATTTTTGTCAACAGCCATTGTCGGGCATCGGCACCGCCCTGCACATAGATGTCGCTGATATGCACGACGTTGTTCGACTTCAGGTCGATGGTATCACAGACATTCTTCAGCAGATAGGCAAAGTTCTTCAGACCGGCATTGAAATCGATGTCCACACCCGCCAATACGCCGAGCGGACAAATCACGGGGAACTCACGCTCCTGTGGGTTGCCGTAGAGCTGTCCGCTGAAGGTCTGCGACTGCATGAAGCCATGCCACACCACGGTATTGCCGACGGTCAGCGTTACCGGCCTGTCTGAGTCGGTGGCGGGTATCAGGTCTTTCCACCAGTCCTGACCGGCTGTCGCATCGATCACATTGCCATCGTAGTCTTTGGCATTGTCGACGATGCGGAAATAACCCGTCTGCGTGCGGATGTTCGTAAACATATCCTCGCTGCCGTCCTCTTCAGTGGTGAAGGGTTGCGCACCGCCATTCAGCTGCACGGCTGTGCCAGAACCACCGCCGATATTTAGCACGTAGGTGGTTCCCGCCCGCAGGCTCACGAATTGTATCTTGTAGTTTTTCGCCATTTCTTGCCTTTTACTAGCTCAAGAAATCGCTCTGTGGTGTTACTGTGTTTTCCCAAAAAGTCCCCGAAGGCCAACCAACAGAAAAGCCTTCGGGGAAAAATCTCAAAACAATGAAAAAAATATAAATCTATCTATAGAGATTTTTTGCTTGCCCGTCGCGGGTTTGCGCACGGCTTCACAGCCTGAGTATCTTTTTAAGCCAGAAGGCACCGACGATGACACCAGCCATCAGCGTCATAATGCCAAGCGTCATCAAGCCCTTCTGTGTCTTCGAGAGTTTTGCGGGCACCTCCTTGATCACCTCATAGGGCACGGGGATGGAGTCGCGCTTTGCCTGATATATCGTGTCATGCACTTCGCACTCGATATACTTCGTGTGCCACTTCTCAATCTTGATGGTGTCGCCCTTCTCCTTCACCGATATGCTATCGTGAAGCCATACCGAATCGCGCTGCACTTTCGTGAAATAGATGCTATCGTGATGCACTTCTTTTTCCACGACCGGCACATACTCGATACTTTTACACCCGCACATCATCAGTGCCAGCACCGCCACCGCCACCAGCATTCCCAGCGGGATATGCCAAAAATTAAGTTTCTCCTGTTTCATACCTTTCGCCAATTATGTCGTTTTCGGTTTACTATTATAAATAATACTTTTTTGTTTGCTCATACATCTCTTCATCGGTCAGTATCTCACCGCGCTTGGCCTCGAACTCCTTCTGCTGCAATCCGCTGCACATGTCGTAGGTGATAAACGTCCTGGCGATGTAGATACCGTCGACTATCTGCCCTAACAACACCCCATCGTTGACACAGCACGACAGATGATCCTCGCCGTTCCAACGCACCGATCGCCCGACGACTTTCTGATTATCGGTATCTTTGCCGTGCGGATTGTTCATGAAGTAGTGCTTGATAAGGTCTATGCCCGACTTCTGTACATTGCCGCGCTTGGGGTCTTGATACCGTTTCCATACGTGCGGCAGCAGCACCATCGGCGATATGAGCTTCTGGTCGCCCAACCATGAAGTGTAGACCGTCAGCCCTTCGCTGGTGTGTCTGACCACGGCCACGCCAGTCAGTATCTTCCGCATCTTTTTGTCGAAGATACGACTGAAGAACAGATAGCGGTTCTTTCTCGTCGACGTGTAATCCCTCCAGATGTGATACGGAAACTGCCGACACTTCAATGCCCGCCGACGCTGGTCATACAACTGATGCCTCCACCATCGCGTCACCGCCTCGCGCTCCTTCGCCAGTTCCGCATACACCTCCGCATGCGTCATACTATCTACTATCATACGCCTGAAAGTTATAAAAGGAGGGGGCTATTCGCCCTCCTCCTCGTCTAAATCTTTCTCCCATACCGTGTGTTCGGTCATGAAGTGCATCTCCTGAAACTCCGGGTGCGCCTTCCTGAACTCGTCGAACGTAGTGAAACAGTCGGCCATCTGATTCTTCACGAATGGCAGATAGTCCGACAGTTTCGCCTTCGGCCACGATGTCTCGATGTCGATGCTGCCGTCCTTTTCGCGCAACTTCACCACCAGTCCGTCGGGGCGTTCGTTCTGTTTCATACGCTCTTCCATCTCAGATTCCATCTCTGCCAAACGCTCGGCGTGAGTCTTCATGCCGTGCTCGGCGCGGTAACGCTCGCGGGTAATCTCCTCTTCCACGGTCGACTGACATGAATAGTACAGCGTCGTGTCGTTAAGTCCACCGTCGGCATAGCCCCAGGCCACTACGTCCTTGTAGTTGATCATCGTCCAGCTATCAGCGTCCGGCTCGTGCTTCAGCCCAAAGCATGGCTGTTCACAGTCGTCATAACGCTTCATCCTGACGATGTAGCCCGTGTGGATCTCGTTGTAGTCCGTAAAAAACTGAGTCAGCACCAGCAGTTCCTTGTTCTGGTCTGCATTTTGGAGCTTCATGCCGCACAAGTCTGTGCGTAGGGTTTTCAACTCTCCTGTCAGGAGTCTTACTTGAATGTTTCCGTCGAACAGAATACGTCCGTCGAACATCGGCTTGTCAGCCTTCATGTTTTTCTTTTTTGCCATAGTGTTACTATTTTTTGGCGTTAATACTTACTTGGGCGGGTGTTTCCCGCTTGCTATCTATCGAGCAGTATGCGGTCGGGGGTTTACTCGCGTTAGAGGTACATCTTTTTGTTGACGATGCGCTCCCAGAGGTTGCGCTTCATGATACGCTCACCGGCTTCTTTGTAGCGGTCAGCCCATTCCGTCTGCGTTTGCAATGCCTTCGTCAGTTTCGTGAACTCCTTTTCAGCTTCGTCGCCTTTCAGTTTGGAATCCTCACGAACACGACGGAAATACGGAAAGTCACGATATTTGCGAAGTTCATCCTCATAATTATTGGCACGTTCAGACCGAGCCTCTTTCATTTCGCGGATGAAACGCTCCTGATAACTGCCCGCTTCGGGTGTGCCGATGTAGTCGAGGATGAAACGCTCCAACTCGCCGCGTCGCTCACATAACCGTTTGACGTATTCCTCCGCAGAATGGCACATCTCTTTCCAATACTCCGAGTCCTCAATCGCGCCACCGAGCATCAGCCCATTGTCGCGTATCTCCGTGTCGGCCTTGTTCGTGTAGTACATGCTTTCCACACCGTAGGCGACATCGAAAGTGCCGTCTTTGAATTTGATGGTTACGATACAAGCCGATTTGTTGTGCTGTACGTTCTTCACTTCGGCTTCGTTGATGAAACGGTCGCCATTTGTTGTCTTAATTACGATCATAGTTCCTTGTTCTTTAATTGGTTTTCCAAATCCGTCCTGCGTCGGTAGTCGGAGAGATAGGGCGACTTGTATTCCTCGCAGTCGTTCACTTGAATATAATCCATCGGTGCGATAGGCTGTCCCGACTTGGCGCACACCTTCTGACACATGCCGATGTCGTGAAACGAGTGCTGGCAGTGTTGGCAGGTGTGCAAGTCGTCAGGGTCTAAGCCTTTGAACGTAACTTTCTTCATAGGTTGTGAACCAGTAAGAAGTTGAAATAAAAGTCGTGTGCGAATTGCTCCACGTTATCTACGTCCATCACCTTGTCGTCTGTGATTTCGAGGTCGATGCGCTCATACTCATGGTTACTTGTCAGTATGAGCGGAGTGATGCCCATTGTATCTTCCTGCGGCACTGGAATCTCGACGCGATGGTTGCGGCGGTCCCACACCAAGAAAATCACTTGATAGCCTGGCGAACTCTCTCCGTCCTCGTCTTCAGTATGGGCAAAGCCCTTGTAAAAGTACCACGACTCATTTTGAATCGTGCCGGGGTGGTTGTACTGCTTATAGCCTTTCTTCTTGATAACCGCCCTGAATTGGTCGTATTGTTCTACTGTCATAGTTCCTTTGTTTTAATTGTCACCGTACTTTAATGTGATAATACTGTCTTTCAGGTCGTACACCTTCATGTGTAACTTGAAATTCTCATCCGACAGCGAATCGGTCTTGTGTCGCCAATAGTCGATGTACTGCTGAGAGTCATCGTTCAGCCTTTGCATCTGTCCGATAACGATGCCTAAATA
>JAEEGL013933954.1_pt1 | contig 14373 bp, 14 predicted proteins | sample 9134231 | NCBI WGS metagenome assembly JAEEGL01 (sample SAMN16246548, study PRJNA631951) | gut metagenome | biome: gut microbiome; feature: rumen; material: fiber-attached | host: Bos | place: Iran: Karaj | collected 2018-10
GGAGATCATCAAGTAATGCAAGATAGTTTTTATAAAGAACATAAAGATTATGATAGGGTATTATATAATGCATTTATTAATAGTGTTAATAAAGGTAATAATAAAAATAGATTATTTACTCAATATGATATGTATCCAACTATATTATCTAGTATTGGAGCAAAGATAGAAGGTAATAAATTAGGATTTGGGGTAGATCTATTTAGTGGTGAAGAAACATTATTAGAAAAATTAGGAAAAGATGAATTTGATAAAGAACTATTAAAGTCAAGTGATTATTATGATAAATATATCTTTATTAAATTAAAATGATGTGATATAATAATAAGAAATTTTGGGGGTTATTATGTACGGGAAATCACTAATTGAAATAAAAACTGATGAATCGTATGAAAGATATCTTGATGAAAAATTAAGTTTAGTATTGATAACTAGTGAGGATAAGAAAAAAGAGACACCTATTGATGTTGACAATCGACCATTAGAAGAGATAATTGGAAAAGAAAAAGCGGAAAAATTTAAAAATTATACTGTTTCTGAATTTGTATCTGGATTTGCTAAAATATGTAAAAAAGTAGATTATGATGAGGAATATAATATTATTAATACTGATGGAATTGTAGTATCAGATATTTGGTATTCTAAGATATATGATTATTTTGAAGGCTATGCATTGGCAGGGCATAAAGAAGGTTTAACTTTTGTTGATAGAGCTGGAAATAGAATTAATGATGATTGGTATACATCTGCACATGAGTTTCGTAATGGTTATGCTCGTGTTTGTCAATCTATTGGAATGAATTTGATTGATACAAAAGGAAATTATGTAAGCAAGGAATGGTATGATGAAATTACTTATTTTAAAGAAGGATTTGCAATTGTTAAAAAAGATTATCGAAAGTATAATTTCATAGATAAAAATGGTCATTTAATAGGTAATACATGGTATTTTGATGTAAGACCATTCTCAAATGGAATAGCTATAGTTCAAAAAGGAAAAAAGTGGAATTATATTAATAAAGAGGGTAAACTATTAAGTAAAGATTGGTTTAAAAGTAAACCACAAACATTTTCTGTATTTGGAATAGTGCCCAATTATTATAATGATCCTTATACATATTCTCTAATTGCTAAAGATGGTAGTGTTATCTTTAAAGATGCATTTACATTGGACGTAACGGATAGTTGCATCTCTGTAAAATCTGTAAGTACTAATTGGGGTACTGAGAAATATGAATATTATGATAAGAAGAACTTTATAATAATATATTTGGATTATAAAGAACGAAAATATATTTGTAAAGATATTGATTATAATGGTTATTCAGTTAATAAAACTATATTTAATAGTTATAATTTAAAAAAAGAAAAAGATAGTTTTATAGTAAAAGGTAAACCAATAAAAGTATTTGGTTCTAACTATGTTTTACATTTTGAAGAAAATGATCCTAATTATCTATCTTTATATGATCGTAAGAATAAAAATGAGATTACAATTGGTAGTCCATGTTCTGTCGTTTATACCGATAATATAATTGTTAATAATGATAGTGGTACATATCGTGCTTATTTAATTTATAATGACAAGTTATATGATATTACCGATTATTATTTCCATAATATTAAGCCATATGATATAAAAATTTTTGGTGTAAAAGAAGGATATGAAATATATACTAGAGATGATTATTATCTCGAAAATGAAACTAGACTTATAAATGAAGTTAGAGAAGAAAAAGAAGAAGAAAGAAAACAAGAAGAAATAGAACAAAAAAAATATACAATTAGTAAATTAGATACAATAAAGGAGATAGATGTATTTAGTAAAGATGCTAATGAATATCGTAGACAAAAAGCACTTGAAAAAGTAAGAGAAGGTTTACAAGAACTAATGGAATGTGATGGTAAAGATAATGCACCAAGTATAAAAATTCAAGTAACTGATTTATTTATTAATTGTGGAGATCATAAAGAATTTAATCCAAAATATATTGAAGGTGGATTTTTAAAATACATTGATTTAAGTAGAGAATCTTTTGAAAATGTTAAGATGAGTGGAATAGATTTTAGTGGGTGTAATATTATACTTAATCCACAAGTAGTATATCCAAAAGATGAACCTGATTTAACTAATTGTAACTTTGAAGGTATTCATATATCAGCATTTCTAAATTTTACTGGTGTAGATATTAGAGGAAGTAGGTTTAGTGATGATAATAATTCTAGAACAGTAGATGGACTAAATGTATACTTTAAAGAAGCAATATATGATGAAACAACAACATATAATGGTATACCATTTAATGTAATATATGGTGAGTGTAAAAATATAAAAAGAATTAGTAAACATTAAAAAACTAATTCTTTTTTTTAGAATATTATTATTTCATGTTATAATTTTATTGAATAGGAAGATGAGTATGCAAGAGAAAATTGATAAATTATATAAAGCATATTTAAATGAAAGATTGGATAAAATACTTGTTCTATCTAAAAAGGTAGAAAATGAAGTAAAAGAAGAAAGTCCTAAGTCCGTCTTTGGTGATGAATCACCATTATTGAATAGATATGAGATTGATTATTTTTATAATGGTTTTGCTCGTGTACATGATCCATATTCTAATAGATATAATATTATTAATAAAAATGGGGAATTCATGTCTAAAACATGGTATGTCAAAATATCTAAAAAACCATGTAATGACATATTTGTGGTAGATGTTGGTAATGGTAAAAGCTTTATAAATACAAGTGGTAATTTTATTACTGATAAAATTTATTCCAGCGTATATAGTTTTAGTGAAGGTTTTGCTGCAGTAGAGGAAAATAATAAATGGGGATTTATCGATACTAATGGACATGAGATTTGTGAAATAAAATATCAAAGTGTTTTTGACTTTAAAGAAGGTTATGCAGTTGTTAATGAAGGTAATGATAAATATACTTATATAGATACAAAAGGAAATCCTATTACTAATGAACGCTTTACTTCAGCACATAGTTTCTTTTATGGTGTTGCAAATGTATCTAAGGGGAAAAAAGAAAATTTTATTAAACCAAATGGTGAATTATTAAGTAATATATGGTCAGATAAGATGCCTTATGAATATTTTGATATAGGTTTATGTATTATATTCCATGATTTAAGAGGTATGATTATTGGACAAGATGGTAATGTGCTTTATACCGATGTTGAGAATTTTAGTAGATCAGATGGTAGGATAACTTTCGATGAGAGGGTAAATGCTAGTAAAGTTATACAACACAGATGCCTTTATAGTGTGAATAAAGATTTTTTATTGTTTGGTGAATATGTTGTTTGTCGTAATGTTGATTTAAATGGTTATAAAGTAAGTAGGACTTTTTTAGGAAAGTATCGATTAAAGAAAGATTATGATACATTTGATATTGAAGGAAGACCAGTAAAAATATATGGAAATAATATAGTTTTATATTTAGGAAAAGATAATATTTTATATCTATATGATCGCAAACTTGATGAAAAAAGAACTGTTGGAAGTCCTAAAGCTACAACTTATGATGATTATGCTGTTTATTATAATGATTATGATGTTGCAAGAGCTTTATTAATATATAACAATGCTATATATAATTTTTCTAACTATTATATTAACAAAATGCATGGAGGTTATAATGTTAAAATCTCTAAAGTGTTAGATGGTTATGAACTTATTAGTAAAGATGCTTTCTTCTTTGACAATGAAGATGATATAAGAAAAGAACTTGCTGAAGAAAGAGAAAGAGATAGAAAAAGAGATGAAGAAATAAAAAGACAAAAAGAAGAAGCAAAATTAAAAGTATTTAAGAATGAAGTAGAAAGTGCTTGTATTACTTTACGCAAAAGAAGAAAAGATTTGATGTCTCAGTTAGAAAATCTTTTAAATGATATTGATGAATGTAATGTAGAATTATTTAAACTAGAAGGAGATAATTTCTTTGAAGAAAGAATGAAAATAAAGGATTTATTCTATGATTATGGTGAATATAAAGTAATAAAACCACAGTATCTAAAAGATGGAATGTTAAGAATGATTGATTTAAGTGGTGAAACTTTTGAAAATGTTAAAATGAATGGTATTGATTTTAGTAATACTAATATTAGTTTTAATCCTCGAAAAGTATATAATAGAGATTTAAGTGGATGTAATTTTGAAGGTGTATTAATAACTCCTTTTATGGATTTTACGGGTGTTAATATTAAAGGTTGTAAATTTGGTAAAAACATGAATTATAGAGTATCACATCAAGGAAGTGCTTTCTTTAGGCTTGCTATATACGATGAAACTACTACTTTTGATGGAATACCATTTACTGAAATATTTAAGGATGATAATATATCAAAAGTTATGTAATTAAGTGTAAACATTTAAAAAATAAAAGTATTTTTATATGAAAATAAAGATTATTAATGATATAATCATAATAGAGGTGTAATATGGAAAGAGATAATATAAATATAGGAAAAGAAATATTTGATATGTTAAGTAGCCTATCTCAAGAAAAAAGAAAAGAAGTAGTTAGTAACCTTTCTGAAAGAGAACTTGAATTATTAGCAGCTTATGCAATTTCTGATGGTGCTTCAAAAAGAGAAGAACCACCAAAGGTTAGAAGGCCTTATAAAACTCCATATGAAAGAAGAGGACGTGAATTTTCTGAAGCTCGCCTTGCGGATGCTATGGCAATGCAAGATGGAATTCATCAAAGATATATGGATAGAGTATATTATAGTACTCCAGTATATGTAGCACCAGATTATGTACCTGGTGAAACACAAAGTTTTATTGAATCTAATGACGAAACTATTACTGGCGAGGTTCCATACTCAAGAGGTGGAGATGTTATCAAACATAGAAAAATTGAAGAACATCCAATGGATGGAGAAGTAGGACCAGATGGATTATCTGAAGAAGAAAGACGTGATATTACTAGAAAATTAAGAAGCACAACACTATTATTATTTGAAAAAGCAAATTCTGCAGCAAAAAAAGATAATCCAGAGATACATAGATAATTATTTAAAAGAATAAAACGGAGGTATTAATGAAATATAAAAATGTTGTAGTAGCAGGTGGTGGAGTATTAGGTAGTCAAATAGCTTTCCAATGTGCTTATTGTGGCTTTAATGTTAAAGTTTTAGTTAGAGATGAAGAAGGAAAGAAAGTATTAATGGATAAATTTAATACTTTAAAGAAGACTTATATTAAAACTATTAAAGTAATGAATACTAAAGCAGGTAAAGCACCTGGGTTATGGGCTAGAGGAATAGCTGATATTAATCATCACAATCTTAATAAATGTTTAAATAGAGTTAAAAATATATTTAGTAATGTAACTGCTGTAACAGATCAAGCTGAAGCACTAAGTGATGCAGATATTTTAATTGAATCTATTACAGAGATATTTGATGTAAAAAGGGATTTCTATGAAGAAATAGCTCCTTTATTACCTAGTAAAACAGTTATTGTTACTAACTCATCAACATTATTACCATCTAAATTAGCTAAATATACAGGAAGACCTGATAAGTTCTTAGCTATGCATTTTGCTAATTCAATATGGTTTAATAATATTGCTGAAATTATGAAACATAGTGAAACAAGTGATAAATCATTTAAAGAAGTAATTAAGTTTGCTGAAGCAATTAATATGGTACCACTTGCCGCTAAAGAAGAAAAAGCTGGATATTTATTAAATTCACTATTAGTTCCATTCTTATTATGTGCAATGGACTTATTAGCTAATGGAATAAGTGATCCAGAAACTATCGATAAAGCTTGGACATTAGGTACAGGAGCTCCTCATGGACCATTTAAAATACTTGATACAGTAGGACTTGAAACAGCAAAAAATATTGTTTTACAATATCAAAAAGTACCTAATTTATTAGATCCATTATTTAAGAAAATGATGTTACCATATAATTATGATGGTATGTTAGATATCTTAAATAGCTATATCGCAAAAGGTAAAACAGGTAAAGCAGCAGGAGAAGGATTCTATAAACATGATAAAAAGAAGTAATACTTCTTTTTTTTATGATATAATATAAAAGAAGGTAGTTGATATAATGAAGAAGTATAAAATATTTGTAATGATATTATCATCCGTCGGTTTAATATTTTTAGTAACAGGAGTATCATTTTCATTCTTTAACTATACTAAAACTGGTGGAGAGAATACTGCTAGAACAGGCAGACTTTATTTTAATACTTCAGAAGGAACAGCTCTTAGTATTACCAGTGCTTTCCCAATGAGTAGTAATGAAGCAAATAATGCTAATTTAGATTCATTAACTATTGGTGTTGTAGGAGATACTAATTATCAAGGTGGAGAAGAATTTGAAATTACTTTAGTTGATGTTAATAATACAATAAATGGTAAAGAAGTACCAATTAGTTTTATTGCAACATACGAAGAAAATACTGGTGAAACTATTGGATCAAGTAGTGCTACATATTTTACTTCCCGAAATTCGAAAGATGCTACCATTTATAAACTAAACACAAGTGGAAAAGTAGAAGAAGGAAAACAAGTACTTGTCGGATACATTGATAATGGAGTAAATGGGATAAATGGCACATTAACTATCAAAGCTTATGTAGATGCAGATAGAGTATCAATAAGTGATACATATCCTAGTGGTCCAAGATATGCCATTTCCAGTAATCTAACTACTAATCAAGTAAATAGATGTGTATATTACTATGCACCTATTAACGGAACTGAAGCATTCTGTCGTGGTACTGGTTCAATTACAGGCCCTACAGGAGATCCAATAACATTTCTTGAGGTATTAAATGATGGATATAGTTCACCACAAGATATTAATTATTTATTAAATCAAGGAATAATATATTTAGTGGAAGAATATGGAACTGATGATAATTGGGTAAATGGAAGAGTGGTATTAACAACAACCGAATGGAACAGTTTAACAACAAATCCAATAGGTTTCAAAGTAAAAGTCGAAAGTAATGATGGTATTTGGGTAACACCTCAAATAGATAGTTGTGTAGGATGTAAGTATCTTTATCATTCTGTAGATATTGAAGATAAATCAACATATCTATTTACAACCTGGAACTATGCAGGAGAAGATAATGAGGGTTATATGATTCCAGCAACTCCTTCAGTGGTTACTACGGGATTATATAATAATTATTTAGATTTAATAAATACTACAGGAAAAAATATCTTTTTAGGAGTAAAACTAAACGGTAATAATCAAGTAACTGATGTTTATGTATGTGGAATAAAAGGCAATGTTCCATTTTGTCTTAAGGGTTCACTATGGCCAACTTTAGGTGGCACTGATACTCCAGCAATTTATGCAGCTAATATAAGACTACTACAAAGTTCTAGTTTATATAATAATACCTGTGTGTCTGAGTATTCTGATCCAAATGCCGAAATACAAGGAGAAGCAACAAGTTGTTTTTCACAAGATCTTATTTTAGGAGCATCATCAGTTGGAGAGGTACGTACTAAGGAGGGAAATAGTATGTGTGCAACATTCTATGAAGGTTCATTTGGTTGTGCAGATAACCTTAATGGTGGTTAAAAATAATTGGAGAAGTAATACTTCTCTTTTTTTAAATTTTATAGTATAATAAGTATGAAATGTATAACTTGTTATACGAAAGGAGTTTTATGAAAAATAAGTTTATAGGTATCGCTAAAGTTGGCGAAAAGGGACAAATAGTTATTCCTAAAGAAGCAAGAGCAATGTTTGATATTAATCCAGGTGATAATATTATTGTATTATGTGATAAAGAAAAAGGAATAGCTTTACTAAAGTCTGATTTTATGGAAGAAAGTATGGATAAAATAATGGGTGGTAATAAATAATGAATGCAATTAGTACAAAAGGTTTAACCAAGAAATATAAAGATAAACTTGCAGTTAATAATTTGGATTTAGATATTAAAAAAGGCGAATTATTCTCTTTATTAGGAGTTAATGGAGCAGGTAAGACAACTACTATTAAGATGTTATCTGGTCTTATTATGCCAACTAGTGGTGAAATAATAATAAATGGTATGAATATGAAGGATAATGTCTTTAAAATAAAAGAGATACTTAATGTATCCCCACAAGAAACTGCTGTAGCACCTAATCTTACTGTTAAAGAAAATCTAGAATTTATGGCAGGTGTTTATGAAATTAAAGATAAAGAAAAAAAGATTAATGAACTAGTCAAAATGTTTTCACTAGAAGAATATTTAAATAAAAAATGCAAAAAGTTATCTGGTGGAACGATGAGGAAAGTGAGTATAGCAATTAGTCTTATAAATGACCCAGAAATACTATTCCTTGATGAACCTACTTTAGGATTAGATGTTATATCAAGAAAAGAATTATGGAATGTTATAAATGGTTTAAAGAAAGATAAGACTATTATACTTACTACACATTATATGGAAGAAGCAGAGAATTTATCAGATAGAATAGGTATAATGGCAAATGGTAATTTAGTTGATGTTGGAACAAGTAAAGAATTAATTAAGAAAACTAAAACTAAGAATATTGAAGATGCATTTATAAAGATAGCTACAGGAGGTATTTATGAGAACAATTAATTTTGCTAAAAGAAATTTTAAAGAGTTAATTAGAGATCCACTTAGTTTAGTATTTGAAATATTATTACCAATATTCTTACTATTTATTTTTCAACAATTTAATATACCAAGTGAATCATTTAAACTAAATAATTTTACACCAGCTATTATTATATTTGGTTTTTCATTTATTACTCTTTTTACAGCTACTTTAATAGCTAAAGATCGAGAAAGTTCTTTATTAATTAGATTAGGTACTTCACCAATGAAATATCATGAATATATTCTTGGTTATATCTTATCTATTATACCTATTGTAATAGTACAAAGTATATTATTCTTTATAGTAGCTATTCTTCTAGGATTAGAGTTTTCTATTAATATCATATTCGCTATTTTAATATCAATTATAATATCTATTTTATTTATTGCATCAGGTATATTAATTGGTAGTTTAGTTAGTGAAAAAGCTACTGGTGGATTAGGTAGTATAATAGTTCAATTAGTTTGTTTTACTAGTGGAATGTATTTTCCTAGTGAAATGGTTGGTAATGTTTTTTCTATAATTTGTAAAGCTTTACCATATGAAAGTTGTTTAGTAATTATACAAGCTTTTTTAAATAATAATTATAGTTTAATTACCTCAAGAAATATTATTGTATTTATAATATATACTATTCTAACAGTTATACTATCAATAATTGTCTTTAAGAAAAGAATGACTAGTGATAATAAGTAATTGTACATATTTATAAAAATATAGTATAATTTAAAGCAGTGAGGGATGCTATGATTGAGTTTAATTCATTAAAGATTCTTGATAATTCATTTATAACGGAAACTGATTCATTTGATGTAGTTATCATACCAGGTGCATATGGATCTACTATATCGCCTAATGGTGAAATAACTCATAATTCACAAGCAGCTTTTGCACTACTTAGGATATCTCCTAAGGGAGAATTTGGAAAAAGAGGAAGTTATATGTTTAATAATATCGAAGATTCTATCCATTTTATAAAAGAATATTTAGATAAATGTAATACTATAAGTGAAGTAGATATTGCTTATAATAGTTTTTGTGTAGGTCAAGACAATATAAATAAAGGTTTTAAATCATAAAGTGGAATTTATCCACTTTTTTATTTATGTTAAAATACTTTGACAAATTTCCAAAGATATTTGGTAGAATAATAGTATAGAATTTACTATAATGATTGTGGTAGGTGATATTATGAAGTTAGGAGAAAAGATTTTAAAATTAAGAAAAAAGAAAGGTTTATCTCAAGAAGAATTAGGAGATAAGATTAATGTTACTAGACAAACTATTAGTAATTGGGAATTAAATGAAACAAGTCCTAATCCCAGTCAATTAAAACTATTATCTAAAGAATTAGGGGTTAGTATTGATGAATTATTAGATAATGATATAAAAGATATAGTAGTAGAAAAAGTATCTAATACCGAAAAGTTATCTAAAACAATATTAACTTTATTAAAAGTAATTCTTTATGTAGTTATTGGTGTAATAGTTTTATGGTTAATATTAATTGTAACTAGAGCAGTTGTTAAAAATACTAAAGAAGCAGGTAATAAAATAGATAAAACTATTCATTGTAGTTTATATGGTGAGGAACATAGTTTTGGTATTAAATATTATGAATTAACTGGTGAACCAATAGAATTAGGCGGGGATACATATTTTTCTGATATATTAGATTTAGGTAAATATGATGATGCAAATCAAATTTTTAATGTAATTAATGATTATGTTAAAAAGAATGGTGGTACTTGTAAATTAATAGAAAATAAAAATATGAATGATATAGTTAATATTCAAATAAAAGAAGGTACACTAACTAATACTGGTGCAACAATTATAATAACTGAGAATATTGATTATGATATTACTTATTGTAGTGAATATAAAATAATTAAATATAATTATCATAATAATTCATGGGAAGATATTCCCTTTATATATGAAAATTATGGTTTTGATCAAATGGGATATACTGTTACACCAGAAAAACCATTAGAATTTAAAATGAATTGGGAAAATATCTATGGAAAACTAGAAAAAGGACAATATCAAATAATTAAGAAAGCTACTTTCAATTCTGATATACCAGTTACAGAAAAAGATGTCTTTGAAATATCAATTGAATTTTCTATAAAATAAAAAAACACTTTTTTAAGTGTTTTTTATTACCATTTTTTTATTAATAACTGAATCTGTTTCTAATACTTCACTATGTATATAACCATCCCAATTACTTATAATACTGTTTAGTGTTGTTTCATTATCAATAACTATTTTATTATCAACTACATTATTATCTTGAATTAATTTAATAAAAGCTGTTGTATCAATAAATCTAATAGCTTTATTATATTCAATATCTTCATTCTTATAATTAGGATTTATACATTTAATATGAAAATTATTTTCTTTATCATTAAATACAATAAAGAAATCTTTTAATTTATAATCATTTTTATCTATTACTAATGTACCATTTTGATATAAATTAACTATTTTGGGATTATATTGTTTTCTAATATTATTTTCATGTTTTTGATTAATATATCTTAAAACATCATTTTGATAAGTATCTTCTTCTTGTTTTTCTTTATTAATTCTTTCTTCTATTTTGTTAGCTTCTTCGGGAGTAATATTTATTTCTTTTTTTTCTTCATTAATCATAATTACCTCCTAACTAGCATTTAAGATAGCTACTATCTTATCATTATAACTATATCCATATTCACCATCTAACATATTACTCATTAGATTATATACTTCAGGACACATAGCTTTAACTACATCTGGACTTTTAAAATAAGCAACCGTAGCATCACCAAAGAATTCATTAACATTAGGATATGTACTATAACCACCAGAATTAATACTATTTAATACGTTTTTATATTTATTATAAGCATCTGTCCAACTAGTATTACTTTTAGTATATGATGTTTTACCAAATATCCAGTCTATAACACTTTTTTCATGAATCATATCATCAAATTTATGACCCATTTCATGTATTAATGTATCTTGTGTATAAAATTCATTATCGGTGAAACTACCATGAATATCAATAGTTATATTATTGGTATTAGATCCAAATAATGTGCTTGGTTTATAATAACCAGACCAATTTGCATCATTATTCATTGTTTCTCTTGCACATGTTAGTGTAATAGAATTAGTATTACCTTTAGAACATAATTCTAGATATTTATCAGGTAATGTTCTCATCGTATTAATAACATTAGCTTTACCAAAGTTATAAGCTATTTCTTCTACTTTGTTAGCATCTTTTGGTAATACTTGAACAAATTCATAATCATAACCATTAACATTTATTACTTCAGAATTAGTTTTATAATTATTAATAGTATTTTTATTAAAATCATAATGACTATTATCATATTTTTGTGTACTTGGATTAAAATGATAATCATGATAATTACTTGGTTGATTATTTTCTAATGCTCTCATAATTGCATAAGCTTCATTAGAACCACGTTTATCATATATATCAGATAATTCATTATAAAATGTTTCTTTATCTATTCCAAATTCTTCTGGATTAAATCTTTGAAAATAACCATTTGCATATTGTATAAATTTTTGTCTTTGACAATAATTAGATAATTTATCATCTTTGGAATAACATAATTCTATTGCATCTAGTTTTCCTTTAGTAGAATTTTCATTAATATTTTTTGCATAATGATTTATTAATTTTGATTCATAATAATTTAAACTATGATTAGAACTTAATAGTTTATCGATACTTTCACCAGTGGCTTCTTGTAATTCATTTAGAATATTACTTAAGAAAAGAGTACTATTTTTTATTCTATTAGTTAAATTAGTCATTTTATCAATACTTAAGTTTTCTATTCTACTTGGATCATTGATATATTTTCTTTTAAGATGTAATGTGTTTTCTTCAATGATATCTAAAGAACTACTAATTAATTTATTAATTCTTATAATTTCATTGGGATTTAATTGTAACATGAGTAACTCCTTTCTATAGTATTAATCTATGGTATTAAAATTATCTTGATATATCTTTTCAACTTCATCAGTTAGTAAGTTGATATTCTTTGAAAAATTATTAATATAGTTTTCTAATTTGTTTCCACGGACATTATTACCTAATTCATTACAATACTTTTTTAAATTAGCTAATTCATTCAATATTTCTTGAATTTTTACTTTGTCTTTTATTTTATCGTCCATATTTCACCTACTATATAAATTATAACACATAATTTATGTTTGTAAAAAAAAATAATCTATTATATACTATAGCCAAGGAGGGAATATGGATAGAATAGCTATTGATCTAGGATTTATAAAAATATATTGGTATTCTATTACGATGTTTTTAGGTGTATTAGCTGGTATTATTGTTGCATATATTGAAATTAAAAGAAAAAAAATAGATGTTGATAAGTTTTCTAATATGGCTTTTTATGCCATTCTATTTGGATTTATTGGTGCAAGAATATATTATGTTCTATTTAACCTAGATTATTATTTAGCTAGTCCATTAGAAATAATTAAAGTATGGAATGGTGGACTTGCTATTCATGGTGGGATAATTGGAGCGATATTAGCTATCTATGTATATTGTAAAAAGCATGATTTATCATTAATGATGATGTTAGATATATGTGCACCTGCTTTAATTATTGGTCAAATAATAGGAAGATGGGGTAATTTCTTTAATAGCGAAGCTCATGGTGGTATAGTAACAAGAAGTTTTTTAGAAAGTCTTCATTTACCTAATTTTATTATTAATGGTATGTATATAAATGGTAATTATTATCATCCTACTTTTCTTTATGAATCTTTATTAAATTTAATATGTTTTATTATTTTAATGATTTTAAGAAGAAATAAAAAGATTAGAGTAGGTGTTATTACGGGAATATATTTAATGTGGTATAGTGTTGTTCGTTTCTTTGTAGAAGCACTTAGAACAGATAGTTTAATGTTAGGTAATTTAAGAATGGCTCAAGTAATATCAATAGTATTATTTATTATCGGTTTGGTATTAGTAATTATAAGTAGAAAGAAAGAGAGATATAACTCATGATATCATTTACTATAAACGTTAAAAATGAAATAGCTAGTTATGATGGTGTTAAAGATGAAAATATGGCAATGTTATCAGCTATTCTTCGTTATAGTAGTAAAATAGATAACGATATTACTATAACAACAGAAAACTCTAAAGTAGCTAGACGTATTTATTCATTAATATCTGATACATATAATGTAGCTGTTAGTATTGATGATAAGAACAATAATTTTAATCGTAATCGTCTTTATGTTATTAATGTTAAAGATAAAATTGATTTTATATTAAGAGATTTAGGTATTAAAGATGATAATAATAATTATCTTCCATTAGTACCAGATTATTTAATTGATTCAGAAGAAGATAAAAGAGCTTTTCTTAAAGGAATCTTTTTAGCTACTGGTAGTGTTAATGATCCTAAAACAAGTAGATATCATTTAGAGTTTTTTGTTGATAAAGAAACTGATGCTAACTATATTAGTGAATTATTAAATGAGTATTATTTAAATAGTAAAGTTATTCCTAAAGATAGAAAATATATGGTATATATTAAAGAAGCTGAAAAGATAGGGGATTTTTTAAGAATAATAGGTGCTAATGATGCAGTAATGTATTATGAAGATATTAGAATATATCGTGATCATAAAAATATGACTAATAGACTTAATAATATGGAACAAGCTAAC
>JAEEGL014993069.1_pt1 | contig 14373 bp, 12 predicted proteins | sample 9134231 | NCBI WGS metagenome assembly JAEEGL01 (sample SAMN16246548, study PRJNA631951) | gut metagenome | biome: gut microbiome; feature: rumen; material: fiber-attached | host: Bos | place: Iran: Karaj | collected 2018-10
AGGGGCCAGGGGTCGGGGGGCGGGGCGGGCTATTTTACCAGACAACGGGTAAAAAGCTGGGGTAATAAACTACTGGAACCTGCCTATCTACACATCGTAACGAGTAGCCGCTAGTCCTAAAGCCGTAATAATGAGAGCGCAGATACCCATCGCCAGCGAAATAGAGCGGGTACGAATTACTACTGCTTCCAACTACACTAGACCAGTAGGCCCCGTAGCCGCCTGCGCTGCTCGAGCTGCCATACCAGCCGCCACCATAGGCGAAATAGGTAGGGCTGCTCTGGATATTGCCACTAGTGCCAGCAGTTAAGCCTTGGGTGTTTACTAGGTTTTGGTAAGACTTATCACCATCATAGGTAGGTAGTCTCCAGCCAGCAGGGCAGATAGATTGGTTTACGTCTTGCAGACCGGTAGTATATGAGCTAGAGTCATTCATAGCTACTGCAGCAGTCCAGTTGTAGTAGTTACCTACATGATAGTGAGTACCACCAGACGTAGCAGATGGGTCTGTTGTGGTTCTGTTGCTGAGAGTGCCATCACTAGTAGTTACATTGCCATTCCAGTAGAGATTGCCTGGGTTGTAGGAAGATGGGGCAGTATAAGAGCTAGTCCAGCTAGAAGTGGTGCTAGTAGATACAGTAGGTGTCCAGCTAGTGCCAATAGTAGAATTAGCTAGGTCTGTATCTGCACTGGTGTAGGTCCTGCCGGCTTCTATGTCTAGGTCTAGATTTTGGGTCATCCAGATGTTGTTGTCTTTAAGTTTTGAGATATAGTAATCTTTCTGATCACGGCTATCTTTTAGCCGATATTGTTGCTCTTCTGTCATGGAGTTCAGTACACTTGTTTTATCCTCTACAGATAATGTAGTGAGATCTTGCATATAAGTGAGGTCATTTATGGTTTTTGGCTTTTCTGGTGCTGGGGCGGTGGAGGGGTGGACAAGGGTATACTTGACTTTGCCACTGTATGTGCCTGCTGGCTGGGTGGGAGAGATGTAGGCTTGGTAGGTGGTGGAGATGGATGAGCCAGTAGTAGAAGTGCCTGGATTGGTGATAGTATTTAATGTGGCCACCTTAGTGTAATCGTCTGGGACTGTGTGGTAATTGTTATAATTATTTTCTATGGTAGCTGTGGTAGTGCCTGGTACTGTGGATAGTTTCATAGACCAGTTAGATGTATTACCAGAAGTAGATGTGCCTGTGGGGATATTGTAATCATCTGAGATACTAGACTTTAATGATGTATTGCCATATTCGTCATTGGTATAGCCTATAGCATAGACTGCATAGCCGCCTTGATCATTGCATGTGATATTAAGGGTAGTATTGCCTATATTGTCACTATTCTTGCCATTTGTAATGGTGGCATTGTGGGCGCCTTCATTACTAGAAAAGTTGCAGGCAGTACCTACTGTAACTGATGCATCTAGGCTACTGCTCGCAGAGCCGAGATCTTCATCATCTGCGTGAGCGTAATTTAGCTCGGTAGTGTAGATCATGAAGCAGATAGCTGCTAGGGTGTACATGGAGATGTTGAACAACAAGAGAGGGCTGATACGGGATTGCTGGGGATCATCAATACTCGACGTACTGATATTGACATTGCTTGATCGATTCTTCATGTATATGGACCTTTCTTATTATTTAATTGGATTGTTGTGTTTTGTTGTGGTTTGCCACATAATTCATTTTATGAAAATAGATTATGATAAGCGTACTATTAATAATCTATGAACCAATGGACAAGTGGAATCTGGTATGCTTATCTACTGGTGATAGACTACGATTTAATTATAGCATAAATATTTTCACTGCGTGAATATTGGGAGTGCTGTTTCCTGCCGAGTTTGAACAAGCTAGTTTTCGAGTAACTTGCAGATGAGCGATATAAGGAGCTGCTTTTCTGTGGGGTTGGACTCAGCAATAAGGAGGGCCAGGGCGGTAAGAGCACGATCACTGATCTTGGTTTCGCCGCCAGTGGTAAGGTGGCAATCGTTGATAGTAAGAAACACAATAAAAAGCAGCGCACCGATGCGTTTGTTACCATCGTAAAAAGGGTGATCTTTGATAACGAAATACAGGAGATTGGCGGCCTTTTCGGAAATACTTGGATAGACATCTTCGCCATTAAAGGTCTGCAATACGGCATTGAAACTAGAGTCAAAAGCACCACCACGAGGCTTACCAAAGAGCTCGCTGCCCTTGACATTTGCCTTGAGTTGTGATATAATAGAATTACACTCGGTGAGAGTGAGGGTTTTGGTGGCTCTCTTCTTGCCCTTGGTGAAGGAGATGTGACCTTCGTCAAATTCTTGCAAAGCACGGAAACTAGGAGCGTATTTGGTGATCACTTCTAAAATACCGCCTGCTTCCCCAGCGGACAGCTCCGAGGCGGTGACCAAACGCTTGACTATACTAAGCGCGCCTTCTAGTTCACGCAGTTTTTTAGCGTCCAGCTCTTTGAGACGAGGACGATTGACGGCCACCCCATCTAGTACATAGCGGCGCAAAACTTTGGTGGCCCAGATGCGAAAATCAGTGGCTTTTTTGGAATTAACACGATAGCCTACAGAGATGATAGCGTCAAGGTTATAGAGCTTGATATGACGTTTGACCTTGCGACTGCCTTCTAGTTGAACCTTTTCCATTTTGGAAAAAGTTGCTTCCATCTGAAGCTCTCCGCTTTTGTAGATGTTGCTAAGATGCCTGGCTATAGCTGGAACCTGGACGTCAAAAAGCCGAGCCATTTGCTCTTGAGTAGCCCAGATGGTAGAGTGGCTCTCATCTACATTAAAAACGACTTCGCCTCTAGACATTCGGTAGATTTCGATTCCCTTCTCCATATATCTATCATAGCATACTCACTTGCTAGGGCTAGGCTGGAAATAATAGAAGGTAGGGTGGGGCTAGCCAAGGAGAGTCTTGATGAGCTTTTTGAGGTCGGCTTCGGTCTTACAGCGAAATGTAAGGGTGTGATTGGCACTGATGCGTACATTTGTGTCGTACTTGGCGCTTAGGGCGTCTTCGTCTTTCATCATGGCGTGCTGCTTGATGGCGGCGGCGCTTGACTTTGGCTTGATGCTAGTGAGATAACGCTCTACCTTGCGAGCAGTCCAACCTTCGGATACTATCTTGGGTAAGACTTTTTTGATGGTAGCCTCGTCGCGCGATATAAGTGGGCGCATCACGCCTTCGGTGAGCTTTTCTTTGACCATAATTTTTTTGGCTTCTTCTGGAAGGTTGAGTAAGCGCATGGTATTTTGGACGGAGCTTTCGCTCTTGCCCACCTTGACGGCGATATCTCCTGTGGATAGATTAAACTGAGTCTGAAGCTTGGCATAGGCGGTGGCTAGCTCGATAGCGTTGAGATCTTCGCGCTGAGCATTCTCGATAATGGATAGTTCGAGACGATTCTGACTATCTAGAGTACGGACAATGGCAGGGATTTTCTCTAGGCCAGCTATTTTGCTAGCACGCCAGCGGCGCTCGCCGGCGACAATCTTGTATTTACCGTCTTCTTTGGTGACGACGATAGGTTGGAGTACACCATGCTCGCGAATAGATGCAGCCAGAGCCTCTAGGGCTTCTGGATCAAAATCGTGACGGGGCTGATCTTCGTCGCGCACGACGTCGGAGAGCTTTAGCTCGGTGAGTTTGCTGTCTTTTTTGTCTTCTGCGGCGGTGATATCGAATTCTTCGTCGATAAGCTCTGTAGGAATGAGGCTTTCAAAACCTCGGCCTAGACCTTTCATGATGTAGTCCTTTCTATTACTTCTGCGGCAAACATCTTGTATGCTTTGGCGCCTTTACTGAATTTGTCGTATGCGCCTACTGGCACACCGTGCGACGGAGCCTCGGCCACACGGACATTACGTGGGATGGTAGTCTTGAAGGTGAGATCTTTGAAATATCGCTTGATCTCGGCGAGCACTTGAGTGGAAAGACTAGTGCGCTTGTCGTACATAGTGGCTACCACACCAAGAAGCCTGAGACGCGGATTGGCTTGTTTCATTACTAGTTTCATGCTTTCTAGTAGCTGAGCTACACCCTCTAGAGCATAGAATTCTGTCTGAACTGGGAGAAGAAGATAGTTTGAGGCGATCATGCCGTTGACGGTAAGAAGCGACAGAGATGGTGGGAGATCTATAATAATATACTCGTAATTATCTGCCACGCTACGGATGGCGTCGCGAAGACGAACGAATTTTTTCTGCATGCTGGTGATCTCTACTTCGGCATTGGCGAGCTCTGGGGTAGCAGGCGCGAGATCTAGAAACTTGTATTTGGTAGGGCGGACAGCAGAAGACATATCGGCGGTGCCGAGGATGACTTCTGTCATGGTGGCGCCGAGAGATTTCTCGTCGGCTTTGTCTATGCCGAGGCCAGAGGTAGCATTGCCTTGTGGATCAAAGTCTACTAGTAATGTGCGTCGCTTGTCCTTAGCAAGGTAATAGCTGAGATTAACGGCAGTGGTAGTCTTGCCGACACCGCCTTTTTGATTGGTCACACATATTACCTTCGCACTCATAATACTTAAGATTATAGCACATATTTGCCAAAGTACAAAGGATAGTGAGAAGTGACTATAAGCTAGTTATCACGGACGTATAAGTAAAATCAACGGGCGACGCAACGGATGGAAAAACCGTTGTCGCGGCTGCCCATTCCTTGAGGATCAAATCCTTTAGCAGTACTATAAAAAAAGTAGAAATCTAATACATATGAAAAGTATGGGGATTTAGCGATACCCGTCCAGTAAACGCCGCTTTTCCCAGCAGCATAATGATGGCCGGTCCAGCTACCGCTATACACAAAATATGCGGGGCTTTCCTGAACGTCGCCATCGGCCCCAGCCGTGAGGTTTTGCGCTGTTGCTAAGTTTAAGAATGACCCGTCGCCATCGTAAGTAGGTAACTTCCAGCCAGCTGGGCAAATAGACCTGTTCGTACCACTGCCATTACTAGAGTCATTCGTAGCCACAGCGGCGGTCCAATTATAATAATTCCCCATGTGATAATGCGTGCCTCCTGGAGTAGCCGACGGAGCGGTAACGGTAACATCACTAATATCATCACCAGCATTGCCAAGTATACCATTCCAATAGAGATCTCCTGGATCATAAGAGCTAGGCGTGGATGCAGTACTGTCCCAGTCGGAGGTGGTGCTGGTGGACGCAGATGGCCTCCACGTATATGGTACATCTGTGTCTGTAGATTCGTAAGATTTACCAGCAATAATATCTAAATCTAAATTCTGCGTCATCCAAATATTGCCGTCTGCTAGCTTGGTGATCCAGTATTTTTTACCGTCACGAGAGTCTATAGCTCTCATAGTGTCGCCATAATTAACCAGCTTGCTCTTTATGGTTGCAACATCTTGCATGTATACTGGAATTTCTGGCGCTGGAGCATTACTCGGATGCACCATCACATATTGGACTTGGCCATTGTAGACGCCAGCTGGCTGGGTAGTGCTAACGTGGGCTGCATAGGTGGTAGTGAAGTAGGAACCTGTTTCTGTAGGATCTTGGTTTTGTGAGATAGTGCTAGAGTCTCGGTAGGCTACTTTGGTATAGTCATTTGGGATAGTAGTATTAGTAGTGAATTCGTTTACCATGGTAGGGAGATAACTAGTAGTACCTGTAGCTGTACCTTGAGTTAGCTTCATGTTCCAGAATGAATTATTTCCTGATGTACCTGTAGGAATAGTATGATTACCATCTGTGCTTACTAGGTTGGTATTACCATATTCACCATTAGTGTAGCCTATAGCGTATATAGCATAGCCTTCATTGTCATTACAATATGCTGCTATACGGGAACTACCTACTACTCTTCCCTCGCCAGGGTTTAGGCTATCATTATTTTGTAATACTGTCTGGCCCATAGTACAGGATGAGTCTACTGTGATGTTGATGGCATCGTCTATAGCTGAAGTAGTGTCTGTAGATATAGTAGGGATATTCATTACTATACCAGCAATGATAAGATCGCCTACTAGGAGGCATGGGATTAGGGTAGATAGCGGAGTAGAATTAACTTTCATATATGACCTTTGGGTATGTTTTGATTATAGCATAAACAATATAGTAAAATAAATAATCTGCAGCCAAGAACATAATGACGTAATACGCGTAGATTATTTGTGGTAATATAGCAAGAGTCAGCAAAAAGCCCTTGCTTGGCACAAGAGCTTTTTGTGATAGCTATTTAGGCTTTTTTGCTGGCTAGATATTTTTTGATTCTAGGCATCATGGTAAACGCTACAACAATACCAGCCGCAATACACCCTATGAGCGAAGCGATAGCTTTGCCGTTATCGGAATGTGTGGCCATACCAGTTTCTGGTGTCTTGGCATTGTCTTCTTGAGGTATCTCGGTGTCCTCATATGCTATAGCATAGGTACTAAACATACCAGATGGGAATACAATATTGCCGTCTTCATTTAGGCTGGCGGCGATTTTTGTAGCCTTGCCATTGTGCATACGGATGGCGTAATAGTTGCGCTGGTATCCTTCTGCTGGCTTACCAAGATCTAGCTTTGGCCATGTTACATTGACAGCGCCTTTACAAACAACGTTGCCACCTGCATCACCAGCGCATGGTGTTAGATACTCTATTTCATCGATTAGATCACCATCGTTGGTCTCCACTGCTAGAGTAACATCACCATAAGAAATAATAGTATCTCCGTCCGCCGCGGCATCTATAGCGGCTTTTTCTTCCTCATTTACATCGTCCGCTTGCATCTCGTCGATATATAGATTTACAGAGATCTCTTTGTCTTCATCTAAAGCCTGAAGGATAGGATTGTCTGAATCCTCCTGGATATAACCGTAGTTTTCTACAAGATAGTCATATATATCTTGATTCAATAGCCCTTCAGTATTGGAATTCACATCATAAATCAGTGACAGGCCACCAGCCCCAGATAGCCAGGTAGTGATGCCAATATCTACCATGCCAGCACTTCTCGCTTCTATCTGATAGCCTGACAAGGCTGAGCCTTCAATACTTAAGATATTATCATCGGAACCAGTGATTTCAAAACCGTAAGTTGCAGCTAGCGCTGGGTTCTGGAATTGTAAAACTGTTTTGTAATTCAAAGGCATTAATTCTGGAACGACGACGCTAGGCATGCTAGGGCGACCTTCTTCGTTTAGTGCTCCAGTCACATATGGTCGAGCTTCGTCTACATTATCAATTTCCCCGTAAGCGATCCTTAGGGTACCAGAATTGTTTACCTTAAACCCAGTAGCCACAGTATCTACAATATTTACTTCCCCAGTGTTTATTATAGAATAAGCTCCATTACTAGCCGTAAGACCTGCATCTACAACAGCTAGACCACTGTTGTTTACGATGGCCTTGCCATTAGTAGAGTTGATAAAAGTTCCGTTATGCAGATAAATAAAGGCACCATCTGCGACGGTGATAGTATCTCCGCCACTGTCGCTGAGAGAGCCAGTGTTTAGATTTAATATAATATTTTTGCCGCTTGGCACTGTTATGTTGGCTGCGCAGTCCCCAGTGACTGAGACCATAGTGCTTGTATTATCTGGAGCTGAATCTATAGCGTTTTGCATCCCCGTGCAAGAGATAGGCTCATTTCCACCCTCTGCGAATGCTGGATTTATCAAGACTCCAGCCGTACCTGCAACAATCAACGGCATTGTTGCCAACCCAAATACATGTTTTTTCATGTAAACTCCTTTTGGTTAAAAATTTGTATGACCTTAAAGGTAACTTTAAGTATTTTAATTATATATTATTAATTATTTTTGTGCAAGTGCTTTTTCGGCATTATCGCGCGTATGGCAGTAGAATAGCAAGATCACGATATATCAAAAAAGCGCCGAAGCGCTTTTTAGTTTAATAATTAGCCGATCTTGGTGATCTCGATTTCGGTGTATTTTTGGCGATGACCAGTCTCTTTATGGACGCGTTTTTTGGCTTTGTAGCGAATAACGCGGATTTTATCGCCCTTTACTACAGGCGTAACTACTTTTGCTGAAACTTTTACGCCTTTTACTGTCGGGGTACCTACGGTAGTAGTGTCGCCGTCAATAAGAAGTAAAGCGTCAGTTTCGAGCTCTTTGGTGCCTTCCGGGAGGAGGTCCACCCGTAGGGTCTCTTTTTCCTCGACGAGATATTGTTTCCCGCCTACGAGGATAACTGCTTTCTTCATATTATTCCTTTGTTTATGAAATAATTATACCATATCAGGAGGAGTTTGTGAAGAGGCGGAGTCTGGATCGTCCTCATGCATGGCGTCGGAGGAACTTTGCTGGCTAGAAGCATCTTTACCAGAAACTGCGTTTTCGACGGTTTTGAGAGTTTTGCGGGTGCGATACAGATAGAATCCGCCGCCACTAATACCAAGTATGATTACTATCGCCAGGGTGATCTCTAGCGGGCCGGTATTTGGCAGTTCCCTACAACCTGGCATCTCTGGATTGGTGGCGCATGTTTTTTCTGGCTCTGGCGGAGTGGGAGACTCGCACCCTTCAAGGCTTGGGTTGGTCTCACAAGTATCCAAAGGAATATCTGGCACTTCGCAATCCGTCCTGGTAACTACAACCGTAGCTGAGTCTTCCCTGCTGTCGCCTGATAATTGTTCGCTGTCGTAGGTGAGCACAACATCATTAGTGAGTCCAAGCCCAGGCCCACCACAATCGTATTCCGCGCTTGCTGTAGCTCGATAGGTAATATATATAGTATTGCCTGTGCCGATGGTGCCTAAATTGTAGCTAGTGCCAATGAGATCGTCAGGAAGGGCATCCCAGGTGGTAGAGTCATTTACGCGAAGCTGCACGCTACCAGGAACCAAGGTTAGACCTTCTGGCAAGGAGTCCATAATGGTAGCGTTGGTTAGGGCTACATCGCCAGTATTAGCTATGGAAAGCTGAAAAGTAACTTCTTCGCCAGGAGCAACATCAACTGCTTCTTTGAACGTAGTGCCGTCTTTAGAAACAGTTTTAGCAATGGAGCCGCCTAGTTCTTCGGCTTGGAGCACATATGTAACTACGCCGTGATATTCTTCACATCCAGGGATCACACCATTTAGAGCATTAAGCCCTAGTAGGGTGCCTGCTTCTGAAAAAAGATTGGGCGACAAGACGGAATTGTTGGCTTTCCAGTCGCTATAAATATGCGCCGAGCCGGCAACATAATGCATGAGGACTTTGTCGGTGGCCGTAGTCATGTAGGCTTCATCCCACACTGAACCTGGATTAGTGTTATCGGCAGTGATAGTAGCAGAAACAGTACCCCTCTCGGATGGCGTAAGCACTGTAGAGAATGCGGAGGACATACGTGTCCTTAGGGCAACCCCAGAGTGATTATGTGCAGCGTCGTTGAAAGTAGACGAGGCATTATTATGAAAATAAATGTACACGAGGTATTGGCGCCCAGGTACAACCGTGACCTCATCGGTCATATCGGTGACGTCTGCATCGATTTCGCCTATCCGTACAAAATTGCGTTCATCGCCGATAGTGGGGTTGTCTGTAATGGAATTAAATGTGGGGTATGTAGCTGGCGATTCCATCGTAAAAGTAGTGCGTTCTGGCCCCCAGGCGGATGCGGATGCAAAAGTAGTTAGGCCAAGCCCCATAGTAGTGATAAGTGCGGCTGTTTTTGCATTGAATATTTTTTTCATTTATTGAGCCTCCAATTCGTTTATTACTTCATCGAGCGCTTCCCCATCAACGGTAGCTTCTGGTATAGGGATCTCTTCTTGCGCTGCTGCAGCGTCTGCGGACTCGTCACTCTGTACTGGAGCATACTCATCCGAGTGGTCCCCATCAAGATCTATTGTGTAGTCATTATCGCTAGTGACGTATTCCTGAGAAAGCTCTTTGGCCGCCGCAGCGGTGTCGTTTTCGACAATTGTGGCTTGGGTGCCTTCATAATCTTCGGCGTCTGGTTGATCAGTAATATCACCAACGCCGAGATCATCATGATTAATCACGTCACTACCACCGATATTTACTTCTATATCCCCATCTATATTATTGTCTATAGTTGTAAGGTTATATGCATCTTTTGACTCTATATATTCATCTGGGGTATCGTCTGGAGTATCGTCTGGCGCCTCCTCGGGCTCTGGGGCTGGCTCGTCTGGAGTTTCCTCTGGAGTAGGAGTTGGCTCTGGGGTAGGGTTCTCTGCCACAGTGATAAGATCTGAATAAACGCGCGCACCTTCTTCTATGGTGGTAACTACTTGTAGACAGCCGCCAGTAATATTGCCATCTTCACGAGATATTTTGATAGTAATGCTGCCAATGATATTACCGTTAGCGGTACCGTCGTCGGTAAAATACAGCTCTATAGCCTTGGTGCCTTCTTCTGATGTGATACACTCGACTAACTCCATATTGTCATGGGTGGCTGACCCAGATGGATCTTTTAGGCGCATGTAGGCATTATGATAATAGCCGTCTAGAGTAACGTCGCGCGTAAATGCTGTGTCTATGGTCTGGTTAAACTTTTCTTTGATGGCTTCAAATTTATCGACAGATAAGCTTTCTAACTTGTGCTCTGCTTCTAGAATAGTGAGGCCTTTGAATCCTTCTGGCTGTAAGGCTTCTGGCAAGTTGGCTAGATAGTCGGCAAAACATTCAACTTGATTGGCGGCAGCGTATTTTACCATATCGCATTCGTCGCCGTTACATGCTTCGGCGACTTCAACAGCGGAGGCAAAATCATATGTGCCACCTTTGTTTGGCGATAGCCACATGCCCTTTTTGTTGTACCCGTTGAATATACCCTTAGCCTCTTGGTTGGATTCGGACTCACCAGTACCAGTCTTTTGGTCGCCTGGGAGATTATCTAGATCCACTTTTTCGTCCGATGGTAGATTATTCAGATCTACCCCTTCGTCTGACGGTAGACTATTGAGATCTACTTGCCCCTGGTCTCCTGATGGAATATTATCTAGATCTACTGGTGAATTGTTTGCATCTGTGCCGTGTTCTATTTCGTCGATAAAATCTACAGCAGCGGATTCTTGAGGTTGCGTGGCAACACCAGCCTCGCAGCTGGCAAGAGCAAACATCATAGAGAAAGTAGCTACTGCTCTTGCGACTTTTCGGAACCCCTTGCTGCGAGCGACCTTGCCGATTACTCTCCTAAATAAACTTTTGTATTTTTCGTAGGATTCCGCTTTTTCGCGCAGCTCTTGCATTTCGGGGGACCGAGAGTATCCTGCTGGTGTAGCTTGCGGAGCATCGTCGCTAACTTCGTCTGGTCGAGTCGAGTCGTCTTCGACTAGATGATCTGCAAATTCGGCTGGAGACGCATTGGCAAAAAGAGAGAATTTGGATGAGTGTTCAGTCTTGACGCCACGGCGTCGTCTTTTGCTGCGCCGATCATCAAACTCTTGCCACTCAATAGACTCAAGACCAAGAGGATCTGGCTCGGTATCGGGCGGCGTCCATGGTTGATAGCTCATGTCCCAACTAAAGGAGTCATGGACATTTGTGGATGGAGTATTAGGCTTATTCATTGGCAACTCCTAGAAATCTTTTACCAAATGCTTCTGCGGCATCAGAGATTGTCTTCTCTAGATTAATATTGTGTTTGGTAAATAAAGACTGGAAATATTCTGGCGTGTCTTTACCAGAATCGATAGTGCGCTCGATTTCTTTTAATTGTTTTGGGCTAAACTTGCCAAAAATAGCGAGATTGATTTCGTCGTTTAATTGTTTGATGCTGTTCTCCCTGAGAGAGTATAATTCTTCGTCCGAAGACGCGGGAAGTGGCCTTCTTTTAAACAACTCGTCTACGAATTGTTCTAGTTCGGCTCTATCTATTAAGTATTCATCCATGATTTGACCTTTCTGAGGCTAGTTTAACATAAGCTTGGTAGAAGTGTCAAATCTATACTGGCTTGCCATACCTAAACAATAAAACCGAACATCATGTTCGGTTTTATTGTAATTTATGGCGATATTTATGGCACCCGCGCGCAATAATTATTATGCCAGGTGCAGTTTTTAACTATATTTTGAGCATTAATCTATCTTATAGGTGTATCCTTTCTGTTATTGCCATTATTGTATTTTTGTCTTTGTATATTTGATTTTACATTGGCGTCCTTTCTGTTTTATTTTTTTCTTCAGTAAATTTGTTTGTTAGTTATAGTTAGGCCGACATCTTATCATGAGATGTAAACAATGCGAAATGACCGATTTTGCGATCTTTATACTTTGTGGTGGCGTTTTTGACGTCTTTTTTCTCTACTAAGGTCGCATTGACATATTCCCTTTCACCCTCTTCAGATCCACCGATCAATTGAAAAGCATCTGGTTGCATTTCGCTTTTATCTTCTTTATCGCTGGTGGTAGGGATTTTGAATTCTTGTATTTTGTTTGGCATTTTTGCTCCTTTTTATTTTTGTGTTTTTGTTTTATTGTTTTGTTTGTTAGAATGTTTGTTTTGTTTTCTAACTTATTTTGAGTATAGCACACATTGCCGATTTTGTCAATACTTTTTATGCTTTATTTTTGAGTTTTGTCAAGTATTGCATCCTTACCACTACTGTTTTATAATTCTAACGAAAGGTTAGAAATGTGTTTTCTTCAAAAATCAGAATATAAAGAATACATGATGGGCTTTAGTGTCCTTCGGCCGGACGAGGTTACCAGCGAGGGGATGGGCGTTGAGTTTGTTGCGTTCGCAAGTATTAATGGTAAAGCTATATATTGCTATGCACTTTATCGTGTTCCCGCCAAAACTCCTGAAGAATACGCTGAAATGATTAGAAAGCTTCTAAACTACAATGGCAAGCAGGTCAAAGTTAAACTTAGATTCAAAAAGGACAAGATAAAGAATTTTAAGATTGATGTTTCTTCTATTGCTGATGCGTATCAAAATGAGAGGCTCAGCAAATTAGAGCTGTTGGGTTGGGGCTTACACGACTCTTGGCCGGCATAATATGTTTAGAGCTTCTCTATAGATATCGTGATATTTTCGCTGCCAACCTTAGCAACCTCGTCGTAAGAATAATTAGCATTTTTGGCAAACTCCGTGGCGCCAACTTCAGACATTACTAAATCTTCGTAGCCTTCTGGCAGATCCACAGATAGCGAGAGCTTGATCCGATCGTCCACCTGAAGACTGGCGTGCTTGCGAGCGGACTGTACGGCACGAATGATATCACGGGCATAGCCTTCTTTTTTTAGCTCGTCGGTGAGGGTCTTGTCTAACTGTAATTCCTTGCCAGACTCTATGGATTTGACATTTACTTCTTCCATAATAATTTGCTCATAAAATCCTGATAATTTCTCGCCTGGATATACAAGCTTAGCCAGAGGTTGGCGGATTTTGATCTGCTGCTCGGTGTCGGACTTTTGCATGCGAAGCGCCAGAGCATCGGTAATAATGGCACGGGTGCGAGCCATTTGGCCTAGCACTTCCGCATCTTCGTCGCCGGCAGCTGGCCAGTCTGCGAGATGCACAGAGTCGGTATTGCCTGTTATTTTTTGATATAGTTCTTCGGCGAGGAATGGCGTAAATGGTGCTAGGATCTTGCTGAGGTACACTAGGACAAAATAGAGTATAGCATAGGCAGACTGCTTGTCGGATTGGTCACTATTTTTACTAAAACGCCTACGACTACGGCGCACATACCAGTTGCTAAGGTCATCTATAAATGGCAAGACATTCTCTAATGCACGAGGAAGGTTGTATTCCTCTATGCCTTCCGTGATATCGTTTCTTAGCTGGTAGACACGCGAGATAATCCAGCGGTCTAGAGGGTTTATAGCAGAACTTGGGGAAAACTTAGCCAGATCATCTGAATCTATACCATCTATCTCGGCGTAGGTAGTAAAGAAATCATAAACATTCCAGATCATGGCTAGCTTACGATTAATATCGGAGACGTCTTTGTCTAGCATGGTAAAATCTTCGCCAGACATGACTGGGCTGCTAAGTAATAACAGACGATACGCATCGGCAGAATATTGATCCATTAGGACGTTTGGATCGGTGTAATTGCCAAGGGATTTACTCATTTTGCGGCCATCATTGCCTGCTAGCGTTCCCGTAGTAATGACATTTTTGTAGGCGTTTTTGTGGCCAGTCTTAGCCTTGTCGCCGAAGGCACCGATTTCGGCAAGAGCGGTGTTTACTGCATGGACATAGTAAAACCATGCTCTTACCTGCCCGACATATTCCACGATAAAATCGGCAGGATAGTTGCGTTCAAACTTCTCTTTGTTTTCAAATGGATAGTGAAGCTGGGCAAAAGGCATAGAGCCAGATTCAAACCAGCAGTCTAGGACTTTCTCTATGCGGGTGAAATGCTCGCCATCAATATCAAAAGTAATGTCGTCTACCCATGGGCGATGATAATCGTCCAACTCTG
>JAEEGL016039184.1_pt1 | contig 14373 bp, 11 predicted proteins | sample 9134231 | NCBI WGS metagenome assembly JAEEGL01 (sample SAMN16246548, study PRJNA631951) | gut metagenome | biome: gut microbiome; feature: rumen; material: fiber-attached | host: Bos | place: Iran: Karaj | collected 2018-10
GACTTTTACCTTAAGCACATGAACCTGGTAAACTCTCTGTAAGTTCCCAGTACATCGAGCGTAGTCGAGATGTCTACAGATGTTTTCCAGCAAACTTCCGTAGATTTCTCCATTCCGTTCGCTGCGCTCACTCCAGTCGAAATGACAGGGGGACGAAAAATAATCATTTACTTTTTTCTTCTTCGGGTGTAGAATATAAGGTGATAGTGATACTATCATCACTTAGTATAAGTTAGGAGGAGAAACAAGTATGTTGTTTCAGTTGTATGGTTCAACTGTAGGTACACAGCTTCTTGGCTGGTGTCTGGTGTTCCTTGGTCTCATTCTTATGAATGAACTTGGTCGTAGGACAAAGTGGGGCGGAATCCTGGTATTCTTTATCATCCCTGCCGCTCTTACCATTTACTTTATTGTGGCTGCCGTAGGTGCAAAGTCATTTGCGTCAGACTGGTATGTGATTACCCACATGAACGGCTGGTTCCACTATGCAAAACTGTACGCCGCTACAATCGGATGTATCGGTTTCATCATGATTAAGTACAAGTGGGGCATTGGTGCAAAAGAATGGTTCAAGCCATGGCCTTTTGTAATTGTTGCAATCAACATTCTTATTGCTGTTGTTTCTGACTTTGAGTCTCTCGTTAAAGGCGGAATGTCTGGCGGCTGGTGGGTTTCAAACGAAGGCGTATTCCTCTACGGCGGATGGTGGAACCTTCTGAACGGTCTTGCCGGTATTCTGAACATCCTCTGTATGACAGGATGGTGGGGAATCTACTCTTCCAAGAACAAGCAGATGGATATGCTCTGGCCAGACATGACTTTTGCTTTCATCCTTGCTTATGATGTGTGGAACTTTGAGTACACCTATCTTAACCTGCCAACACATTCATGGTATTGTGGTCTTGCACTTCTGCTTGCTCCAACTTTTGCTGCAACTTTCTGGAACAAGGGTGGCTGGATTCAGAACCGCGCCTTTACACTTTCTATCTGGTGTATGTTTGCACAGGTTGTACCATTCCAGCTTACAAAGCCATTCTCTGTTCTTCCAAGCCTCTACGCCGGTGCTCCTGCAGACGGAACTGGTGCAGAACTCATGTGGCAGAAGTCAATGGAACTTTACAACGCCGGTATTCACAACGGACCTGCTGTTGACAAGGCAATTGCCGACATGGGAATTACCGCAAACCCAGTTGCTCAGGGCGTAGTAGCCGTACTTGCACTTGCAATTAACGTATGTGTATTTGCCGCTATTATGAAGAAGGCTTGTGCAACAAAGACCAACCCCTACAAGAACGAAATCTGGAAGGGAACAAAGGACTTTGAGGAAGCCATGGCGAGAGCAGAATAGGGATGAAAAAATTGCTCCTGCAATTTTTTCATCTTGAGAATTTTGCCTTTGGCAAAATTCTCAACAAGTTTACTCGTTAAACATTTAAAGGCGCCGTCCATGGCGCCTTTTATGATGTGCTGGGTTAAGAAAGTCATTGTGGTAAATAGAAACACTGTAACAATAAACATTGTTCCAGGTGTACCGATTAAAAGTTCTGACATTAATGAAAGATGTTTTGTGCCTGACATAGTGCTTCTTTTATAACACATTTTTTTTATGCCCATTCCTGCATTTTTTTTGCAAGAGTTTTTTCTACAGACTTTGCCTTAAAGAAAGCCCATGCTTTTGTCTGACCGTACTCTTTTCCGATCTCTGCAAAAGAATGAAAGTCATTTCCATAAAGTCCGTAGCGGAGGGCAAATACTCTTCTTTCCACCGGCGGAAGACTTGATAAGGCTTTGTAAAAATCGTCTTTAAGGCAGGCAGAGAGGGCGGCCTCTTCCGGAGAAGGATTTTTTTCATCCTTTAACAGAATGCTGAGAGAACAGCAGTCATCACTTTTGTCTCCCTTGTTTTCGTCAAGACTGGTTACCGGGCTTGAAATTGTGAGCAGCATTTTAATATGCTCCTGTGTAAGCCCTGTTGCATCTGAGACGATTTTGATTTTTTCTTCTTCGCTGTCTATGTTCGGGCAGTCTTTCAGAGCTTTTTGTATACGGATTAAGTTTCTCCATTCATTGTCCGGAAGCCTTGGAACAGCACCGCATTTGTTGATTGCCTTAAGAATTGCATTTTTTATCCAGAAACTTACACAGGTAATGAGTCGGGTGCCACGTGAGGGGTTAAAATGATCTACTCCCTCCATGAGACCGATCATTGCTTCCTGCCGAAGATCTTCTATTGAAAGATCCTGCACTGTGTATTTGTTTGCCTGTGACATTGCAAAACGATAGTTTGCCCGAATAAGTTTTTCCCTTGCCTTGCGGTCTCCCTGTTTCATTTGTGCAGCAAGCTGGTATTCTTCTTCTTTTGAAAGTGGTGGGAGAGAAAAAGCGCATGAGGTAACTGCCATAAAATGCCTCCGTTTGTGAGTAAGTGATGATTGTTTTTGGACAGACTCGTCCGGGAGAAAACCTGCTTTTCATTCAAAGACAAAAAAGCCTTTGAACGGGGTTTGGTGAGAATTGGAAAATGTTAGGAAAGACTCATCCAACAGAACGTGATGAGTTTTTGACGTTTGCTTGAGAAGAACCTGACCTCTTCTCTATGGTCTTCATGGTTACAGACCGTCCGCTTTTTGCAAGACTGGCGTTGTGTTTAGAAATAATTCCTTCCATAAAGCGATATATCTATATCATATTTTAGGACTTTTGTCAACCCGAAATGCCGGTTTTTGAAGAAAAAAGTGAAAAAAATACTGGAAAGGCGCAAGGAACAAAACTAACAGTTGACGCAGTTGAGTATTACACGACAGCGGACTCGATTAAGTCGAAACCTTGCGAAGATAACATAGCGGAATCAGAAATAAACATCAAGTCAAACTGGAAAAACGGAAGTCCTTAAAAAAGATGGAAAGTTTTTATTTACAGGATTTTATAACGATAAGAAAATTAGAAAAGCAACAGGCTCTATATGCATACTTATATGTAAACACGAAAAATAATAAGTGGGTTTACAGATTTCTAAAAAAATCTAATCAGCCATAACATAATTTGTTAGACCTGATGAGTATAATCAAAAATATAAGATTATATTCAGGAGGAAAAACATGAACAAAAGAATGACAACTTTAATATTCTTTGTACTCATGCTGGTTAGTTCTGTATTTGCAGAAAAATACAGATATTATTGGGTTAAGGAAACTGGTTATGATGATGCCTATTTTATAGTTATGCAGTTACCGGAGGAACTTTCAGAAGAAAGATTGAAAAGTCTTGACAATGTCGGGGGAGGAGAATTGAACACAAAAAAAGGTCGCCTTATCGCAGAAGCTGGTCTGAATAATATTCAGGACTACTATTGGGCCGGCATGGTTCAACTGGTATTTCTGGACTATGCAGATGTCAATAAGGAACCGGATATGTCTTTTATAAATTCATGGGGCGAACTCTTAGAGTATATCCGCTGGGAAAAGTAAAAAAACTCAAATATCCCCAAGCCGGTAGGGCGTTTCCTGGTAAACGTAGTAGTTGAGCCAGTTTGAGTAAAAGAGGTGGGCCGTGCTGCGCCAGGTGGAGTAGACCGGGTTTAAGGGATTGTCGTTTGTAAAATAATTTTCCGGCATGTGGGGATTCAGGCCTTTGTCCAGGTCGCGCTTGTATTCTTTTGCAAGGGTGTCTGTGTCGTACTCAAGATGACCTGTCATGAAAATGGAACGGTTGTCCTTTGACTTTGCAAGGGTCATGCCTGTTACGGCAGAGGTTGCAAGAAGGGTCAGCTGGTCGTTTGCCTGAATGTCCATTGTACGGATCTGCGTGTAACGGGAAGTTGGAACAGGGAAGTAGTCGTCAAAGCCACGGAGCAGGGGTTCTGTTGGAGCGATAAGTTTGGAATAGTAAATGCCGGAAAGTTTTCCCTGCAGAAGATATTTGTTTATGCCGTAGTGATGGTAAAGACCCGCCATTGCACCCCAGCAGATGTAGAGAGTGCAGAAAACATTTTTCTTTGCATAGTCCATGATGCGGCAGAGTTCATCCCAGTAGTCTACGTCTTCAAAGGGAATCTGTTCAACCGGAGCACCTGTAATTATCATGCCGTCAAATTTTCTGCCAAAAACTTCCTTAGAACTGATGTAGAATTTTTCAAGATGATCCTGACCCACATGTTTTGAAACGTGACCGTCCATGTTCACAAGAGTTATGTTAATCTGCAGAGGGGTGTTTGCAAGAAGACGCAGAAGCTGAAGTTCCGTTGCCTCTTTTGTTGGCATGAGATTAACAATTGCAATTTCCAAAGGACGAATATCCTGAAGGGCAGCCCTTTCGCTTGTCATTACGAAGATGTTTTCGTCAGCGAGGATGCTTCTTGCAGGAAGTCCCGAATCAATTTTTATGGGCATGCGGGCATTATAGCAAAACTTTTCTTTCTGTGCTATACTTTTTTCAAATGAACTTGATGGTAGACAGAAAAGCCGCAATAAAAAAACTCCGCACTCTGGTGCTTTCTCCAAAAGGTGAAGTGGAACCTTTTCGTGAAAAAATAGAGAAAACCTTTTCCACTCCTTTTATTCCAGCCCGTGTTGAACGGGAAGAACGTGAGTACGGGGGAGTTTCCTGTGATGTTTTAAAACCGGAAATCTACACTTCCAGACGGGTAATCCTTTATGTACACGGCGGTTCCTTTGTGGCAGGTTCCCGCGACAGCTGGAGAAGTTTTTGTGCCCAGCTTGCAAATGCCGCTTCCTGCCGGGTAGTAGTGCCTGAATTCCGTCTTCCTCCCACACATCCTTTTCCTGCCGCCCTTGATGACCTGAACACAGTGTTCAAAATGGTTTACGCAGAAGAAGAAGTTGCATACAAACTTGAAAACGAAAATGATTCTTCCCGAGGTGTGGAACTTGTTGTTGCCGCAGACGGAAGTGGTGCAAGTCTTGCCATGGCACTTTTATTCAAGCAGAATGAAAAGTACATGTCTGCCCTTCGAAACCTGGTACTCTTTTCACCCTGGCTTGACCTTAGCCCCGACAGTGAAATCTTTACCGAACGTCATGTAAAGGATGAAGTAATTTCTGCAGAAGACATTCACAGGGCAGTTGACCTTTACACTTACGCCGCAAACATTGCAAACCCGCTGGTGTCTCCGCTAAAAGCACCCGTAGAAAACTTTAAGTTCTTTCCTCCGGTATACATTCAGATGGGACAGAAAGAAATGCTTACCGTACAGGTTGCCCGCCTTCAATCCCTTCTTTCAAAAGCAGGTGTTGAATGCACAGTAGATGCCTGGGAAAACATGATGTACATGTTCCAGTTTGCAGACGAGTATCTTTCCGAAAGTCATCTTGCCATTGAACGTGCCGGAAATTACATCCGCCGTCGTGATGGTGAATCTGAATCAGAAACTGAAGAAAGAGAAAGAATACTTTTAAAAAACAACATTCGTCGTGAGGAATAAAATGGAACTTCTTTCTCCTGCCGGTAATGTAGAAAAACTTTACTACGCATACACTTATGGTGCAGATGCCGCTTACATCGGTTTAAAGAATTTTTCCCTCCGTGTTAAGGCTGATAATTTTTATGAAGACGAATACAAAAAAGTTCTTGAGCTAAAGGAAAAGTTCCCCGGGAAAAAACTCCACTGTGCCTTAAACATAAGTTTTCACAACTACGAAATTGACAGGCTTTTAGAAGAGATTGATTATTTTAAGCAGTATCCTATTGATGCCTTTATTGTTCAGGATTTAGGAATTGTTCCCATACTGCAAAAACATTTTCCTAATGCCGCCCTTCATCTTTCCACACAGGCTTCCTGCATGAACCGTGAAGCAGTAAAGATGTATAAGTCTCTTGGTTTTTCCCGTGTGGTGATGGGAAGGGAAGCTTCTTTAAAAGAGATTCGCGAAGTAAAAGATGCAGTGCCCGACATGGAAATTGAATGCTTTGTTCATGGAGCCATGTGCATTGCATACAGTGGCCGTTGCCTCATGAGTGCCTACCTTAACGGACGAAGTGCCCAGAGCGGTTTTTGTTCCCACACCTGCCGCTGGGACTACGATGTGCTGATGAAAGATACAGACATTGGAAAAGCCCTTGCCCAGAGCGGTGATATGGTTCTGCGTGAACACAAAAGACCGGATGAACTTTTTCCCGTTTACGAAGGAGATAATTTTACTGCAGTTCTTTCTTCAAAAGATTTGTGCATGATTGACCAGCTTGCAGAATTAAAGGAAGCGGGTGTGGATTCCTTAAAAATAGAAGGCCGCATGAAAAGCGTTTACTACGTTGCCATGATTACCCGTGCCTACAGAAAAGCCCTTGATGCACTTGAAGGAAAAATCTCCGGAACAGAAGCACTACCTTTTGTTGATGAACTTTACAACGTAAGTCACCGTGCCTTTACCACAGCCTTTTATTTTAACAAAACTAAGGCTGATGAAACTGTAACCGGTGCAAGTGATTCTCCCTGGGAACTCTGTGCTCAGACTGGAGAAAAAATAACAAGTGAAGAAGAAGAGAAAATCTTTATGCGTTCACAGCGTCTTGCTTCGGAAAGAAAAACAAAACTTGAGGCAATGGTCCCCCAGGCAAGAGCCGCTTACGAAGAGAGCATGAAGACTCATCCTGATTCAAACCTTCCCTGCGCAGAAAAAAAAGAGGGCTGGAAGATGTATTCCCTTACTGCCCTTAATATGATGGACGAAAATACAGAACTGGAATTTGTTTCGCCTGGCATCTGTTCTTCTCCATTAAAACATGAGGACTACCAGCTCATTAACCCCCAGACCGGTGAAGTCTACCGCTGGTGTTGCAACGGACACCCCTGCGTAATTTACACAAAGCACGACTTTGAGGACGGAACCCTGCTCCGCTCAAAGAACACGGAGTTCGGCCATAAAACTTTCGGGCGGTAGGGTGAACTTCTTCTTTTGATTAGACTTGCATCCATTTTAGTTTTTGACAGCAGGTATTTTTTTTGCTATAGTTATGGCAAGAAGGTTTGCCATGCAGACAGAAACATTCGAGACTAACACAAAAGAAACAGATCCTCAGGTTTTGATAGATACTTTCTTTAAAAATTTTCTTGATGAGTTTTCTTCTGAAGATGAAAAAAGAATACGCTCTGCCTGGGATTATCTGATTGCAAAAACAGGTGAACTCTCCCGCAAGTGCGGACTTCCTTACTACCTGCACCCAATGCGCGTTGCATGTGTCCTTGCAAAAGCACATCTTGATGCAGACTCAATCATCTCCGGTTTCTTTCATAACATTTACGAAGAGATTCCTGACTGTGCCGATGAAATAGAAAAACTTTACGGCTCTGATGTTGCAAAAATAATCGGGGATACTTCCAAAATTACCGCCCTTAAAATTAACACGACAACCTTGCAGCAGTCTGACGCCATAAGAAAAATGCTCTTTGCCATGGTGGACGACATACGCGTTATTCTCGTTAAACTCGCAGACCGTCTTGACCGCATGAGAAACCTTCGTTCTGTTTCTCCTGAAGCCCAGCGTGCAGTTGCACATGAAGTGATTGAAATATGGGCTCCTCTTGCAGGACGTCTTGGTATGAAAGACGTTAAGAATGAAATGGAAGACCTGAGTTTAAAATACTCAAACCCCGAAGCTTTTCAGCAGGTAAAGTCAATTGTTGCGCAGAAAAAAGATGAACGTGAAGAATACCTTGACCGGGCTGTAAAAAAGATTTATTCCTCGGCAGAGAAGATGGGAATAAGCGTTACTATTTCAAGCCGGGCAAAACATTTTTATTCCATCTACCAGAAGATGCGTAAAAGAAACAAAGATGCAGGTGAACTTTTTGACTTACTTGCCCTCCGCATTATCTGTACCACAGTGAATGAATGTTATGCTTTGATTGGAATTGTACACGGTCTCTGGAAACCTCTGGACGGTCGCTTTAAAGATTATATTGCCATGCCAAAGAGTAACGGTTATCAGAGCCTTCACACCACTGTGCTTTATGACGGAAAACCCTTAGAGATTCAGATTCGCACACAGGAAATGCACAATGTTGCAGAACACGGTGTTGCCTCTCACTGGCTTTACAAAAAGGGAACAAACCGCGACATGGTAAAGGCAGATGACCTTACAATCATAAACCAGCTGCGTGCCTTGCGTGACGAACATTTAACCGACGATGCATTCTTTACAGAACTAAAAGATGAGCTTTTGGGCGACAGGATTTATGTTTTTACTCCGAAGGGAGACGTGAAGGAACTTCCCTTCGGTGCCTGCGCCATTGATTTTGCATACGCCATTCATTCTGCGGTGGGAGAAAAAATTGTCGGTGCCAAGGCTGACGGAAAAATCATTCCCCTGACGGCTCCTTTAAAGAACACACAGATTGTGGAGATTCTCACAAACCCACAGGCTCATCCTACTCAGAATCAGCTTAAGGCGGTGAAGACTGGTAAAGCCCACCAGAAGATTCATTCCTGGCTTGTGGAAAATGACCCCACTTTTGTTGACAAGGCTGCAGAAGCAAAACGTGAAGCAGAGATTGCGGCAAATACCCTCCACTCACAGCAGGTTGCACAGCAGCGCGCTCTGGAAGGCCGACCCAAGAAACAGAAAAAAACTGATGTAAGTTACACAGGAAAAGTGCGCGTTGAAGGACAGACGAATTTTATTGTAACCCTTGCCCAGTGCTGTAAGCCCCAGCCGGGAGAACCCATTATGGGTTACATGAGTCACAAGCGGGGACTTATGGTTCATGCCGCAGACTGTCTTACTTTTTTACGCATACCCAACATTGAAACTCGTTCCATAGATGTAAGCTGGGACACGGGTAATTCATCTTCCTCACAGAACAGTAAAAAAGATGAAGATAAAAAACTTGCACAAAAGGAACATGCCAAGGAAAGGGCAGCCGAAGCTACTAAGTACAAAAAGCAGCGCTAGGGTGGGGCGGAGTACAAAGTCTTTTGGTTGACACGGAAATAAATGTGTTGTTATAATATGAAAAAAGAATAATCATTCGAGGTGTCATGCTATGAAACGTTTTCTTGCAGCAGTAATATTTTTGTTTTCTTGTAATGCCCTTTTTGCCCAGAACGCAGAAGTTTCTGAGCCGAATAAAATAGATGCAAAAAATGGAATCGGCGGCGGTGTCTTTGGTCCCATAAATGATAATGGTGTGGGTGGCATCTGTTACCAGCGCTGGCTTACGGATAACTTTGCCCTTGAAGCAGGCGGCATGATTAACATGACCACAGAGAATTATTCCTATTATTCAACTCCCCTCTGGTATGATGTATGGCTTGAGGCGGATTTTAAGATTTACGAACACTACAAAAATTACAACATTGCAAGCAGGCTTTACCTCTGGGTACTGGCCGCTCATGCAGGTGAGTGGAAGTCTGACTATGTACCTGAAACCAGTCACTATGACCTGAATGATAAATGGGTAACAGACACTCCTTCCTATTATACTGACCCTTACCTTCATGCAATGATTGGAGCAGGTGTTGGCGTAGGTTTTGACCTTTTGCTTTTTAGTCATCTTTCCATCCCAATCAAGTTCGGTTTTGTCGGCGGCTCCTACGGAATTTCCATGACCATGGGAACCGGCCTCAAGTATATTTTCTAATGTAAAATTTTTTGTAGCTACCAGAAGATAAGTTTTATAAAAAGGAAAAGTGCCGCGTAACGGAGTAGCAAATGCTACGGGAGTGAAGCGGCACTTTTCCTTTGTGTAACTGTGTTTTGTTTCCCTGGCAGCTGCCATAACAAAACAAAATATTTTTCTTTGCTTTTTTGAAAGAAGGGGTGTATACTATAGGAGTAGGGCAGTGATTCCTGCTGGATTATTGTTCTGCTCAGGCAGTTTGTCTGACAGATGGCAGTTTGCCGTCTACCTTAAATAATCAGGAGAAAAAATACTATGACAAAATCTATAACAGCGGTGGGATTTAGTTTTGAAAAAGACCAGTCCGACTTAATCAACGACAAATTACAGAGAATTAAGTATGCGGAAGATTTGATTATTGATCTTATTCTGCGCGTGAAGGAGGACAAAAAATTTTATTTTGACTGCACCTTGAATTTCCGCTGGGGAGCAAATGCTCATGTTACCAGTGATGATTTTGACTTTGCTGCAGGCTTGAACAAACTTATGGATGTTCTTGACACAAAGGTAAAGAAAGAAAAAGACAAGATTCAGGAAAAAAAATAAACTGACATAAACTGAATAAAGGCGGCTGCAAGAAAAATGTGGCCGCTTTTTTTTTGAAGTGGGGCCGGGATGGGGAGGGCGCGGAGCGTTCTTGCGGAGCAAGAATGGAGTGAGAACGGAACCCGGACCAGCCCTTTTGCGGGTGAATATCTGCTTTTTCGGGTTTAATGGTGTGATTTTTCGGGAAACTGCCCCAAAAAAACAGTAAAAATTGGACAATATTCACAAAATGAGTTTTTTTAGTAGAAAAAAAAGTGATTATCTGTTAAAATAATGAAATCATGGAGAACCTAAAGACCCTTCCTGGTTTACCTGGCCCGCTGGGTGCAAGCCTTAGGGAAGATGGAGTGAACTTTGCAGTTTTCAGTCGTAATGCTACAAAGGTAACTCTTGTGTTTTATAATAATGCCTCTGATTGTGAAGAGACTTCCTGTGTGGAACTTGATCCTGAGTTGAACAGGACTGGTGACATCTGGCATGTTTTTGTGCCCGGCCTTAAAGCAGGTGCCCTTTATCTTTATAAAGTTGACGGTCCTTTTGAACCAAGTCAGGGACATCGCTTTAATCCTAAGTCTCTTTTGTTTGATCCTTATGCAAAGGCTCTTACAGATGTTTCGCTTTTTCATAATCTTCCTCCCACTTACCAGACTCCTGTTGACAAGATGGATGTGGAGCTTTGTGAAGCAAGGCATAATTTTCAGTTTCCAAAATGCGTTGTTGTTGATGATAATGCTTTTGACTGGCAGGGAGACAAACCCATTAACAGACCCATGGTGGATTCTGTAATTTATGAGGTTCATGCAAAAGGTTTTACTGCTCATGAGTCTTCCGGAGTGGAGCATCCCGGTACCTACCGCGGTTTTGTGGAAAAACTTCCGCACCTGCAGAGGCTTGGTATTACTGCCGTTGAGCTGCTTCCGATTTATGAATTTGATGAATACGAAAATACTAATGTGAATCCCCGTACGGGTGAACGCATGAAGAATTACTGGGGCTACAGTACGGTGAACTTTTTTTCACCTAAGGCAGGTTTTTCTTCTGATAAAACTCCCGGCGGCTGCGTGAATGAGTTTAAGTATCTTGTACGTGAACTTCACAAGGCAGGCATTGAGGTTATTCTTGATGTTGTGTTCAATCATACTGCAGAAGGTAATGAACATGGCATTACGCTTAACTTCCGGGGCTTTGACAACAGCATTTATTATACTCTTGTGGGCAGTCATAAAGAGTACTACATGAATTTTTCAGGCTGCGGTAATACCTTTAACTGTAATCATCCTGTGGTGCAGGATTTTATTATTGACTGTCTGCGTTACTGGGTTTTGCAGTACCATATTGACGGTTTCCGTTTTGATCTTGCTCCGATTCTTGCCCGTGATGCAGACGGTAGTCTCTTCAGGGTGCCGCCCCTTACAAGACGTATTTCTGAAGATCCCATTCTTTCTAAAACTAAGATTATTGCAGAACCCTGGGATGCAGGCGGAGCTTATCTTCTTGGTAACTTTCCCGGTGGACGCTGGGCTGAATGGAATGACCGCTACCGTGACAGCATAAGAAAATTCTGGAGGGGAGATGAGCATCTTTCTACTGATGCTGCAACCCGTATTTCCGGTTCCAGTGATCTGTTTGCACTTAGCGGAAGAAAACCCTGGCACAGCATTAACTTTATTACCTGCCATGACGGTTTTACCATGAATGATCTTGTGAGTTACAACGGTAAGCACAATGAAGAAAATGGTGAAGACAACCGCGACGGTACTGATTCTAACTGGAGCTATAACCACGGCTATGAAGGTCCTACAAAGAATCCTTCCATAGAGAGGCTTCGTACTAAACAGATGAAGAATTTTATTCTTACTCTGCTTATTTCTCAGGGAACTCCAATGCTTCTTGGCGGTGATGAGTTCAGACGCGGACAGCAGGGTAACAATAATGCCTACTGTCAGGATAATGAACTTTCCTGGTTTGACTGGACTGTGGCTCCTCTTAATGACAGGCTCATTACTTTTACACGACGTGCAATTGCAATGAGAAAGGCTCATGCGGTTTTCCGTCACCCGGAGTTTTTTAAGGGTGAACACAGCGGCATGCAGGCAGATATCCGCTGGTATGATGTAGACGGAAGTCTTCCTGACTGGAATGATATTTCCCGCTTCCTTGCCTTTACTCTGGGTGGCAGCAGTGTAACGAATGAAGACGGTAAGCCCGACAATGATTTTTATATTGCCGCCAATACAGACCGCCATGATGTAATGGTAACCCTTCCTTCTTTACCGGAGGGAGAACAGTGGTATCGCGTTGCAGATACTTCTATTGAGGCCGATGACTCTATTGTTGAGTTCGGCAGATGTGAACCTCTTCGTTCCCAGGGACGTTATGTTGTTCCTGCAGGAGCGATGATTATATTGATTGCAAAATAGTTTCTTTAGGAGGACTACATGACTTTTGATGCAGAACAGTTCAAGGAAAACCTGACTGCACGTTTGCGCCGCCAGTACGGCAAGGACATCTCACAGGCCAATAAACATGACCTTTTTGATGCAGTGAGTGCAAGTGCCCTTGAAATCATCATGCCAAACTGGATGGCAACCCGCCGCGAGTATGAGGCTAAGCCAACTAAACAGCTCTACTACCTTAGTGCAGAATTCCTTATGGGCCGTGCCTTGAGCAACAACCTCATCAACGCAGGAATCATGGATCAGGTTAAGGAAGTGCTTAAGGGCATGAACATTGACTATGACATGGTTGAGGATGAAGAGCCTGATGCCGGTTTGGGTAACGGTGGTCTGGGACGTCTGGCAGCGTGTTTCCTGGACAGCCTTGCAACTCTTTCATACCCCGGACATGGATACGGAATCCGCTATGAGTACGGTATGTTCGAGCAGCACATTGAAGACGGATACCAGGTTGAGTATCCTGATGTGTGGCTTCGTCACCGCGACCCATGGGAAGTAAAGAGAAGTGACCTTGCCGTTACTGTTAAGTTCGGCGGTCAGATTAAGTACGGTAAAACTCCTGACGGACAGGACAGATTCTATCTTGAGAACGCAGAAGAAATTACTGCTACTCCTTATGATATGCCTATTGTTGGTTTTGGTAACAACAATGTTAATACCCTCCGCCTCTGGTCTGCTTCAAGCCCCAATGGTTTTGACCTTCAGCTCTTTAACGACATGCAGTACCACCGCGCAGTGGAGAGACAGAACAACGCAGAGAACATCAGCCGCGTGCTTTACCCCAACGACAATGGTCCTATGGGTAAGGAACTCCGCCTCCGCCAGCAGTACTTCTTTACCTCTGCTTCACTTCAGGATCTGGTTCATCACTTTGTTAACACTGTTGGTACAGACTTTACAAAGTTCCCCAACTATCATGTGATTCAGCTTAACGACACTCATCCTGTTGTTGCTATTCCAGAACTTATGCGCATCCTTATGGACGAGTACAATGTGGGCTGGAACGAGGCATGGGACGTGGTTCAGAAGACATTTGCCTACACCAACCACACCATTCTTGCAGAAGCACTTGAGAAGTGGCCTATTGATATTTTCCAGAGACTGCTCCCGAGAATCTACCAGATTATTGAAGAGATTAACCGCCGCTTTATGATTGAGCTGCGTGCAAAGTTCCCCAACGACTACGACAAGCAGAATCACATGGCAATCATCCACGACGGAAAAGTTTACATGGCATGGCTTGCAATTCATGCAGGTTTCAGCGTAAACGGCGTGGCAGAGCTGCACACAAAGCTTCTTAAGGAACAGGAACTTAAGGACTGGAATACCATCTACCCCAAGAAGTTCAACAACAAGACAAACGGTGTTACACAGAGACGCTGGCTTCTTTCTTCTAACCATGAACTTTCTGATTTTATTACAAAGAGAATCGGTCACGGATGGGAAACAGACCTTACTAAACTTAAGGAACTTGAAAAATATGCTGATGACGACAAGAGCCTTGAAGAACTTATGGCAATTAAGCGTCACAACAAGGACCGCCCTGCAGAGTACCTGAAGCACTCACAGAACGAGTTCCTTGACCCCGAGAGCATTTTTGATACCCAGGTAAAACGCCTGCACGAGTATAAGAGACAGCTTCTTAACATTATGCATGTAATGTATCTTTACAACCGCATTGTTGAAGATCCTAACTTTAATCCTCCTGCACGCACATTCATCTTTGGTGCAAAGGCC
>JAEEGL016143510.1_pt1 | contig 14373 bp, 12 predicted proteins | sample 9134231 | NCBI WGS metagenome assembly JAEEGL01 (sample SAMN16246548, study PRJNA631951) | gut metagenome | biome: gut microbiome; feature: rumen; material: fiber-attached | host: Bos | place: Iran: Karaj | collected 2018-10
TGTAACTTATGGTAGCGGTAAAGGTGTTGTTGTTGCAACTGGAGATTATACTGAAGTAGGAAAAATTTCTCAACTTATTTCATCTGCAGATGTTTTAGAAACACCTTTAACTCAAAGAATGGCAAAATTCAGTGTTTTTCTAATATATCTTATTATGTCTATGGCTGTAATTACATTTTCCGTAGGTATATATCATAATCAAGGTTGGATATTGATGTTTTTGGCAGCTATAGGACTTTCGGTTGCAGCAATTCCGGAAGGGTTACCTGCTGCAATGACGATAACTCTTGCAATCGGGGTTTCAAGAATGGCTAAAAGAAAAGCCATTATAAGAAAATTACCTGCGGTAGAAACCTTAGGAAGTACAACAGTAATATGTTCGGATAAAACAGGTACTTTAACTGAAAATCAAATGACTGTTGTAGAAATGTTTACCGATGGTAAAACTATAGATGTTTCGGGAACAGGTTACAGTTTTGAAGGACAATTAAAAATCAGAGAAACTAATACTATTATAGGTATAGAATATTCAAAATCTTTAAAATTATGTTTAACTGCGGGTTATTTATGTAATGATGCAAAAATAATAAATATTGAAGGTAAAAACGATGTTCAAGGTGACCCTACCGAAGGAGCTTTGATAGTTTCCGGGGCCAAAGCAAAACTCAACGATGAAGTCGTAGAACAGTTTCCTAAACTTGATACGATACCTTTTGAATCTCAGTATCAATATATGGCTACATTGCATCAAAACGGCGGAACGAACATTGCGTTTGTAAAAGGTGCCGTAGAAAAAATTATAAATATGTGTTCTTATATGCTCGAAAAACAAGGCAAAAAAATACCTTTTAATAAAGAAGAAATAGTAGCAGTCGCCAACGAAATGGCAACCAGAGGATTAAGAGTCTTATGTTTTGCTTATACGGATATGGACGAAAATCATAAACAGTTAAGACATGAAGATATATCAACCGGGTTAACTTTTGTAGGTCTACAAGCTATGATAGATCCTGCAAGACCGGAAGTTATAGAAGCCGTAAAAAAATGTCATAGCGCAGGAATAAAAATTAAAATGATTACGGGAGACCATGCATTAACTGCGTCTGCAATAGCAAAAGCCATAGGTATAATAAAAGGAGAAAATGCGGATTATACTGCAATTACCGGCAGTCAGCTTGAACAATACGATGATGAACAATTAAAAGAAATAGCGGTAAAATATTCCGTGTTTGCAAGAGTAACTCCCGAACAAAAACTAAGACTTGTCAGAGCATTACAAGTTCAAAAAAATATTGCTGCAATGACGGGTGACGGCGTAAATGATGCACCAGCATTAAAACAGGCAAATATTGGTGTTGCTATGGGAATAACGGGAACCGAAGTTGCAAAAGAATCTGCAGATATGGTTTTAACCGACGATAATTTTGCATCAATAGTTGCAGCCGTTGAAGAAGGAAGATGTGTGTTTGATAATATAAGAAAATTTATTATTTGGACACTTCCTACAAATATGGCACAGGGTATTGCAATGATGACGGCAATATTTCTTAATATGAAAGAACTTCCCATTTTACCTGCACAAATTCTTTGGATAAATATGTCAACTGCTTTGTTTTTAGGTATGATGTTGTCTTTTGAACCTAAAGAAGACGGTATAATGGAAAGAAAGCCTGTTAGCCCGGATATGAAAATTATGGACTGGGTTTTTTGGTATAGGCTTGTAATAATAAGTGCCATAATAGTTACGGGTGTTATGATATTGTTTAACTATGAGCTATCTCACGGAGCAACGCTTGCACAGGCAAGAGGTGTTGCTGTTTCGGTATTTATAGTATGTCAAAGTATGTATTTGCTAAATTGTCGTTCAATGACAAAATCTATGTTTTCTCTCGGATTATTTTCAAACCCGTATATTTGGCTTGGTATATTTATAATGTTTGCTACACAGTTTGTGTTTTTATATATTTCACCTATAAACACATTTTTTTCAACTGCAGGAATATCTCTTGCTTCTTGGGGCAGACTTTTTATTTTAGGTTTTATAATTTATACCGTTATCGGAACAAGTAAATTTATAGAAAATATTATTAGAAAAAAGTAGTATAATAAATCGTATCTTAATTGAAGGAAAATATTATGCAAGAAGAAATAAAACAACAAATATTTGATTTTAAAAAGAAAAGGAATGCTATAATACTTGTTCATAATTATCAAAAACAGGAAGTTCAAGATATTGCTGATTTTACAGGTGATTCTCTTGAACTTAGCAGAAAGGCAGCAAATACAAATGCAGACGTTATAGTATTTTGTGGTGTTCATTTTATGGCAGAAACTGCTTCGATATTAAGTCCGAGTAAAAAAGTTTTACTGCCGGATTTACAGTCGGGTTGTCCTATGGCTGATATGATAACTGCCGAACAACTAATAAATTTCAAAAAAGAAAATGAAGGTGCAACGGTTGTTACATATATAAACTCTTCTGCGGCGGTTAAAGCCGAAACGGATATTTGTTGTACATCGTCAAATGCAATAAATGTAGTTAAATCCGTTCAAAACGATAAAATAATATTTTGTCCGGATAGAAATTTAGGCTCTTATGTACAAAAAGTACTAAATAAAAAACTTATTTTGTGGAACGGATTTTGTCCTACACATATGAAAATGTTGCCTGAATATGTTGCCTTGCAAAAAGAAGTTCATCCTAACGCTCTATTTTTGGTTCATCCTGAATGTTGTCCACAAACGGTTGCACTTGCAGATGAAGTGTTGTCTACAACAGGGATATTAAATTATGTCGCAAAAAGTAATCATGATGAATTTATTATAGGCACGGAAAACGAAATAACTTTTAAACTTCAAAAACAATATCCGAACAAAAAGTTTTATCCTGTTACCGATTTGGCTGTATGTCCGAACATGAAAAAAAACAGCTTGGAAAAAGTTTTGTATGTTTTACAAGAGATGACAAACGAAGTTAAAGTTCCTAAAAAAATAGCGGATAAAGCAATTATTCCAATTCAAAGAATGCTTGATATAAGACCATAATTTTTATATGAATTTAGATTTAATATTTCAGTATTATAGCTTATTAAAAAATACAAATTTTGGTTTGAGTTTATCATCAAAATCATTACTGAATTATGTAAGTTACTCTTGTTGTAAATTAAGTGATAAAATTGAATTGTCTCATACACCTCCATTGGTGTCCATGTATATTACAAGAAGATGTAATTTGAACTGTAGTTATTGTGTTGTAGGTAAAATATCCGATAAATACAGCTATAAAAATTACGAATTAACTCCTGAAAAATATTATGAAATTTTACAACATCCTTTAATAAAAAAAGCATTATTAATTAATATGTGTGGAGGAGAACCTCTATTAAACAATAATTTAATAGAATTAATAAATATTACAAAAAAACAAGAAAAATTAGCTTGTTTGTTAACAAATGGACTTTTGTTAGAAAATAAATGGGATGAATTATTAAAAGCAAAAATAGATGATATTCAAATATCAATATACGATACTACCATAGATGCGTTTGGCGACAAATTAAAATTTTTTAATAAGGATAAAAAATTAAATGCTTCCTATGTATTATTAAAATCAGACTTAAATAACAACATGGGAAAAATTGAAAAAACAATATCATTCGTTTATGAATCAGGTTTTAAATCTTTAAAACTAAATTTTTGCTTATCAAACAAATTCAACAATTTTACTAACGAATTAATAGATGAAGAAGATTATTTTAAATATGAACAATTAAAAAACAAAACACTAAATAAATATAAAAACATTAAAATATTTTTCCCTAAAATATATATTTCGCAAAATTCGATAATAAAAAAATGTAAAATGCCATGGGCTATATTACATGTAGATGCCTATGGTAATTATGGCTTTTGTTGTAAACATCAACCGGATATTGAAAGTAATAACAATATATTTGATAATAATTGGGAATCTGTCATTAATAGCACAGAGTTCCGTGAACACAGAAAAACTTTGTTATCAAAAGATAATATAATACCCGATACTTGTAAAGATTGTTATCATTTAATAGGTTCTTATTCTTCCAATATTTAAGGATTCAATAATGCAACAACTAGGTAATTTTCCAATAATAGTAAGTTTTTTAGCAGGTATTTTAACTTTTGTGAGTCCATGTGTTATGCCTCTCATACCTGCATATATAACATTAATAACAGGATTATCAATAAAAGAACTTCAAAATAAACAAAAACTAGTTAAAGCTTTTACGTATTCTTTGGCTTTTATATTTGGCTTTTCAACAATATTTGTTATTTTAGGTTTATCAATTACATATTTAGGTTCTTTTCTTTTTAAAAATAAGGATATCTTGAGAATTGTGGGATCAATAATAATAATAATTTTCGGTTTACATCTTATCGGAATATTTAAAATAAAAATTTTATACAAACAATTTTCTTTAATAGATAAATTCTCAAGCGAGATAAATTATTTAACCGTATATTTGATGGGAGCAACTTTTGCAATAAGTTGGACACCATGTGTAGATCCGATACTGGCATCCATACTGATATTGGCAAGTAATCAAGATACAATTTTCAAAGGAACATTTTTATTGATAGTTTATTCTTTAGGTCTTGGAATACCATTCTTACTTACAGCCTTGTTTATCAATAAATTTATATATTTTTTCAATTCGTTAAAAAAATATTATAAAATAATAGAGTTGATTAGCGGCTCGTTGTTAATTGTCATAGGAATACTTATAATAGCAAACAAATTTATAAAATAGGAGATTTTATGAAAAAAAATTTTTTTATTTTATTGCTAATTTTTTGTTGCGCTGTATCATCATTTTGTGAAAGTCAAATCATTATTAACAAAGAAATAAATTCTGCTATTGATAACATGTTAAATAGAAAAAGTGTAAGAAAATATTCGGAAAAGAAAGTTGAACAAGAAAAGATAGATACCATATTAAAATGTGCAATGGCGGCTCCAAGTGCAATGAACAAGCAACCTTGGGAATTATTAGTCGTTACGGATAAAGGAATATTAGAAAAATTAGCATCTATCGCACCTAACGCCTCTTATAGCAAAAATTCTCAATTAGCAATAATAGTTTGTGGTAACAAATCTGCAAGCGAAAAGTTTTGGATACAAGATTGTTGTGCAGTAACAGAAAATATTTTGTTGGCTGTAGAAAGTTTAAATTTAGGAGCTGTATGGTGTGCCGTTTTTCCGGACAACGTTAAAGTACAACAAATACAAGAATTCTTTTCTATTCCGGAGGATATAATTCCTTTAAATATTATTCCTATAGGATATCCTTTAGTTAAGGAATATCCTAAACAAAAATATACAGATAAAAAAGTTCATTTAAATAAGTGGGACAAATAAAATATTTGATATAATATAATAGTAAAAATATAAATTGAAAATAGGAACTTTGTTAGTATATTTAGTTATAGTTTCTTGTATAGTATTTGTTTTATATTATGTATACTTAAAACAAATTAAACGTGATTTAAGTAATAGTCAAGGAGAGTTTATTATAAAAGATGCAAGTACTATATTGAATACTGCATCTCAAATTTCGTCCTATGGTAACGATGAAAAAACTAAAAAAGAAATAGAAGAAAAAGTTAATAAATTAATGAAAAAGTATAGTATAAATTAAAATTTAGTGAGATAATAATGAAAAAATTTATTTTGTTTATTTTAAAGATTTTTATAATTTTATGTATATTATGTGCTGTAGGATATTATTCTTTTAATATTATTATGTCATCATTTGTAGATGAAAAAGGAGAAGTTTTAGTTCCGGATTTACAAGGAAAAACTTTAGTTGATTGTCTGGATATATTGTCTCAAGCAAAACTCGGTTTGATAAAAGAAGGTGCAGAATATAACCAAAATATACCCGCAGGTGTTGTTATAAGGCAAACACCACCTCCCGGCATAAACGTTAAAGAAGGGAAAATTGTAAAAATTACAATAAGTCAGGGTGGCGAAATTGTATATGTTCCTGATTTAATAGGTGACACAATAAGAAGTGCTAATATAGCTTTAAAATCCGTAGGGCTTATTTTAGGTGAATTAACAAAAAAAGCTTCAATGAAGTATGAAGAGGGTATTGTATTGGCACAAGAGCCGGTTCCCGGATCTGCCGTAGAAAAAGATACATCTGTAAATCTTTTAGTTTCAAACGGAGCACCTGAAGACGGTACAATGTTAATGCCGGATTGGATAGGAAAAGATGCAGTTGAAGCAAAAAAATGGGCACAAGATGAAAATCTTGGTGTTAATGTTGTTGAAGGAAAAACTAATACAGCAAATCCAGGTGAAATATTTAAGCAGATTCCAATGCCTGATTCAGTTATAACGGAAAAAACAGAAATAAAGTTTTTTGTCGCGGATGAAAAAAGCAAAAAGGCATTTAAGAGTAAACTTTTTGAATATGATATACCAAATATGGGAGAAAGTAAAAGAGTAAAGCTGATTTTAGTTGATGAGTCTGGTGAAAAAGATATTTTTAACGGAATAAAAGCTCCGGGAGCTAAAATTTCAATACCTTTAAAATTCAATGGAAAAGCTATCGTAAAAGTATTTTTTAATAATGTTTCAATAGAGGATGTTCAAATTGAAGAATAAACATTTAATAGCCCCTTCTATATTATCCGCAAACTTTTCTAATCTGCAAAAGGATATAAACATGGTTGAACAAGCAGGGGCAAATTGGCTTCATATAGATGTTATGGATGGTCATTTTGTTCCTAATATAACAATAGGACCATTAGTAGTAAAAGCAGTACGCCCTTTTTCAAAATTATTTTTTGATGTTCATTTAATGATTACAAATCCTGAAAAATATTGGAAAAATTTTGTTAAAAGCGGTGCTGATTTAATAGTTTTTCATGAAGAAGTTTTGTGCGATAAAAAACAGCTTATACAAGAGATAAAAAAGGAAAATATTAAAATAGGAATCTCCATAAAACCAAAAACGCCGGTGGAAAAAATTTTAGAATATTTACCATTATTAGATGTTGTTTTGGTAATGACGGTTGAACCTGGATTCGGTGGACAATCCTTTATGGAAGATATGCTTCCAAAAATATCTTATTTAAGAAAAATAATAGATTACAACAAGTATAATTGTTTAATAGAAGTTGATGGCGGAATTAATATTGAAACCGCTACAAAATGTTTAAAATGCGGTGCTGATGTTTTAGTTAGCGGAAATACTATCTTTGCATCAAAAGATCCGGTAATTGCATTGCAAGATTTAAAAAATATAAAAATCTAAAATATGAACAGATTATTTTTTTTAAAAATTTTACTAATTAATATTGCTTTATTTTTCTGCTTAAATATTTGTATTGCCGATGAAGCGAATAAAAACGAACAAAAAACAGAAGAAATTATATTTTCTGGGAGTGATATTGATTTTTCGAATAGACAAATGATAATTGAAGCTGATGAATATTTGAATAAAGCAATGCTTGCTTTGGAACAAGATGATTGCGAAGAAGCAAAAATAAATTATCATCTTTTTTTGGATAAAATTAATTCTGTAGATATAGATAAGTCGGTTACAAAATTTTTACTCACTGATTGTCAAAATATTATAAGAAAAATAAAAAATATTAATGATATGGATACCAACAAAGATCATTTAAATAGAAACAGTGCACTTGAGATATCTTTAGAATATGATAAAGAAACATTAAACAAATGGATGCAAATTTATACAACCGGAAATGCCAAAAAAAGTATACAGGGTGCATTGGAAAGAAGTACAAAATACAAACAAATTATTCAAAATATTCTTGAAGAATATAATTTGCCACAAGAACTTGTATATTTACCGATAGTTGAAAGTTTATATAAAAATACGGCGGTTTCAAGAGTCAAAGCTGTTGGACTATGGCAAATAATGACACACAGGGGCAAAGCATTAGGACTAAATATAAATTATTGGATAGATGAAAGAAAAGATCCTGAAAAAGCTACAAGAGCAGCGGCAAAATATTTACAGGATTTATTCATTTTATTAAATGATTGGCATTTGGCATTATCTGCATATAATAGGGGCGAGTACGGACTTATAAGAGATATGAAATTTTCAAATGCATCTTCGATATCGGAAATGAGTGAAAGAAATGCAATTCCAAAAGAAACACAAAACTTTGTTCCGCAATTTATCGTTGCGGTAAAAATAGCAAATAATCCGGAAAAATACGGATTTACGGACTTAAATTATGAAAAACCATTACAATATGATAAAGTTATAATAAACAAAGTAATTGATTTAAAGATTGTGGCAAAATGTGCAAATACTACAGTTGAAGAGATAAGAGAATTAAATCCTGCAATTCTTGCATGGTGTACTCCTCACGGGTATAAAAATTTTGAACTAAAACTTCCTTACGGTTCAAAAGATGAATTTCTAAAAAATATAGCTCTTGAGAAAGATTTAAATCCTTCTCCCGGATATATAAAACATAAAGTTAAAAAAGGTGAATGGTTAGAAAAGTTAGCTACACAATATAAAACAACGGCAAAGGCGATAAAGGAAGATAATCCCAAGATTGCAAAACAAAAATATTTGAAAGTAGGTCAGGTCTTGGTTATAAGACCCGGCAGAAAATATTATAACGAGAAATAAAAAATTATGAAAATAGTAATTAAAATAGGAACAAGTACTTTAACTGATAAAAGCGGTAAATTGAATAATGCCTATATACAATCTTTTGCTAAAGAAATAGCAAAAATTAAGTATGATAACAATATCGATATTATTTTGGTAAGCTCAGGTGCAATAGGTGCAGGTTTAGGATATCTTAATTTGGCAAAAAAGCCAAAGGAACTTAGACAAAAACAGGCACTTGCTTCTGTAGGACAACCTTTAATAATGCAGGCTTACAGACAAGCCTTTGAACCGTTAAATTTGGCTGTAGCACAGATACTTCTTACAAGGTATGATTTTGATGATAGGCAAAGATATATAAATATACGAAATTCAATAAATGAACTCTTAAGTAGAAAAAGCATCATCCCTATTATAAATGAAAACGATTCAATAGCCGTTGATGAAATAAATTTTGGAGATAATGATACTCTAAGTGCGATAGTCGCAGCTTCAATCCAAGCAGATATGCTTTTTATTTTAACAGATGTTGATGGTTTGTATGAAGGAATACCGGGGAAATCTCCTCTTGTAAAGACAATTACTAAAATCAGTGAAGAACTTCTTGATTTAGCATCTCCTCATTCAAGTAGCGGTAAAGGAACCGGTGGAATGAAAACAAAACTTATGGCTGCAAAAATTTCAACAAGCTCCGGTATTAAAACATTTATAATTAACGGTAACAAATTAAATTTAATAGATGAGGCTATTGCAGGGAAATCAGTAGGAACCGAAATTTTATCTGATAAAAAATTACAGTCAAGAAAATCTTGGATAGCTTTCGGAAAAAAATCTAAAGGTGAAGTTATAATAGATACAAATGCTACAATTGCAATAAGAAATAAGTATAAGAGTTTATTAGCTTCGGGAATAATAAAAGTAAACGGTAAATTTAACAGAGGTGATACAATAAGTGTATCGGTTTTAGATCCGTTTGAAAAACATAATATAGAAATAGCAAGAGGTCTATCAAACTACAATTGGCAAGATTTATCTAAAATTATCGGTAAGTCGTCGGCCGAAATAAAAAAACTTTATCCCAATATAGTTTGTGAAGAAGTTATTCATAAAGATAATTTGGTTATAATAAAATAGTTTAAATATAATATCCAAAAAAGTTTTAATATAGAAAAAATATCAATTAATAAAATGAAAAGTAAAATAATATGTCAAAATAACACTCAAGAACGTCTGGATTGTTTTTTAAATAAAATACACAATGAATATTCAAGAACATATTTCCAAAAAATTATAAAGGATAATAAAGTTTTAGTAAACGGTAAATCTGTCAATCCGAGTTATAAAGTTAAGCTTGGAGATGAAATTGCATATACATTGGAAGAAGAACAAACAATTTCTTTAACTCCTGAAAAAATTCCGTTAAATATAATATACGAAGATAACGATATTATAGTTATAAATAAGCAAGCGGATTTAGTTGTTCATCCGTCTTTCGGACATGAAACAGGAACATTATTAAATGCTTTGTTGTATCATTTTAAAGGTAAATGTAATCCGTTTATGGTTCACAGATTGGATAAGGACACCACAGGTGCAATAATTTTTGCAAAAAATGAAAAATCAAAAGTGTCTTTGTCCAAACAATTTCAAAAAAGAACGGTTCATAAAACTTATGTTGCCGCTGTTACAGGAACGATTGTAGAAGAACATGGAAGAATAGAAGCTCCACTTGGCAGATCTATGCAAAACAGAAAAATTATAGAAGTTGGGCCTTTGGCAAAAAAACAGGCAATAACGGAATTTAAAGTTTTATCAAGAAGCAGGGATGTTTCTTTACTTGAAGTTCATATTATTACAGGAAGAACTCACCAAATAAGAAGCCATATGAGATATATAGGTCATCCTGTATTAGGGGATGTTGCTTATGGTGGAAGCGATCATTTAAAAGATATAAAATTTACAAGGCAAATGTTGCATTCTTACAGAGTAAAATTTACTCATCCTACAACATCAAAACCTGTTGAACTTATTGCTCCTTTACCTGAAGATATGAAACAATTGTTTCAAGATGTTAAACTATAATAAATAAATCTCACAATAAAATCACATATTTTGCGTTATATTTTTGAATTTTCAAATTTCGAGTACTGCGTTCGCTTTTGTACACTTCAACTTGAAAATTCTTCAATTTAACAACAAACTATGTGATTTTCTTTTGTCCGTTATATTCTATGGTATAGATTAAAATTAAAAAACTTTAATAACACCTTATAAGATATTTAAAATAACAAATTTTAATAATGAGTAAATATAACAAAAATTACAAATTTATAGTTATTAGTATTTTTTATTTTTTATTGGTATAATAATAAAAATAGCACTTCTTATTTAACATCTATTAATAATAAATTTTATGAAAAAATATCGTGTAGGAGAATTGTTTGCAGGTATAGGTGGTATAGGGCTTGCTTTTAAAAAAGCTGGTTTTGAAATTGTTTGGGCAAATGAAATAGATGAAAAAGCATGTGTTACTTATTCAAGCAATTTTAAGCATATCCTCATCAATAAAGACATGAAAGAGGTTAGTCCTCATGATTTACCTGATATTGATATATTAACAGGCGGTTTTCCTTGTCAGGCTTTTTCAATTGCTGGTTACCAGAAAGGGTTTAAGGATGACAGAGGGAATTTATTTTTTGATATATTAAGATATATTGAGGCATTAAAGCCAAGGGTAGTATTTCTTGAAAATGTTAAAAATCTTACAGCTCATGATAATGGAAGAACTTTTAACATAATACAAAAAGAATTAACAAAGGCTGGATATTATATAAAGTCTAATGTTTTAAATACCGCAAATTATTCTGATATACCTCAAAATAGAGAAAGAATATATATAGTTTGTTTTAAAAGCAAGAGAAATTATGAAAAATTTAAATTTCCAAACCCTATAAGTAAAACAAGAAAATTAAGAGAATTATTAGAAAAAAATGTATCGGAAGAATATTCATATAAAAACAGTAAGTACTATAATCAATTAAAGGTAGAAATGAAAAATCCAGATACTGCTTATCAATGGAGAAGAATATATGTTAGAGAGAACAAAAACAATCTTTGTCCTACACTAACAGCCAATATGGGTACAGGTGGACATAATGTGCCTTTGATTATTGATGAAAATAATGATATAAGAAAATTGACACCTAGAGAGTGTGCAAGACTTCAAGGCTTTCCAGATAATTATAAATTACCAAAAACTTTACCAAACTCTGCTTTATATAAACAAATTGGTAATAGTGTTTCCGTACCAGTTGTAAGTGCAATTGCTAAAAATATCTTACAAGTTTTGGAGACACCTAAATAATGTTTTATGAGCTTCAAACAATTAATGAACGACATAAATATGAACTATTACTAAGAATCGTATCAGCTTTATCAAAATTATCTACAGAGAGTTCCTCTATTCCGTATTTGTATTATAGAATGGCAGAAAATATATTCTGTAGATCTTTCAATGCCAAAAATTTATCACGTTCTGATATATCAATCGATGCAAGTAAAGAAAATTGTGGTATAGGATTAAAAACTTTTTTACATAAGAACAGTCATTGTTTGGAAAAAGTAGCAGAGTTTAATAAAGAAAGGCATTTATACATTGATTCTATTTCTACCCCAGAAATTTTAATACAGAAAATTGCAACTTTAAGAAATAAAAGAATAAACTCAACATGTGGAATTTGTTCTTTAAGCACAACAAATTTAATATACCATTGTGTAACAAGAGCAGATTCTATACTATATCTTCATGAAGAACCTATGAATTTAATAAATATTGAAAATATAAAAATACAAGATAAAAAAGGATATAGTAATACAATATTTTTTAATGATGGATTAGAAGAATATTGTTTTAATATTTCAAAAAGCACATTATTTAAAAGATTTAATATTTCTCCAATACACGAGATACCTGTAGAAATATTTGATGACCCTTTTGATTTGTTAGAAAAATATTTGTCTGACAAATTTCAAAAAGATACAAGTAATAAAGTTATGGATACATTATATTTGCCATTATATTCATATAAAAAAGGAAATATTAAATTCGTTCCCACAAAGAGTGGTTTAAATCAATGGAATGCAGGTGGCAGGAAGCGTAAACCAAATGAAGTATATATTCCTGTTCCAGCTGAAATACGACATTTAAAACCCAATTTTTTCCCACCAAGAGATGTAAGTTTTACTTTAAATTTACCAAATGGCAGTTTTAAAATGGCTAAAATATGTCAAGATAATGATAAGGCTCTCATGAGTAATCCAAATGAAGATTTAGGTCAGTGGATTTTAAGAGATGTATTAAATCTGAAGGAAGGAGAGTTGGTAACATATGAAAAACTTGAACAGATTGGGATTGATACTGTTCAGTTGAATAAATTTGAAGATGGAACTTATGAAATTAACTTTAGAGAATTAGGAACTTTCGAACAGTATAAACAATTTGAAAATATAGATTAGATTTGCTATTTGCACCTATGATACTTTCCTTTATAAAAAACGGTTCAATATTATAGAAATATTCATTAATTTATAAAAATAGTGGTGTTTTATGTTGCTTGATAAAACATATTAAAATTAAGTATAATCTCCTAGAGTGTAAACACAAAAAAATAGGAGAAATATTATGAAGAAAATTTTTTCTACTTTAATTATATCGTTGTTTTTTTTATTATCTAATAGCAATTTATTCTCTGTAACACAAATAAATATAAATGAAACAGATCCCGTTGAACAATATAACATAGGTTTAAAATATTATAGTGGAGATGGTGTAAGACAAAATTATATAGCGGCAGGAGAATGGTTTAGAAAATCTGCAAATCAAGGTTATGCCCCAGCACAATATGAGCTGGCAGGTCTATATGCAAGCGGTGCAGGTAACTTCAAACAAAGTGATAAAGATGCTTTCCCATTATATACAAAAGCAGCGAAGCAAAATCATGCAAAAGCTCAGTATTATTTAGCTGAATTTTATCAAAATGCAAGAGCAACACAAAAAGATGAACAAAAAGCACTTGAACTATATGAGAAATCTGCGACAAACGGTTTCTGTGATGCTCAAAGAACTATGGGAGACTTTTATTATACGGGAACTATGGTAAAAAAAGATTATGAAAAAGCATATAAATGGTATATGAAGGCTAAAGAACAGGGCGACCCAAAAGCTTCTTTTTGTTTAGCAAATATGTATAAGGATGGAATTTTTGTAAAAAAAGATATACAAAAAGCCTTAGAACTTTATAAAGAATCAGCAGATAAAGATTATACACCTGCGGAGTGTGAATTAGGTAGTTATTACTTTGATAATAATAATCATAAAGCTGCTATGAACTGGTATGAAAAAGCTGCTAATAAAGGAAATGCTCAAGCGGAATATTATTTGGGATTAATTTATTTTTATGGGTATATGGGATACCAAAATTACAATTATGCATTGGAATATTTTAGAAGAGCTTATGTAGGTGGCAATGAAGATGCTGCTTATATGTTGGGTCATATTTATTATAATGGTGAAGGTGTAGATACCAATTATAAAGAAGCATTTGAATATTATAAGGAAGTTGCGGAAGAAACAAATTCCAGTGAAGCTCAATATATGGTTGGTTTAATGTATTTAAACGGTGAAGGAACAAAGAAAGATGTGGAACAGGCAAAAATATGGTTTAAA
>JAEEGL016657928.1_pt1 | contig 14373 bp, 12 predicted proteins | sample 9134231 | NCBI WGS metagenome assembly JAEEGL01 (sample SAMN16246548, study PRJNA631951) | gut metagenome | biome: gut microbiome; feature: rumen; material: fiber-attached | host: Bos | place: Iran: Karaj | collected 2018-10
CAGGGAGTTCAGGGAGTTCAGGGAGTTCAAGGAGTTCAGGGAGTTCAGGGAGTTCAAGGAGTTCAGGGAGTTCAAGGAGTTCAGGGAGTTCAGGGAGTTCAAGGAGTTCAGGGAGTTCAGGGAGTTCAAGGAGTTCAGGGAGTTCAAGGAGTTCAGGGAGTTCAAGGAGTTCAGGGAGTTCAAGGAGTTCAGGGAGTTCAGGGAGGTTGTTTTGACGGAGTCGTCATACCGCGCATTGTGGCCCGTATACCTGAGCGCAAGCTGATGTGGCGTGCGCAGACACCGCAGGCTTTCCGGCTGACATTGATCCGCGATGCCTACCAGCGGGCCTTGCAGGACCCGCAGTTCCGTGCTACCGACGACTGCGGCGTGGTGCGCAAATATATGCCCGGCACCAAGATTGCCGTGGTGGAGGGTGACGAACGTAATATGAAGATTACCCGCGCGGAGGATCTTTCGACTGTTATTTCTTTTTTGAACGCTTAGGTGTGCGTCGGTGGATGGTGAGCGGAATCATCTCGCGCCATTCAACAGTGCTGTCCTTGGCCCGTTTCCAGTTCCAGTTGGGATTGGGCGTCATGTAGTCGGGGCCGTAGCGCAGAGCGCAGAGTTCCTCGACATTGGCGGGCACATACACTTCGGTGTCCTCAAAGGTCACTTTCTTGCGTCCTTTGATGAATGGCAGCTCGATGCGGCGTGGCATACGTTCGTGTACCCTCATGCCCGGTTCCTGTATGAAGTCGCAGAAATAGGGACTCTCCCTGTAAGGTGGGTAGAAGAAGAAGATGTCGATATGGATGCCTGTGCGCAGGTGCTCGAAAGTCAGTTCCTTGCCCAGGCGGTCGTTGTCGATGGAGAAGGTGTGCAGCACACGGAATCCGGCTTCGGCGAGTTCGTCTATGACTTCGGGGCAGAAGTCGTCGATCCACATGCCGGTGTCGATGTCGAGGTCGTGTTTGATGAATCCGTGTTCACGGATGGCGCCGAGCATGGAGCCGGCGAACATGACGTAGGGACGGTTGTGGCTGTCCATGCAGGCAGTGAATTCCTTGAGCACATCAAGGCCGTGGGTGCGGAAGTTCGTGAGGTATTTTTTCTGCTGGGGCTTGTAGTACAGCAGGTCGTAGGGACCTTGCAGGATTTTGCGTAGTGTCTCGTTTTGTGACACATGTGCGGCCGCGGTCTTGATGACGTCGTTGATTGTCATGGAATGTTCTATTTTGAAAGGTATGCTCTCAGTTGTGTGCTGCTGGTGCCGGTGGTGTAGGGGAAGTAGACGATCTCCACACCTTTGTCGGCGAATATCTCTTCGTAGCGGCGGAAACGCTCGGTGCCTTTGTAGTCGGAGCCCACGAAGAGGCGGTCGTATTTGACTATGCCTTTCAGGTATACGTCGCAGTCCTCTCGTTCCGACTGTATGACTTTGTCCACATATTTAATGTTGCGCACGATGTCGACACGCTCCTCAAAGGGGATGAACACCTCTTTGCCTTTATGGGAACCGTCCTTGTGGACGCCAACAACCAGGTAGTCGCAGTACTGCTTGGCACGGCGGATAATGTTGAGGTGGCCGATATGGAAGAGGTCGAAGGTGCCGCTCATGTAGCCTATCTTCAGCTGGGGCTTGAGGTTCATGCGGCCGCATTCTGTCTTGTAGTTGTAACTGTCGACGCCGAACTTGTGTGCGTCGGCGTTGTAGCGGGCCAAGACACCGGCGAAGGTCTCGTCGTATTGGGGGATGAACAGCGACTGCCCCTGCCGCATGCGGTCCACTATCTCGCGGGCCAGCGGCATGGTGGCGTCGAGGTCGTTGGCGCCGCCGTTGAAGCGCGTGCCTTTGATGGAGCCGGGCGAGACGTTGAGTATGCGGTTGGGACTGCCGGAGGCTTCGAGTTCGATGTTGATGCTTTCCACAGCACGGCATACGGCCGCCTTGGTGGCTGCATAGAGTGCGAAGAGGGGAGAGGAGACAAGGCCGGCGATACTGCCCATAACGGCGCAGTGGAACGGCGCAGACCCTTGCAGGCGTTGATAGAAATGCCGTATCGTCTTCAGCACCGTGAGCGTGTTCACGGTTACGCTGTTGTCGATCTCGGCGTCGGTTATAGTCTCAAAAGGCGCCACCCGGCCGAACCCGGCGGTGATGACCAAGGTGTCGATATCGTCACAGCTGTCGAGGAAACCGAATTCGTTATTCACCAGGTTCACTTGGTGGAAACGGTTCTCTTTCAGGGCCAGTCCTTCGGGAGCGGTGCGGTCGGCAATGTCGATGAGGTATCCTTCTTGTTGCAGTACGGTGGCTATGGCAAGCCCTATGCCGTTGCCGCCTCCAATTATCAGTGCGTGTTTGTTCATAATCGTCGTTATTTGTTCAGCAGGCCTCGGGTGACATTGTAGCGGAACGTTACAAGCTTGTTGCCTTTGGCGAATTGGCCGCGGAGGGCGAAGCCTGTCCAGAGGACCATCGTGCCGCCCCATTTCACTCCTTCTTTCACTATGCGCTTCAGGTATTTGCCGGTACCTATCTGGCGTGTGCGGTAGCGCTCGCTGACGCCGATGCTGTGGGTTAGCCGGTCGAAGTAGTCCTGCGTCAGTTTCTTGGGCGGTATAAGGTGGTACAATATGGCTGTCGGCAGGTAGTAGAACTTCATGCCGTGCGTGGTCATCTTGTCAAAGAGGTCCTTCTCTTCGGCGCCTATCAGACTGTTGCCTTTGCGGCCTAACTCGACGTTGAAGAGCCCGATGGTGTCGAAGACGCTCTTGCGGTAGGCTGCGTTGCCGCCCCCCGGGAATGCTCCACGCGGGAATTCACGTTCATGGCTGCCGAGATTCAATTCGCCTGTTATCAGCTGGCGGGTGTAGTGGCTCATCCAGCTGGGTTCCTCGCAGCCGTCGTACTGCGGCGTTATAGGGCCGCCGGCAGCCACCACATCGCTGTTGCGGCCGAAGAAGTCGGCATAGGTGGCAAGGTATTCGGGATTCACCAGTGCGTCGTCGTCGACATACACCAGCACGTTGCCGCGCGACTCCATGATGCCGCGGTTGCGGGCGTAGGAGAGCCCTTGCTGCGTCTCCACACAGTAGCGCAGCGCCACCGCCGGATGGTCGGCCTCGAAGCGCCGCACCTCATCCTCCGTGCGGTCGGTGCTGTTGTTGTTCACCAGCACCACCTCATATTCCGTAGGGGACAGCGTGCCAGCGGCAAGACTATGCAACACGTTATAGATATAGCGGTCGCGGTTGTATGTGCAGAGTATTACGCTAATCATCGTTCCTCAATTCCTTTAACCATTAATGAATCCTGAATCTTTAACCATTAACCTTTAACCATTAACCATTAATGAATCCTGAATCTTTAACCATTAACCTTTAACCATTAACCATTAATGAATCCTGAATCTTTAACCATTAACCATTAACCTTTAACCATTAACCATTAACCTTTAACCATTAACCATTACCCTTTTCCTTCTTGCGATAGACCAGGAAGATTGCTCCGCCGATGGCTATCAGTGCCACGATAGACACCGCCAGGCCGATGCGCTCCAGTCGGTTGAAGCGCGGAGCCTCGTTCTTGAATTCGATGATGTGCTTGCCGGCAGGGACCATCATGGCGCGCAGCACGTAGTTGGCACGGAAGTACTCGGCGGGCTTGCCGTCAATATAGGCGAACCAGTCGGGTGCATAGTGTATCTCGCTGAACACCGCCAGTCCGTCGTGGCTGTTGTCGCACTCGTAGCGGCGGTAGTCGGAGTTCTTCTTGCCGTTGTGCACCAGACGGATGCTGGCTGCCGAATCCACTGTCCATTCGTTGCCGGCCACTGTCCACATGCTTGTGTCCACCACCGCCGTCGTCGCGGCATCGAAGTTGCGCAGCGCCAGGATCTCTTCGTCGGCACTGCCTACGGCCTGCATGCGGCTGACAAACCAGGCGTTGCCCAAGGCGGACGGGTTGCGTGTCACTACGGCTTGGTTGTTCTGGTTCTGGACAATATAGCGCATGTTGAGCATGTTCAGCACCTGCATATTGCCATAGGCCAGGTGGTAGCTTATGATGTCTTGGTAGCGGTTGAGCTTTGCAGGGCTGTAGCCGCCGATCTGGTCGTGGAATGCCGACGGGATGGCGTCGTTGAAGGGGTCGGTGGCAAGGTTGTAGACACGATAGTCGTTGTCGTTGTATTGCTCGGCCATACGGTCGATGTCGTGGTCGTACATCTGCTTGCGCAGCTCAGTCTGGCGTTTCTCGACGAAGTTGCCGTCGTTCAGGTAGCGACGGTCCACGCCCCACAGGTCGATGAGCGTCAGCACGCCGATCAGTGCCACTGCGATGCCGCTTTTCTTTAGCAGCTTGTCGTTGTTGTAGAGCCACAGCGTCGCTGCCGCCAGCACGATGAACAGCAGGCTGCGCCAGGAGTCGCTCCGCAACAGGGCGGCGCGGTCTTTAATCAGCGCCTCCTGTGCCATGGGCCAGTACTGGCCGTAGTAGCGCTCGCCGTTGGCGTCGAAGTTACCGCTGTAGCTGAATCCGCCCGAAACGGCCAGCACACCCAGTATCAGCACACCCAGCAATCCTGTGGCGATATAGATTCCCCTGTTGATACGCTTGCGGTCGCGCTCCTTGTCCAGCACCTCCTTCAGCGCCAGCGCGCCCAGCAGTGCCATGCTCACGCCGGCAAGCACCAGCGCCATGCTCGGTGTGCGGAATTTGTTGTACAGCGGCACGTGGTTGAACACCCATCCGTTCAATCCGCTCAGGTTGCTGCCCCACGACAGCAATATCGCTATCAGCGCCGATGCCAGCAGCCACCAGCGTTCAGGTCCTTTGGTGACAATCAGTCCCATGACGAACAGCAGCACCACGATGGCGCCGAAGTACACAGGGCCGCTTGTGCCAGGCTGGTCGCCCCAGTAGAGCGGAGCGTGGTCGGCACGGAACTGCTGTCGGTAGGCGCTCTTTTCGCCCACCGGCTCGTTGTTGCTTCCGCCCATGGCGCCGGGCACCAGCAGGGTATATGTCTCGCCGATGCCGTAGCTCCAGCGGAAGGCATATCCGATGTCCAGTCCGTCGGAGACCTGCTCGTCCTCCAGCTTGCTGCCGTCGGGCGCCACTGTGAGCTCTGCGCCGCCGCGCATCGTGTAGCGGGCATATTCCTCGTTCACCAGCAGCAGACGTGCGTTGCAGCCGAACGCCAGCATGGCTCCCACGGCAAGTATGCCGCCTTTCAGCAGCAGGCTCGGCACCCGCTTGCGCATGATGGCAACCACGAGGTAGGCCAAGGCCATCGTCACACATCCGATGGCGGTGTAGAAGGTAATCTGTATGTGGTTGAACGAAATCTGCACTATCAAGGCCACCGTGAACAGCAGGCTTCCCCACAGCACGCGGCGTGTGCGGCGGCGCTTCTCGAGCTCCTTGTCCACCGCGCTCCGCAGGGTCAGCAGCATTCCTGCCAGCACCGGCGCCATCATACCCATCGCCCATGCCTTCGTCACGTGTCCGGCCTGGATGATGATGATATTATAGCTTCCCAGCCCGAACCCCACGGCTCCGGCCAACGCCAGCCACGGACTCAGTCCCAGCGCCACCAGCGCCACATAGAAGCCCAGCAGGTAGAGGAAGATGATGCCCACGCTGCGGTCCAGCCTCAGCCAGCGCAGCGTCAGCGCACCGGTCATGTTCTGGAACACCTGCTTCTGTGCGTCGTTCGTAATCTGGTAGCCTGGCATACCGCTGAACATCGACGAATTCCAGTGCGGCGTGTGGCCGGTCACTTTCTTCTCGGCTTTCTGGCTGTAGGCCATTGCCTCATAGTGCTCGATATCGCCCTGGCGAATCACCTTGCCGCCAAGGGCAGGCGAGAGGTAGGCTGCTGCCAGCACAAACATAATCGCCACTATGGCTGCATGAATCCAAATACTTTTCTTCATATTAATCTCTGATTTCTAATTTCTGTTTTTATTTTACTCCCTCGCACTCCTTGAACTCCTCGCACTCCTTGAACTCCTTGAACTCCTTGAACTCCCTGAACTCCCTGAACTCCTCGCACTCCCTGAACTCCCTGAACTCCCTGAACTCCTTGAACTCCGTGCACTCCTCAACTCTTTAACCTTTAACCATTAACCATTACCCATTACCCCTTCACCGTCGGATACTCCACCCTCACGTGGTAGATGCTCATCATACGCTCCTTCAGCAGGTGGCGTATCTTTGCTATGTCGCCGTACGACAGCGGGCAGTTGTCCAGCTGACCCTCGCGTATCTTGCCGTCGATCAGTCGGTCTATCATCTCGTCCGTGGCCTCCTTCGTGTGGCTCTTCAGGCTCCGGCAGGCAGCCTCCACGGTGTCCACAATCATCACCACTGCAGTCTCGCGCGAGAAAGGACGTGGGCCGGGGTAGCGGAACGGGGTCACGTCGAAGTCGCCGTCGGGGTGCAGCGCCTGTTCCTTGGCATAGAAATAACCCGTCATCGTGGTCCCGTGGTGAGTCCTGATAAAATTCTGCACCTCGGCAGGCAGGTGGTATTTGCGTGCCAGCTCCAGACCGTCGGTCACGTGGCTTGTGATGATGCCGGCGCTCTCGCGGTTGTCCAGCTCGTCGTGCGGATTGAAGCCCGAGTTCTGGTTCTCCGTGAAATATAGAGGATTCTCCATCTTGCCGATGTCGTGGTACAGCGCACCCACCTTCGCCAGCAAGGCGTTGCCGCCAATCTCGCTCACGATGTCCTCGCTGATGTTTGCCACCTGCATCGAATGCTGGAACGTCCCAGGCGCCTTCTGGCTCAGCTCGCGCAAAGCCTTCGTGTTCGTGCTCGCTATCTCCTGCAGAGTAAGGTTCGTAGTCATCTGGAACATCCGCTCGAACACATATATCAGCGGGTACGCCATCAGCGTAAGCAGCGCATTGATGAAGAACATCAGATACTTCTCCACGTTCAGCGACTGCAGGTTGGTATCCTGGCTCAGCACGCCGGCCGTGTAGATGAACGAATAGCTCATGAAGATGGCAAGCGCCAGCACGAAAAACTGGCTTCTCCGATCCAGGTCCTTCACCGCCACGATGCTTATCATGCCTGTCACCAGCTGGTAGTAGATGAACTCGAACGAATTCGGCACCAGGTTGGCCAATATAATAGTCATCGTAAGGTGCACGTACAGCGCCACCCTCATGTCGAAGAACACCCTCGTCAGGATTGGCACCACGCACAGCGGCACCAGCAGCACCCAGTCAGCATTCACCCTCACCACCAGTGCCTCCACTGCCGACAGCAGCACAATCAGCACCATCACCAGCAGCACCTTCCGGTTGTCTTCAAGTATGTTGTGGTGGGTATTTTTCAGGAAAAGGTAGAGTGCCACAAAAGCGATCACCGCCAGCAGCCACTGTCCCAGCATCTGGCCCGCCAGGCTGTAGCGTTCGCTGTAGCGGCGGTCCTGCTCTGCCTCCAGGCTCTCGATCACCCGCGCCGTCTCCTCCGTCACCTCCTCGCCCTTGCTCACAATATGGTCTCCAGCCATCACCATGCGGCTCTCGTAGCTCAGCTGGCTCAGGCGGCTCTCAATCTCCAGCGCTGTGCGCTCCTCGTCAACCACAATGCTTGGCACCAGGATGCTGTCCCTCAGCATCCCCGCCTCCAGGTCGGCATAGGTGGCGTAGTCGCCAGCGCGGCACTCTCGGCCCACGTTGCCCTCCAGCAACACACCACGCTGACCGGCTGTCCAGTCCGGCGTTTCCGTCATATAGCCACGGCTGTAGATGCTGTCCACCTGCCGCTTCAGCTTCCGACGCTCACCACTCACCAGCTTCCTCTCCATGCTTGCCACCCTCGCAAGGGCACGCTGGTGGGCCGTGCTGTCCACGCGGTAGTATATCGTCGCCTTGCGCCGTTCCGCCTCCTGCTCGCTCCTCATCTGCTCCGCGTCCTTCAGCACCACAAAATCGTACGGCGCCGCCAGGTCTGCGCCGCGCCACACGGCTCCTATCTTGTAGTCATAGTGCTCCCCGCGTCCCTCGTGGGGGAAAATAATCACAATAAGCGATGCCGTTATCAACATCAAAAACAGCTTGTATAACAGCGACAAACGCTTTACAGTACCTGTCAGAATGCTTCCCATTTTTATAAAAAAACAAAATGCAAAAATAAACAAAAAACCTCACATGGCAAAACAAAATTGTAATTTGAAAAATGAAAATGGCAATTATCGTGGCAAGTCGATCCCAATAAATTCGCCCTCCTCCACGTCCCGCTTCCCTTTGCTTTGAATTCAGAGATTGCAATTAATCCGGTGTATCTATAATGCTATATTTGTTGTAGTTACAGATGAAACCCTGAGTGGTGGAAAAGCACCCGGACAGTCGTAGTGATTCCTCTGCATCGGGCATCACAATTGAACGCCTAAGGTTGCAAATAAAAGATGTTCATTATCAGGTTGTTCAATGGTTGTTCTTTGACTGTTCTTTGGCTTAAACCAAAGAGAAAAGACATCCGTCTTTCTCTGCGCGCAAAGAGTTATGCACCGCAAGCAAAACAAACGCAATCTGACGGCCTGTTCGGCCTCAAAGGTATTATAATTTAATTTTTTTATTTTGCGTTTGTTTTACGCGGTGCTTTTTAATAGGTGCGCGCTCCCATTTTTATGGCTCCAAGCGGCAAAGCCGCGTCGCCGTCGCGGGCGCTCAAAGAACAACCATTGAACATACTGAAAACAAACGAATTATATAATGTTAAAATTTCGAAGATTTTACTGTCAACAGATGATAAATTGAGCGTAAGGTGTAAAGAGCGAGTGCACAGTCGGCAGGGTGCTATGCAGACGTCGTGGCGAGGTGTCTGCGTCGACTGTTGTTACAACAAGTGGCCTTGAATGGAGTCAGATGTAACCGTGATGCACTTGATAGTTGAGTCTACAGAAAAATATTTTTTATTGGTATACAATATTGTTGGCAAAACGGTGTTATTATATATCGTTGGCTGCAATATGCCGGTCGCCAGGAATACTAAATGTGAAACTGAACAAAAAAAATAAACACACAATGAAAAAGATTTTTGCTTTTGCCGCCGTGTTGCTTATGGCAGGTGGCCTGTCCTTTGCCCAGAATTCCTTCAAGGGTATTGTGAAGTACAAAGTTGAATCCACCGGCCAGGTGGCCATGACTATCCCCGAAGAGGCCGCTACCGCTGATATCAAGGTCGACGGCGACAACCTCTTCACCAAAAGCGCCATCTTTATGAATGCCATGGGCCAGGAATGTGTCCTCGTCAATAACCTCCGCTATACCTCGTGCATGAACCTCAGCCAGCTTATCGGCTACCTCCGCAGCCAGGGCTCGGAATTCACCTATCAGGGCGATGGCAAGCTGCTTATCAAGAACGAGTACAAGGAGAGCGACTTCGACTCCGTCACTATCCCCGACACCGAGCCCGGACATTTCTATTATGAATATGTCGACGGCGAGACCCAGACTATCGCCGGCATGAATGCCAAGAAGGTCATCCGCCACCGCTATGACGACGAAGGTGCCGACCATCCCATGGTCATGTGGTACAGCGACGAGATGGGTCCCAAGATCAACGTCCTCTTCGACGGCATCAAGGGTATGCCCCTGCAGTGCACTGTCGATGCCGGTGAAGGCCGTGCCATCACCTATACCGCCACCGAGGTGGTGAAGGGCAAGGTGAAGGAAGCCGACTTCCTCCTTCCCGACGGCTACGAAACCCTCAGCGACGATGACCTCAAGGAACTCTTCGAACAGATTCAGGAAGAAATCGAGCTCCTCCAGGGCGAATAAATAGACACAACCCCTAACCACTCATCCATTGGCTACAGGTAAAAAGAAAAATAACGCCAAACAAGGCAAAGGCACCGCTAAAAAGAAAAGCGGCGCCTTCGTCGCCTTCTTGCGCAGCCAGCGTTTCGCACATATCCGCGGCGCCGTCTACGTCCTCTTCTCGGTATTTCTCGTCCTTGCCATGGTCGGCTACTATGTCACCGACGCCCGTGGCGGCTGGATGGGCTCCCTCGGCCACGGTGTCGCCGAATTCTTCGCCACCAACATCTTCGGCATCGGAAGCCTCGGGTTCTCCCTCATCTTTTTCGTCTACGGCATGCGCCTTTGGGGCGTCGTCGTCCTCCCATGGTGGAAAACCTTCGGAAGCACCCTCTTCTGGATGCTATGGCTCTCGCTCCTGCTCGGCTATATCGGCGGAGCCTGGGTCAAGGACGCCGGATTCGAAAGCTACGCCGGCATAGGACTTTCCTACGCCGAATCGCTCCACAACCTTATGGGCTGGTGGACTGTCGTCGTGCTCATCTTCCTCGCCATCCTTTTCCTCGTGCTCGTCCACAAGATGCAGCTCCCGGAAGTCAAAATGCCTAAAGTCGACATGAAGAAGATGGTGCATGACGTGGAAAAGGAGATAGAGAAAGTGGCCACCGACCATAACGACCCCGAACAAAATGTCGAGACGCCCGAAAGCTACGACCTCAAAGACGACGACAACGACCCCGGTGCCGAGTTCGATGCAGCGGCGATGGAACTCTTCCACCGCCCCGCATCTGTCGACGACGAAGTCCCTCAGGAGGCAGAACCCGAAATGCCTGCTTCAGACGATACCGAGCCGGCCTTCTCCATCGACGACGAATTCGCACGCATCAACGAGAAAGCACAAGGGGAGCAGGCCACGACCGTCGAAGACGGAATCAACTTCACCATCGACGAAGGACCGGAAACACCGGAAAGCCCGGAGGATCCTGAGAACACGGAAGATGCTGAAGAGGAACTTGACGAAGACGACTATCGCCGCCACTATGGCCTCGACGAGCCGTACGACCCGCACCTCGACCTCTCCGACTACAAGATGCCATCAACCGACATCCTGGATGACTCCGAAGTGCGCAATGTCAAGGTCTCCAAAGAAGAACTGATAGCCAACAAAGACCGCATTGTCCAGACACTACGCGACTACGGCATCGAAATCACCGAAATCACCGCACAGCCCGGTCCCACCGTCACCCTCTACAAAATCAAGCCGGCCCCCGGCATTCGCATATCCAAAATCAAGGGCCTCGAGAACGACATTGCGCTCTCCCTCGCCGCCCTCGGCATCCGTATCATAGCCCCTATCCCAGGCGAAAGCAACATCGGCATCGAGGTGCCCAACGCCAAGCCGCAGATCGTCTCTATGAAGACCATGCTCGAAAGCGACGCCTTCCAGAACGCCAAGATGGAACTGCCCATCGCCTTCGGCAAGACCATCTCCAACGAGTGTTTCGTCACCGACCTCGCCAAGATGCCCCACCTCCTGATGGCCGGTGCCACCGGTACCGGTAAGTCGGTAGGCCTCAACGCAGTCCTCGCCTCGCTGCTCTACAAGAAGCATCCGTCCGAGTTGAAGTTGGTGCTCGTTGACCCGAAGAAGGTCGAATTCTCGCTCTACTCGGCCATCGACCATCACTACCTCGCCAAGATGCCCGACGAGGAAGAGGCCGTCATCACCGACGTCAAGAAGGTGGTGCGCACCCTCAACTCGCTCTGCATCGAGATGGACACCCGCTACGACCTCCTCAAGCAGGCCAAGGTGCGCAAGATTACAGAATACAACGAGAAGTTCTGCTCCCGTCGCCTCAATCCCGAACACGGCCACCGCTTCCTGCCTTACATCGTCGTCGTCATCGACGAGTTCGGCGACCTCATCATGACCGCCGGCAAGGAAGTCGAACTTCCAATCGCTCGTCTCGCCCAGCTGGCACGTGCCGTGGGCATCCACCTCATCATCGCCACGCAGCGCCCCACGACGAACATCATTACCGGCACCATCAAGGCCAACTTCCCGGCGCGTGTCGCCTTCCGCGTCACCTCGGGTATCGACTCCAAGACCATCCTCGACACCGGCGGCGCCCAGCAGCTTATAGGCCGTGGCGACATGCTCATATCCCTTGCTGGCAAAGACATGGTCCGCCTTCAGTGTGCACTTATCGACACGCCGGAGATTGAGCGCTTGGTGCGCTTCATAGGCGACCAGCGCGGCTATCCTGAAGGCTTCGAGCTGCCTGAATACCTCGACGAGAACGAAGAACCCAACAAGGAGTTCGACGCCAAGTCGAAAGATGAGTTCTTCAACGACGCCGCCCGCCTTGTGGTCAACAGCCAGTTCGGCTCCACGTCGCTGCTTCAGCGCAAGCTGCAGCTCGGCTACAACCGTGCCGGACGTATTATCGACCAACTCGAGGCTGCAGGCATCGTAGGACCGTCCAACGGCTCCAAGCCACGCGACGTCCTCGTCCACGACCTTGAATCCCTTGAAGAAATCCTTAAATCATTATAATATGAGAAAAAAATTCCTCATTCCTCATTCCTCATTCCTCATTGCAGCAGCGCTGCTGCTCACCGTCTCCTGCGGCAAAGAGCAGACCTGCCGTTGCTCCGTCCTCGGCACCCAGAATGTCCGCATCGTCAAAATCGATAAAGGCACCTGCGACCAGATCAAGACGTTCACCTACCACAACGCCATGGACTCTGTCCGCGTCGACTCGCTCCTCTGCACGGGCTATGAATTCCGCGTCGACTCCATCTATCAATAAACAAGGGGTATTAACCAACCGTTAACCATTACTGCAAACCTATGAAAAAGAGATTTTCGATTTTCAATTTGCATCTTTCCGTTCCAGTCGCCTTGGCTCTCGTCTTTCTCGCTGTTGCCTGCAACAAGGAACACCAGTGCAAGTGCGACGTCACCGACGATGGCGTTGTAAACAAGCTCCAGCTCCTCACTGTCGATGATGGCCTCAAGTGTGAGAATATCAAAGAGATGTCTGTCGAGAAGATGATTGTTGACTCCGTCTCCGGTCACCACACTTTCACCCGCATAGAGACAGTCCACCTCTCATGCCGCGAATATGCCGGAAACGAAAACAATTAAAATACCGCGCCCCCTGCGCATAGCCCTTCGCATCATCCTTGGGCTGCTTTTCGTAGTCTCGGCAGTGGCCAAGGTGCTCGACATCGACCCGTTCGAGATGTATGTCTTCTCCTTCGGTTTCCTGCCCTTGCCGACTGTCGGTGTGCTCGTGCGCCTCTGCATTGCCGCCGAGCTCGCCCTCGGTATCGTCATAGCCACCGGCTGGCTGCCACGACTCACCCGACTCCTCACATTGCTCATGCTCCTCGCATACTGCATCTTCCTCTCCTATGCAGCCCTTGTAGGACGTATGGAATCGTGCCAGTGCTTCGGGCAACTTGTCGACTTCGATCCCATCCAGTCGTTGCTCAAAAACGGAGTCCTCATCATCTGGACCCTCGCAGCCTATCAGGGTGTCCACCATGGACCGTTCTTCGACAGCAGGCTGCATACCATCCTTTCTGCGGTCATAGCTGTTGTCGTCACTGCGGCACTCTTCATTGTCTCTGTCCCCGACAGCTGGATGTTCGGGAAAAGCGGCAACCGCTACAATCCCGTCGTCCTGGCCGAAAGCATAGCACCTACAGGCGTTCTTGGCCAGCTGAAACTTAATCAAGGGCAGCATCTCGTTGCCTTTGTCACGCCAGGATGCCCATTCTGTCAGCTCTCACGCCAGAAAATTACATCTATCGCCGAGCGCAACCACCTCGACACCACACAGATTGTCTACGTTGAACCGTCCGACATCGGCGACAGCATCTTTATGCGTCTCACCTTCGGTTCGCGTCCACTCGTCGTACTCCTCGACGACGATTCCGTCGTTGCCACCTACCACTATCGCAACATCTCCGAACGACAGGTGGCCGACGTGCTGCAAAGGAAATGATGACTATATCTGTTCAACGGTTGTTCGACGGCTATAACCGTTGAAATACCGTCGAACAACCGTCGAAATGTCGTTGAAGCATTATAGTCAATAAGTTGCAGGCTGGGCGAGATGAACAAGGTGCTGCTCCAGAAAGTCGAGGAACTGACACTCTACATCATCGACCTCCAGAAACAGATTGACGAGCTGAAGTCGAACAAATAAACACCAAAAACATGATGACAAAAAAAACCTCATTTACCTTTGCTCTTGTACCGCTATGCGTCCTATTATTTTGCGGCTGCACAAAACAATCCGCTTGTGTGGAAGACACTTATTTCTTATGGGATGAGTATAATACAGTTGGAGCCGTGACTTGTTATCTGAGCAAAAATATAAACAATCTTAGTAAAGACACTATCTATGTTAAAGGCTATTTAAATGAGAGTTTTGCACCAATAGAGGAGAGTCTACCCTATATATATTTGTCGGACAAGCCTGTTGGATTTGGTGGTGGGGTTGAAATTCCCAGATTGACGATTGCCACGGACGCTCCAATAACATCTGAACATCGAAATAAACTTCTATACGCCAAAGGAATTCCGTATAA
>JAEEGL017356268.1_pt1 | contig 14373 bp, 15 predicted proteins | sample 9134231 | NCBI WGS metagenome assembly JAEEGL01 (sample SAMN16246548, study PRJNA631951) | gut metagenome | biome: gut microbiome; feature: rumen; material: fiber-attached | host: Bos | place: Iran: Karaj | collected 2018-10
AAGACAATCCTGAAAATGCAGAAAAAAAGATAATTATTCCGTATGAGAAAAATTATTATTTAACCAAAATCTTTCAAATTAATAATAAAGTTTATGCAATGATTGAAAATTTCATAAATAATAGTTTATTAGTTTTTTACCCAATCGATACAGAAAGCTTATGTCTTGGCGAAAAGGAATGCGAATTCAATTTTGACTTTACTGAAAATGTTTATGTTCGAGGCAACCGTCTTTATTTAATGTCAACTAGAAGAGTTAATGATGTATATTACACTTGGTATGATTTTGAAACACAAGAACAGGGCGAAATAATAAATGTGAAATACGAAAATGTAATTTCAAAAGCCCAAAATTAAAAAAAAGAGTTTGCATTTTAAGTGAATCAGGGGTAAAATATTTGTAATAAAGATTAAAACGGTTACAGACTGTCTCGCATTGTGTATTATGATGCGATGTAGCGCAATTGTTTTACAAGGAAGGAATGTATTTATGGATTTACGTGCTATGAACCTTTATGACGCATATGAGAAAAATATGCTTCCTAAATCTGACGGTTACATTATCTCTGGTTTTTTTATGCAGGATACACCTTATTCTGTTATTGAAGTTGTGTCTTATGATGAAGTAAAGAATTTCTATGCAAATAATGAATCAATTACTTTTCAGTCTGATGGAAAAAAGATTTACATTCTTGTAGAGCCATCATCATATACTTTAAAAGGAACTGAACCCTATTGCCGTCCGACAGGATATCAGATTCCTATGCGTTTTCGTGAACTCAATATTCACACTTGTAAAAATCAGTACAAAATAATGTACAGTAAAGAACCGCTGAACATTCTTACATCCTTTACTGTATTAAAACCAACAGGCCTGAATTATTCATTTATTGTTTTTCCTGCTGAAGATGTCGAGAACTCTCTTCAAATTCTGTTTGAAAAAACCTTTAATACAGAAGCCTGTGTTCCTCTGGCTGATGCAAAAAAGGTTTCAATTGATGTTGCCAAAATGATTGTTAAAACAATGGCCTTCAAGAATAAAAAGCATTTTACACAGGAAACTTTAAATACAGCCCCTGTTAAAGGCTCAGAAAAAAAGGCAAAAGCGCCTAAAAAGACAGAGAAAAAATAACTGATAAATATCAGGAATTTTATTGAAGCGCATAAAAGACAGACTTTGCAGGTTATTGCAGTGTCTGTCTTTTTTTATAAAAGTGCAGGGCCGTTTGAACTTCCGATTCTTGAAGCACCAGCTTCTATCATCTGAAGAGCTGTTTTTTTATCCCGGATTCCGCCTGCTGCTTTTACCTGCATTGTCTTTCCGACAGTTTTTTTCATCAGTTTTACTATATCTGCTTTTGCCCCTTCAGGACCAAACCCTGTAGAAGTTTTTACAAAATCGGCTCCTGCTTTTTTTGCAACTTTGCAGGCTTTTACAATTTCTTTTTCGGTTAAGTAACAGGTTTCAAGAATAACTTTAACAAGGACTGCCTTTTCACTTTTGCCATGTTTTTCGGCATAATTGTTTTTTGCACTTTCTACAACACTCTGAATATCACTTTCTACTGCATCCCATTTGCCATCTTTTGCATCTCCGATGTTTATGACCATGTCGATTTCGGAAGCACCATTTTTTATTGCAACAGCAGTTTCAAAGCTTTTTGCAAGTGTGGTGGATGCTCCTAAAGGAAAACCGACAACAGTGCAGACGGCAACATCTGTACCAGAAAGCAGCTTTGAAGCAAGCGAAACTTTTGAAGGATTTACACAAACGCTGGCAAAGTGATACTGTTTTGCTTCTGTACAAAGTTTTTCGATTGCGGAATCAGTTGCATCCGCTTTGAGCAGAGTATGATCTATCATAGAAGCTATGTTTAGAGAAGTCGTATTTTTCATCTTGTAAAACCTCCGCTTTCCAAGAGTTGTTTTAAATCACGAATTTCAGAGGCAAGTTTTGTCCTGTCCATATTCTGATAGCGTTTTGGAATCATTTCGCGACTGGTACATTCGAGTACAGCAACAAGATTTTGCAGTTCAATTTCAAACGGATAAGTTGGCGGAATAAAATCGCGTACAGTCTGCTCAATGTCTTCTTTTCTTACTATTGCATGACCATCCATTGCAGCTGCCATTTTTGCCCTGACTAAAATTGCTTCAATGTCTGCACCTGAAATATCAAACGAAATTTTTTTGAATACATCTTTTAAATCTATGTCTTCAACTTTAATTTTTGTTTTGCGTTTCATTGTTTCAAAAATATCGATTTTTTCTTCAAGTGATTCAGGATAGAATAAAGCCAGATGTTCTTCTGCACGCCCCTGGCGCTTTAAGTCGATTGGGATTAAATCCGGACGGCTTGTAATGAGAAACCAGATTATCTTTCCGCGGTAATCCGTATTGCCCATAAAACCGGCTATCTGGGCAAATACTCTGGAGGCGGAGCCATCGCCGCGCTTGTCTTCACGGCTTCCTAAAAATGTATCAGCTTCGTCAATCATGACAGCTACAGGTGACATTGCTTTGAGAATGTTTAGTACACGTTCAAGGTTTGTTTCGGTAGTTCCGTTAGAGTGCGCATGAAAATTACACAGCTTAACCATCGGAATGCCTATTTCGCCTGCAAAAGCTGAAACAAGGAAACTTTTTCCTGTACCAATCGGACCAGAGATAAGGTAGCCCATTGGTAAAACATCAAGCTGATTAAGTTTTATTGCACGGATTGCATTTTTAAATCTGTTTTTTACAAATGTATGTCCCGATACAAAGGATAAATCGTGTTCTGTTTCTAAGAATTCCAGTAAGCCGGCAGCTTCCCGTTCAATTATCTCTTTTTTCTTTTCACGCAGATATTCCATTGTGATTTCGTTATCTGCCTGTTCGGATTCCTGAGCAATCTGATTTAAATGAAAGAGATTTAATCCGGAGGTGAGTGTGGCCATTTTCTGTGCAGTTAATCCACGTGCAAGCCGGACAAGTTCCCGGTTAACCAGAAATTCTACGAACTGTTCGCGAATTTCTGCATCAGGAAGTGGAATGCTGACTTTTACTACAGAAGGAGAAAGTGTTAAATGACTGTTCACATCTGACAGGTTTTCAGAAAGCAGGATAACAGAAACATCCCCCTGCATGAAAACTGGTTCATGAGACCAGCGTTTTAAAGTAACAAGACAGAAACGGTCGGTTTCATCGAGTAAGCCTATGTCCGCTTCCGGAATTATGGTTTCTGCATAATCTGCCAGAAAAACTATACGTTTGTTTTGAGGTATTTTAATCAAAAAATATTTTTCAAGGTATGGAAATACGACAGAAGGATCAGAAGAAAGTAAATCTTCTTTTGCTGCCTGCGGAAAAAAATGAAGCATTTCCTCAAGATACTTTTTTTCCATCTGAAGGTTGTAGAACGAAACTCCTGAGGAACGGTCAAAATAAACAATAATGTTGTCATCGTTTGCTCCGCCGAAAAGTACATCCGCAATATATTCCTGAACTTTTACAAAACGGAATTCCCCTTCGTTCATCTGATGTGGCAGATAGTCCCGGATATTCCCGTGAATCAGATATAGATTTGCTGTTTTAGAACAATATTTGTAGGATAAATCCTGTGCCCATTGCGGCAGAATTTTTATAAATTCGTAATTTGCCTTGATTAATTGATTTCCACCCATAGTTTTATTATGCACTATTATTGCACAATTCGCAATAATTTTTTAATTGCCTGTAGAAAAAATTATTTTTTCTTATTGTAAAAAAGCAGAAACTGTGTTATTTTTTATTTATCAAACTATTTTAAGTGAGGTAAACATATGGCTTACAAAATCACAGAAGATTGCGTAAATTGTGGAGCTTGTGAAGGTGAATGCCCGGTTGGAGCAATTAGTGAAGGTGACGGAAAACGCGAGATTAATCCTGATATGTGTGCCGGATGTGGAACATGTGCTGGTGCATGCCCTACAGGTGCTATCGTAGAAGAATAATCCGTAATTATTTTTTATCTGTAAGGGGCAGCAGATTTCTTCAAAAGAAGTTATTTGTTGCCCTTTTTTTGTATTATTATGAAAGTTCTTAAATCTATTATTTCATTATTTTTGAAAATTCTTCTTCTTGTGTTGATTTGTTATGGCTTTGCATATCTTATTGTGTGGCCGCTCTGGAAATGGGCAACAAAGGCAACACTCTCCTATAGTATTGTAGTTTTAACAGTTTTTTTTGTATCCATTATAAGTCTGATTGTTTATAAAATAGTAAAACGCATAAAGAGGAAAAATCAGACTTGAAGAATAAATCAGTTTTATTTGTATCAGTTTTTATTTTTTCATTTACTGTGCTTTGCAGGGCTTTTCCGCAGGTATTTGTTTACGGCAATACGCCACAGGAAACAAAAGAAATAGTGCAAAATAAAACGGAAATAAAAACCATACAGTCATCTGAATTGAATCCCATAAGCAGACTTGATTCAAAGGACAATAATTTTAAGGAATTTACAAAAAGTGTTACTGAAAGCTATAAGTTTTATACAAGTTTTCCCGGGAAAGCACCTGAACTGAAGTTTTATTTCTGGTATGGTGACAGCAAAATGGATTTAGTTTCACTTGCCTCCAGATTAAACCTGCGTCAGGACACGCTCGCTTCTCTTAACCGTATTTATAATCCCAAAAAAAGCATTAATGGCAAAAAGCTGATATTTCCAACTGCTAACGGCATTTTTATACCTCAGGACAAGCCAAACGGGCTTTTAGAATCAATTTTAAAAAAAAAGTGCTTTAAACCTGTTAACAGCGTATGTTATAATATTTTAGGAACTGAGTTTCTGTTTATTCCAGATGGAAAATTTGATTCCACTGAAAGAGCAATATTTTTAGAACAAAAAATGACTTCACCTTTGCCAGACGGAGTTTTATCTTCGGATTATGGGGAAAGAGTCAGCCCGATTTCTGGAAATATGCAGTTTCATGGGGGAGTTGATTTGGCAGCTCCAATGGGAACCCCTGTGAAAGCGTGCAAAAGTGGAGTAGTTCAGCAGACCGGATATGATTCCATTTACGGCAACTTTGTTTTAATCAGCCATGATGGAAGACTTCAGAGTCTGTATGCGCATCTTTCAAAAATTCTGGTAAAGGAAGGGGAACTTGTTGTTTCAGGGCAGCTTGTGGCAAATGTAGGAGAAACCGGGCTTGCGACTGGACCTCATCTGCATTTTGAAATACGAAACGGCAGCAAAAAACTGGATCCAAATGCTGAAATTCGGATAAAAAAATGATACGTCGAAAACTGTTTTTTATATTGATAGTATTACTCTTTTTTGTTTTCAGTCTTCATGCGGAAGTCTTTCGTGTTGCCTTAACACATATTGCTGTTTTTTCAGATAATACTGATACAAAGAAAATTGATTGTGGAATAAATGACGCCATAGTAGTCCTTTTGCCTGAGGAAAAACTTTTCTGGCAGGGAGTTGCACTGGAAATAAAGATTCCGCAGATTGTTGCTTCTTATTACGATTCTGTAGCATATTCACTTTACCGTCACGTGCGTCCAGTTCCTGAGCCTTCTGTAGTAGATTATTCAGGCGAACGTCTTTTTATCGATACGCTTCCTGGACGCTTAAGTTATAATATTCAGCTTCCTGTCAAAAAAAATCACAAGCTGAAAACAGGTCCATATTCTATGCTTGTTCCATTAACTCCTGATGAAAGCGAAACTCAGTTTTTTATCAGGCTTCAGCAGGTAATGAAGGGTGTGCCTGAAAGCCTGATGGTTTCTCGGTTTGACATAACAGTTATGCCTGTTTTTATTGATGAAGGGCTTCTGAATATTGTTCTTTCGCCTGTACCGCAGGAATGCTTTGTTTATATTGACGAAATTCTTGCTCCTTTATGGGAAAAAGGTCTGTTCCTGCTGCCGGGCGAGCATCATGTTTCTGTAGTTACAGACCAGTTTAGAAATGAAGTGCGGACGGTAAACATTGCGCAGGCTCAAAAAACACTTTTGGAAATAGAACTTCAGGACATAAAACCTAAAATGCTTTTTTCAGTTCCGGAAAATACTGTTATTGAACTTGACGGCGTTATTCTTGAAGATGTTCAGCAGGAATTTGTTGTTACAGAAGGTCCGCATACTGTAAAAATGACAGTTGGAAATTATGAAACTGTGCGCAATATTGATGTTCAGAACGGAAAAAACTATAAACTTAATCTTTCGATGGACTTAAAAATTACAGAAGACTGATAGTTCATTGTAATTCTTTTTATGTTTCACTAAAGTTTTTGCACTTTTAACCGATATTTAAAGTGTCGGGCATACAAATCCCCTCCCACCCATTGTATGTTCGATTGCCTGATGGGCATGGCCGGGTTCCGCAACGGACTCGGCCTTTTTTTTGCGAAAACATTTCTGGGAAAAAGATGGCTCGTGGTATTATCGAGGAATAAAAATTGTAAAAGAAGAATAAATTATTTTACAGGAGTGTAAGATAAAAACTTTCTAAAATAGCGTTAGTTTTTATCTTGCCAGTTTGCGTTGCAAACTGCCTTAAATTCTGCACATTTTCATTTTATTACGAATGTGCATTAAAAAGTTGATGCTGAAATTGAAATTTCCATTGACTTTCTATGGGAGATTTTAATATGAAGTCTAAGAGTATTTTTTTTGCTGGTTTATTGATATTTTTGTTTAGTATTTTTTCATGTAAACATATAGGAATACCATCTCCTTTTTTTGCCTATGTAGAGGTGCTTGATGAAAATGATACATTTATTGAAAACTGTGAGTTCAGTGCAACATACAAGGGGACTGTTGTAGAAAACTTTATGGTGATGCTTTTTGAATCAAGTAATGAATCAATAGATCATATTAATAGTTTTAAAGGCAAAAAGTTATATGAAATAGGTGCACAAATTTATTCTGATGAATTATTAAATGGAAAAGACAACAAAGATGTTCTTTCTAAGTTTTCTGTAACTATTTTAAAAACTGGATACAATCCTTATACTTTTACTCCGAGTTTAGAGGCTAATTCAGATACTAATATTGTTAATAAATCTGTTACGTTAATTCCGTGTAGTGAATAATTATTCAGGGCTTCTGTGAAGAATCTGAATCGTAAATGAGACGGCCTTTTTCGATTTTGATAATTCTGTCCGAAATAGATTTGGCTTCGTCTTCATCGTGAGTTACGATAATCCCTGTAAACTGTGTTTTTTTCTGTATTTCGCGGATATCGTGTGCAAGTTTTTTTCTTAAGGGTGTATCGAGGGCACTAAAGGGTTCGTCAAACAGAATAAGGCCCGGCATTACAATCATTGTGCGTGCAAGGGCAACTCTTTGTGCTTCGCCGCCAGAAAGGGTCTGCACGCTGCGGTTTTCAAAGCCCGAAAGATTAACCAGAGCCAGATATTCAGCGACCTTTGCATCGATTTCCTTTTTTGGAACATGGCGGCATTTTAATCCGTATGCAATGTTTTGTTTTACACTCATGTGAGAAAAAAGGGCAGGATTCTGGCTCATCATTCCGATTTGCCGTTTAGAAGCCGGCAGTTTTGAAATATCTGTGCCGTCTATTATTATGGAGCAGTCTTTACAGTCTGATTTTTCAAGCCCCGCAATGATTCTTAAAACTGTGGATTTTCCGGAACCGCTTGGTCCAAGAATTGCTGTCATGGTGCCTTTTTCAAGACTGAGCGAAAAGTTTAGTTTTACAGTATCCCAGTTTTTCTGGATGTTTCGGGCACAGAAAAATGGGAGTGAGTTTTGGATTTGCGGCAGTTCAAATTTACTTGTGGAAAATTCTTTATCCGTTTGATTTATTTTATCAGTCATTGTGGTTACCTCGATTTTTTTTAGGAATTTCTGAAAGAAAGAAAAATCCTATGCAGATAACGGCTAAAAGTGTTCCGCAGCAGCTGCTTTGTGAAAACTTGTAACTGGATGCCAGGCGGAAGGTGTACAAGGCAAGTGTATCAAAAGAAGGAATGGACAGTACAAGCGGCAGAGTGCTGTCGGCTGTGCTTAAAGCAAAACAAAAACAAAGAGAGCTTAAGATTCCGTTTTTGCACTGTGGCAGTATTACATAAAAAATTTTCTGGAAAACATTTGTAGAAAGAATTGAGGCGGCATCCAGAGTTGTGTGGGATATTTTTGAAACATGTGCATAAACCTGACGGTATGCGATAGGGCAGGTTAAAAGAGTTTCGGCAATAATCAGAGTAAAAACAGAAGATTTTCGGAAGATGAGCATCAGAAAAAATCCTACAGCGACTGAGGAAACAGCCATCGGAGTTAAAGGAATTACTCTGAGAAATGAATTATGATTGTACGGATCAGAAAGTTTTAAGAAAATACTGTAGATTGTGCCAAGAATTGTACAGAGTATCGAAGTGGCGAGGGCTACAGAAAAGGTGTTGATAAGGGCTTTCCGGAAAGCTGCCTGTTCAAACAGAATTATCCAGTTTTTTACGGAAATAAAACTTGAATCTGCATAATTCACAGTAAATGAAGAAATAACGATTGATAGCAGTGGTAAAACCAGGCAAAGACATATTATGAAAAAAAATATCAGGCTTACTGGCAATTCGCTTCTCTGTATTTCTTTTACCTGATGCAAATTTGTAAAAACGGAAGTTTTATTAATAGTGAATTTTTTTTCGAGTGTGGTTAAAAGAAAAACAAAAAACAGAGCAGTCAGTGTTTCAATTGCTGCATAAAAAGCGGCTTTGGAATAATCAAGGGTAGAACGGGCAGCGTGATAAACAGCAACTTCAAGTGTAGTGCTTCCGGTTGCGCCGAAAAGCAGAACAATTGTAAAAGAAAAATAACAGTATAAAAAAATCGGGATAACTGCAGAAATTAATGAAGGCAGAAGTTTGGTAAAAGTGATTGTAAAAAAAATTCGGCATTCGCCCGCGCCGAGCATACGGGCTGCATCTTCTTCTGCTGAATCCAGTGTGAGCCAGGAATCACTAACGGTTTTCATTACCAGTGGAAAATTGTAAAAGCCTTGACAAAAAATTATTCCTGTAAAGCTGTACAAAAAAGTTAATGGTGGCGTTTCAATTCCTGTGATAAGCATCAGAAATTTGTTTACAAGTCCGGATATCCCAAAAGTGGAAATATATCCTAAAGCCATAATTAAGGACGGAACGCACATTGGAACAGCCGAAAGACACGAAAGTGCTTTTTTTAGAGGAAAGTTTCTCCTGGTAATGTAAAAAGCGGCAGGCATTCCTGCCAGTACTGCTACGAGTACGGATAAGAATGCCTGAGCAAAGGTGTAAAAAAGTGTTCTGAAAAGCAAAAATTATTTTCCGAATATGCTTAAAAAGGTTTCCAGTGCTTTCTGAGATTTTACAGTATCAACTGTAAGAACTTTTGAAGGAAGAGGGGCTGCCTTTTTGTAAGAATCAGGAAGTGAAACATTTTTGTTTACAGGATACATCCATTGTGTAAGAGGGATTTCCTTTTGTGCTTCATCACTGATAAGGTAATCAAGGAATTTTTTTGCATTTTCTTTGTTAGGAGCATTTTTCAAAAGTCCGGCATATTCAATCTGGCTTATGTGCCCGTCATTAAAGATAAGGGCTTCATAGCGGTCTGTGTTTTCATATTCAACGTGATAGGCTGCACTTGTGGTGTAACTGATAACAAGCGGGGCTTCACCTTTTGTAAACATTCCGTATCCGCTTGACCAGCCTGGTGCAAGGGTCAGAATGTTCGGTTTAAGAGCCTTAAAAAAATCGCTGTAAGCCGGTGTTTCCATTGCTTGAGAACACCAGGTAACAAAGCCCAGTCCCGGAGTAGAAGTAAGAGGATCCATAAGAATGATTTTTTTCTTGTAGATGTCTTTTGTTAAATCTTTCAGAGATTTCGGTTTTGCAATACCACTTTGAGAATCATACACGATTGTGAAAAAACCGTAATCATAAGGTGTAAAGAAAACTTCTTCAGAAACTGCTGGAGTTTCAGAAGAGGAAACCTGAAGGGCATTTTTAGGAATGGCTTTCAGAAATGATGAATCAATGTAGTCTGAAGCATTTGACGGCATGTAAGATTCAAAGATTCCTGAATTTACAGCACGCTGTGCTAAAGTGTTATCAAAGCCCAGAGCTATATCAGCATAAGCATTGTCTTTGTCTACAGTAGCTTTTGCAAGCACCTGAACACCATCTGTACAGTCAATATAATTAACTGTGATACCTGTTTTATCTAAGAAGCCTTTTGCAATTGCCTGTCCAGGTCCATAGCTTCCGCAAAAACTGTCATAAGTGTAAACGTTTACACTTCCTGCTGCTTTTTTTTCTGTTTTAGAGCAGCCTGCAAAAATTGAAATAAGTAATAAAAGTGATACTAATAAAAGGAAATATTTTTTCATTCCTTCCTCCGCCGGTATTATCCGGATCAGGTTGGGAGCTTCGTGCGAAACTCCTGCGGGTCTTATCTCAGGCCATAAAATGACCACCCCGGTTGATGTAATTAACTATATCAAAAATGCCGTTTAGTGTAAATAAAGGTTAATATGCCTTCTTTTTTTCATATTGTTTGTAACAAGTTTTGAAAACATCTTGTATATCAATTATATTATCAGGACATCTATCCGCTGCTTTCCCTATAAATTCCATTTTTTTCGGATGGCGTTTTTTATAATTCTTTTTACTGATGTTTTATGAATGGTGAACGCAGTATCTGGATTTATAAAGGCTACAGGGAACTGAAGTGTCTTTAAATTATTGTGATAAACATAAACTGATAATAAGCGCTCAGCCATATAGCCGAAAATTCTCTGTTGTTTAGGATTATAGGTTTTATAGTTACTTTTTGTTTCGACTGTATCCAGAATTTTAAAAAGCCAGGAGCAGTATTCTTCAAAAATAGAAAAGGGCATTATGAACATATTATAAGGCATTAAAACATAATTTTTTTCAAAGATTTGAATAAATGAATTATAATATTCCGGATATAAATTTTGTACAGTTTCTTTTAAAAGCCTGTAATCTTCTGAATAGTGGCAAAGACAATACTGTTCCTGTAAGGTATTGTTCAAAATAGATCCCCGCGGGGTAATTATTGATTTTTCAGGCAGCTGCAGTTTTGCCGGATAAACAGGATATGTAATATCTGATAATTTTTTGTATTCAATGGATGTGATTCTTTTGTTTATGTTTTCAAATATAAAAAATCTTCTGTAATGGTTTAAGCCAATAAATTCCAGTTCAGGATAAATTGTTTTTATGTTTTTCCAGGCCCAGTAGATGGCAGTTAATTCGCAGTAGCTTTTATTTTTCGTACTGATATTATCACAAGCCTTGCCGTTACATTCATCATCAGGCTGGATGTTTAATTTTTCTGAAGACAGGCTTCTGCCTGCATGAACCGGAAGAAAAAAATTACTTGCAGGAAGTTCACAGGAAGTATGACAGGAAATCAGGATTTTTGTGTTTTCAGCAGTTAAAGTTTTCATAAAGTGAATTGTACAACAATTTGAAAGGATTAAAAAGCCAAAAGCATAGAAAGAAAAATCTGCTGGTGTTTTGAATTGTTTAATTCACTTAGTTCTGCTAATATATCTGTATGATTGAATTGACAAGTAAACAAAGAAAAGTATTGGAAAAAGCTGCACATCATCTGGAACCTGTTGTTTTAGTTGGAGGCGCAGGAGTTACAGACGCTCTGGTAAGCATGGTGGATAAATGTCTTTCAGCTCACGAACTTATAAAAGTGAAATTTAACGAATACAAAGAAGAAAAACAGGAATTATCAAAAAAGATTGAAGCAGAAACAGATTCAACGCTGGTTCGCATAATTGGTAATATTGCAACTTTTTACAGAGCAAAAGACGAGATTCTCCAAAGAAAATACGAAAAACTGTTACAGCGTGTTTAAACATTAATTTTGAAAATGCGGCATGAATTTTGCACGCTGGAGAGAGTTTTTAAGGCTACGCTTAAAAACTCAACTAATGGCAGTTGCGGAGTTGTTACAGCGTGTTTAAACGCCTTTTACAACACCTGTAATTGCGGCTAAGAGTTCGTCATATTCTGTAAAGGCTTTGTATTGTGGAAAATCGGACTTGATTTTATCTGTTGCGCGGAACAAAAAGCCTGCTTTGCTTGCCTGTATCATGCCCAAATCGTTGTAACTGTCGCCGGTTGCAATTGTGTCGTATCCAATTGACTGAAAAGCCTTAACGGTTGTGAGCTTTGAATTTGCAATGCGCATTTTGTGACCGGTAATCATGTTGTTTTTATCAACTACAAGGGAATTGCAGAGTATCGTCGGAAGTCCAAGTTTTTCCATCAGCGGGGAGGCAAATTCTTCGAAAGTGTCTGAAAGAATTACTGTCTGGCAGAGGCGCCTTAGTTTATCCAGAAAATCTTTTGCGCCGGGCAGAGGGTCGATTTTTGCGATTGTATTCTGAATGTCTTTTAAGGTGAGTCCGTGTTCTTTTAGAATTCCAATCCGCCATTTCATAAGTTTGTCATAATCAGGTTCATCGCGGGTGGTGCGTTTTAATTCCGGAATACCGGAAACTTTTGAAAACTCAATCCAGATTTCTGGAGTAAGAACGCCTTCCATATCAAGACATGCAATATACATAAAAACCTCTTGTGCTAAATTATTTACAAAAATCATAGCATATTTTTCTTGCTAAATTCAATTATTGCTTGATATAATATTATTATGAAAAGATTGATTTTTACTTTACTTTGTCTGGTTCTTACCGGCGGTGTCGTTTGTGCAGAAATTCAATTTCCGCATTCATTGAATCTTGTAACAGATATGGCTTACTATCCGTATTCAGACTGGAAAACAGGAGAAGCGGGAACTCATTTTGCTCCGATTACAGGAGCCTACAGTGCTTTAGAGGCTCGTGCTACATTGAATTACACTTATACAATCAAGTGCCCTTTTGCAGATAATCCGTTTGTGCGGGGCAATACGCTTAAGTTCACTGGCAGTTTAGAAGTCAGTCCTGTTACAATAATGCCAATGTTTCAGGTTCAGTTTACTCCGATTGCTTTCCTGGTATTTTCTGCAGGAACAAAGGCTGGAACCGGCTGGACAGTTCCAGGACTTGCACAGGGAATAGCAATGTATAATGACTTTACTGATGAATATGACGATATGACGCCATTTAAAGACTGGTATCTTTCGGCATGGTTTGAGGGACTTTTTCAGTTTGATGTGGGAGCCTTGTGGCCAGGTGACTGGCATCACATTGTAACTCAGGCTTCTTACAGGATTACATATAACAAAAATACCGGTATGGAAAACAAAGAGGTGTGGCTGTGGCAGACTGTAAAAGAGTATGCAAACGGTCCGATGTATCTGGGAACTGTTTTACTCGGATATCAGATGCCGCTGGTCTTGCAGACTATTGCATTACAGGCAGAATTTGAAGGCTATTTTACTGCAGACAGTTTTGCTCCCCGATACGCAGCCTGGAATCCGAAATTCCAGAAAATCAATATAAGCCCGGTTGCAATCTTTAAGTTTAATGAGCATCATCAGCTTACGACGCAATTCCGCTTCAGAAGCCGCCGTACCTATCAGGCTGGAGTAAAATACCAGGATAACGGCAAGGTTAATTCTGCTGCTGTAATGGATTTAACTTATGCAGGCCGTGAATGGTATTTTGACCGCCTTGCTTTCAGCTATAAATATACATTCTAAGAATAACTCATTTTCAGGAATAGATAGATTAATCTTAAAAAAATGCCGATAATGAAGTATAATATTGGGCATATTGAAAATCATATTTTCAATATTGTCTGATTTTGGAAACTATATGACTTCAGTTACCGGCTTTTTTTATAGAAGATTTTTCTCAATAAAACGCATTTTTGCCCTTGTCTGTGTGCTTGTCTTTTGCCTTAGCGTTTTATCGGCAGCGATCTTTACCTGGACAGGAGATGAAGATGACTATTGGATGGATTCTGATAACTGGGCTGAAGGAAGTGTCCCTCCAAATGATGGAACTGCTGATATTATAATAAATACTGGTTTATATCGTGATTCTCCGAGTTCAAGTATTCCATCTGAAATAAAAATACATAATCTTCTTGTTATGTCAGGTAAATCTTTTGAAATTCAGAATGGTTATTCTATTTCGTTAACTGGAAGTTTTACCAATGAAGGAACTTTTACACTTGGGGAAGGAAACTGGGACTCTGAAAATAGTGAATGGTTACAGGGACCTGCTTTTATTGTATTTAAAGGTTCTGAAAATCAGACTGTTGCTGATGCTTCAGGTACGATTAATTTTAATAAAATGTTAATTGATAAAACAGGTGGAAGTCTTACCTTTGAGGATGAACTTGTTGCAACAGGCTTTGGAACTACCAAGAGAGGTGCTGTAACTTCACCTCTTGTTACATACAGTGTTATT
>JAEEGL010973520.1_pt1 | contig 14372 bp, 14 predicted proteins | sample 9134231 | NCBI WGS metagenome assembly JAEEGL01 (sample SAMN16246548, study PRJNA631951) | gut metagenome | biome: gut microbiome; feature: rumen; material: fiber-attached | host: Bos | place: Iran: Karaj | collected 2018-10
GTATTGCAAGTGATATTCTTAAAATTGATGAAAATGTAGTTATTTTCTTATATTTATTAATTTTTAATTCTAATTCATTTTCTTTTTTAAAAATTACCATAAATCACCTAAAAGGGAGGGACTATATCCCTCCTATTTTTTAATTTTCTTTTATTTTAAGTGGTTTTACATGCCAAATATCTTCATTGTATTGGCGCATTGTTCTATCTGTTGTAAAGAATCCACTCTTAGCAATATTAATAATTGATGACTTAATAAAGTTTTCTCTATCCTTAAACTTTTCATTTAAGTTTTCATGTGCTTTTACATAAGAATCGAAATCCTTAAGTACAAAGTAGCTATCATGATATAAAAGATTATCTCTAATCATTGCAAATTCGTTAGGATCTACATTATTAAAGAATCCATTAGTTAAATTATCAATTACATTTTTAATTCTTGGATCATTTTCATAGTAATCCATTGGGTTATATCCACCATTTTGATATAGTGATGTAACCTCATTTGCGTTCATACCGAAGATTTCGATATTCTCATCGCCAACTAAATCCCTAATTTCAACGTTAGCACCATCAAGTGTACCAATAGTTACGGCACCATTCATCATAAACTTCATGTTAGATGTACCAGATGCTTCTTTTGATGCAGTTGAGATTTGTTCAGAAATAGTTGCTGCTGGAATGATAGTTTCTGCGTATGTAACGTTATAGTTAACAACGAATACTACCTTTAATAGACTATTAGTTTCATAGTCATTATTAACCTTATCAGCGATTGCATTTATTAATTTAATAACCTTTTTAGCAAATACATAGCCTGGAGCTGACTTAGCACCAAAGATAAAGCTATGTGGATAGAAATTTTTCTTAAATTCTGCATCTGTCTTTAATCTATTATATAGATACATAATATGAAGTGCATTCATTAATTGACGCTTATATTCATGTAATCTCTTAACTTGAACATCAATAATTGAATTGATATCAATAGATACATTTTGACTCGAATAAATCTTGTTAGCTAAAGCTTGCTTTCTTGCACGCTTCATCTTAACAAACATTTCATGAAGCTCCTTATCCTCTAAATGATCTAGTAACTTAGGGAAATACTTCTCTGGGTCAGATACCCAATCCTTTCCACAGTACTTATCTAGAATTTCAACTAATTCAGGGTTAATGTGTAATAACCATCTTCTATGAGTTACACCATTAGTCTTATTATTGAACTTATTTGGATAATAATCAGAGAACACCTTCATTTCAATATTCTTTAGGATTTCTGTATGAAGCTGTGCAACACCATTTACAGAGAATGAGCCATGAATAGCTAAATTAGCCATGTATACTCTACCATCCTTAAGAATTGACATTTGATATGCTTCAGGTGAATTTGGTCCGAACTTATTTTCAAATTCAATATTTAATCTTCTATTGATTTCTTCAATGATAGTGAAGATTCTTGGAAGTAAAGTTTGGAATAAATGTATAGGCCATTTCTCTAAAGCTTCAGCTAAAATTGTATGGTTAGTATATGCACAAGAATTCTTTGTGATTTCCCATGCTTGATCCCATTCTAAATGCTCCTCATCTACTAAAATACGCATTAATTCTGCGACAATTAAAGATGGGTGAGTATCGTTGATATGGAATACTAGCTTATCAGCTAAATTCTTAACTGAGCCGTATAACTTCTTATGTTGCTTAATAGCTGAAACAACACCAGCTGATACGAAGAAATATTGTTGCTTTAAACGTAGTATCTTTCCTTCATCAGTTTCATCATTAGGATAAAGCATTGATGAAATTTCAGATACTCTTGTATTATATTCAAATGCATCATTTGGTTGATACATCATTGAAGGCTCTGCATTCCATAAACGTAGTGTATTTACAACATGATTACCATCACCAACGATAGGTACATCATATGGTACTGCTCTTACGTATTCAGCATTCTTATGCTTAACTTGGAACTTACCATCAAGGCTTCTAATATCAATATAACCATAGAAAGGAATTTCAACAGCGTCTTCTTCCTTTCTAATTTCCCAAACATTTAAATCCTTTAACCATCTATCTGGATATTCAACTTGGTATCCATTCTTTACACCTTGCTCAAAGAAACCATACTTATATCTAATACAGTTACCATGAACAGGTAAAGCAAGGGATGCAACAGAATCCATAAAGCATGCAGCAAGTCTACCTAAACCACCGTTACCTAAACCTGCATCTGCCTCTTGATGCTCAACCTCATTAATATCGATACCTAATTCCTCAAAGGCCTTCTTAACTACAGGATATACACCTGCATTCATTAGGTTATTAGTAATCATTCTTCCCATTAGGAATTCCATAGAAAAATAATATACTCTCTTAGCCTTTTGTTCTTTTTGTGCCTTATTAGTATTTAACCAATCTTTTGCAATATAGTATCTAAGCATTTCACCTAATACAACATATTGTTGATAAGGAGTTGAATCCTTAAATTCTACTGCATATCTATTTTCAACGTTAGAAACAAATGCTTCTTTGAATGTTTTAACGTCTTTGAAACTCTGATAATTCATATTAATCCCTCCTAGTGATTATAAAATCACTACTACATTTTATCATACTTTTTTCTTACTTTATATTAAAAATGCAAGAAAAATTCATTAAAGCGTTTTATTTTTTAGTCGCTTTTCTAGTTGTTTTTGCCTTTTTAGGTCTATCAATAGGTCTAAAAATTTGGATAGCGAGTGGAGCTATAGTTATTCTCATAGAGTGCTCATAGCCATTTAGAGGATAATTATTTACTGTAATTGGGATAGGATTAACTCTATTTGAACCATTATAAATATCCTTATCAGAGTTAATAACCTCCTCATACATATAGTCACCAAATACACCAATTCCATAATCATCATATGTGTTAGGTGTTAGGTTTAAAACTACTACTATATGATTATCAACTGATCTACGCTCAAATACATAAAGTGATTGATCAGCATTATCTGCCATAACCCACTTAAATCCACTTGGATCATAATCTAGCTGCCATAATTCCTCTGTTTCCTTATAATATTTTGTCATATCCTTAACAAAGCGAGTTGCTGCATCATGAATAGGATATGAAGAAATAGAAAATGGAAGCTCAGATTCATAGTGCCATTCATCATATGATGCAAGCTCATTACCCATAAATAATAGCTTTTTACCTGGGTGAGTCATCATATAACCAATTAAAGCTCTATAGTTTGCAAATTGTTGCCACTGATCACCAGGCATCTTATTTAGAAGTGATCCTTTCATATGAACTACCTCATCATGAGATAAAGGTAACATAAATTGCTCATTATAGTAATACATCATTGAGAATGTCAATTGATGATGATGGTACTTTCTATAAATAGGGTCAAGCTTAAAATACTTTAGTGTATCATTCATCCAGCCCATATCCCACTTATAGTTAAAGCCTAAGCCACCAATTGATGCAGGCTTTGTTACACCTGGATATGATGATGAATCCTCAGCTGATAAAATTACTCTATCATCTTCACTAAATAGAATATTAGATAGTCTATTTAAGAATTCACAAGCACCATCATTTCTACCTCTTTCAGGGTTACCATGATAATATATTAAATTGCTAACCGCATCTACTCTAAATCCATCGACATGGAAATACTTCATATAAAACATTGCATTTGAAAATAGGAAGCTTTGAGTAATACCCTTACCTAAATCTAGGTTTGCAGTACCCCACTCCTTATTTTCTCTTATTTCCTCATCCTGATAATCATATAGATATGTTCCATCAAATCTATATAAGCCTTGAGCATCCTTACAAATATGACCAGGAACCCAGTCCATAATTACACCTATTCCATTTTGGTGTAATAAATCAACAAAATACATAAAATCCTTTGGTACACCATATCTTGGAGTTACTGCATAATAGCCTGTTCCTTGATAGCCCCAGCTCATATCAAGTGGGTGCTCATATACTGGCATTACCTCAACATGTGTATAGCCAAATTCCTTTAGGTAATCTACTAGCATAGGAGCTATTTCATTAAACATATAAAAATCATTCTCTCCTGGACCTTTTCTCTTCCATGAGCCTAAATGCATTTCATATATTAAAACTGGCTTATCATAAGTTTTAGTTTTTGTATACATCCATATATCATCATTCCACTTATAGCCATCAATATCATAAACCTTTGAATCTTGGCATGGTCTAATTTGAGTATAAAAGCCATAAGGGTCTGATTTATATAATTTTTCACCCTGATGAGTAGTAATTAAATATTTATATCTTTGCCATTCATAATTACCCTCAAGCTTAGCATACCAAATACCCTTTTCGTCTATACAGTATAATTCTTGGCAATTCTCACTAAAGTTATTCCATTCACCAACTAATTCTACTCTTTTAGCATTAGGTGCGAATAAGCAGAATTCACAGGCGATATTATTACCTTTTTCATCCTTAACTAAGTGAGCACCAAATACCTCATATGATTTAGTACTTAATCCTTGATCAAAATAATATAAGAAATTGCCGTCTATTTTATCTCTAACCATAAAAAAACTCCTTCCCGTTTAAATAGCGTAGTACATTAAGTTAATTATAACTTAATATTACTATTTAAACAAGATAGAGCATCTTTTACTTTTATTATTTTATATTAAGTAAATCAATTTCAGATTGTAAATAGCCTCTTTGATATAAATAGCTTTTTATATGATGAATTCTTTTATAATCATCATATTTATCATATTTATGTTGAATCTTTTTATAAAGCTTTTGTAAGCCCTCAAAATAGGAATCAAAATCTATTTTAGAAAGTTCAGATTCTATATCATCCTTTTTAAAGCCGCGCTCAAGTAGCTTAACTCTTATAAGCATTCTTCCATTTTGCTTATTATATAAAGCATAAATTAGGCTTTTAATGATAGTATTATCATTTAATACTTTCTTTTCCTTAAGCTTATCAATGATATATGAAATATCATTTTTATTTAGACCCTTTTTCTCTAAATAATATTCTATTTCCTTTGATCCCTTTTGATATTTAAGTGTGTAATCTATTGCCTTATTATAATATTTATCAAGCTCATTTTTATATACTACATCACTTAATAATTTTGAATCAATTTCCTTATCCTTAACTAGTCTGTATTCAACAACTATATTTTCAGATAATTCATATTTTTTCTTATCTATTGTTACATCATAAAATCCTTTTTTATTCTTTTTTAATTCAGTAACCTTATAAATCATTTATATCACCTGTTTTTAGCTTCATATTTTAAATATGCTTCAATAAAGCCATCTAAATCACCATTCATTACACCCTCAACATTAGATACCTCATATCCAGTTCTATGGTCTTTGACCATAGTATATGGTGTAAATACATAGGATCTAATTTGAGAGCCGAAATTAATCTCCATTTGCTCACCCTTAAGGTTTTTAAGTTCTGCCTCTTGTTCTCTTATCTTTTTTTCCAATAGACGAGACTTTAAGACATTCATCGCAAATTCTTTATTTTTAATTTGGCTTCTTTCATTTTGACATGTAACAACAATACCAGTTGGCTTATGAGTAATTCTTACAGCTGAATCTGTAGTATTAACTGATTGTCCACCAGCTCCACTTGAATGGAATACATCAATTTTTATTTCATCATCTTTAATGACAATTTCAGATACATCATCAATCATTGGTGAAATATCAACTGAACAGAATGATGTATGACGAGATGCGTTTGAATCAAATGGTGAAATTCTAACTAATCTATGAACACCACGTTCACCCTTTAGTCTACCATAGGCAAATGGACCTGATACTTCTATTGATACTGATTTAATACCAGCATCACTTCCTGCCTGATAATCAAGGACATTAACCTTATAGCCATTTTGACTTAAGAATCTTAAATACATTCTATAAAGCATATCAGCCCAGTCCATTGATTCAGTACCACCAGCACCTGGATGAAGCTCTAATATACAATCATTAAAATCATATTTACCTGATAACAGTGCATCTTCTTCTAAAGATTTTATATCAGTTTTAAATTCTTCTATTTCTGATTCTAATAATTCCATAATATCTGAATCAGTTAGTGCTTGCTCTATAGTTTCATTAATATCATCAAATTTAAGTTTTAAATCCTCACACTTAGTAATGATATCCTTAATGACATTAAATCTAGATATTATTCTTTGGGCTTCCTTTTGATTGTCCCAAAAATTTGAATCATTAATCTTTGAATCTAAGTCCTTATATTCTATTTTTTTCTTTTCAATTTGAAAGGCATCAAATAAGTCATTTAGCTTAACCTTATACTCTAAAATGAACTTATTTAATTCATATTTTTCCATTTATATCATCCTTTAAAACTAAAGAGCCTAGTGGCTCTCTAATTTTTTTATAAATTTTTCAAGTCTATCAAGTGCGACCTTTAAATCATCAATTGAATATGCATAAGATATTCTAATGAATCCTTCACCAGATTCACCAAATGCATTTCCAGGTACGACTACTACCTTTTCATTCTCAAGAAGCTTCAAACAGAATTCCTCTGATGTCATATTAAACTTTCTAATATCAGGGAATACATAGAATGCACCTAGTGGTGTAAATAGTGGAAGTCCCATTTCCTTAAAGCGATGAATTAGATATCTTCTTCTTTCATCGTAGGCTTCCTTCATCATCTTTACATCCTCATCACCATTTTTTAATGCTTCAACTGCGGCATATTGGCTTGTTGTTGGAGCACACATGATACAGAATTGATGAATCTTAGTCATTTCCTTAATTATTTCTTTAGGACCCATCGCATAGCCTAAACGCCAGCCAGTCATAGAAAATGCCTTAGAAAAACCATTAATGAGAATAGTTCTTTCTTGCATTCCTGGTAGTGATGCGATAGATACATGCTCATTTTTATAAGTTAATTCTGAATATATTTCATCAGAAATAACCATTAAATCATGCTTAATAATTACCTTACTTATTTCCTCTAAATCCTTACGTTCCATAATGGCACCAGTTGGGTTATTAGGGAAATTCATAATTAATATTTTACTCTTTGGCGTAATTGCAGCCTCAAGCTCTTTAGCTGTTAGTCTGAATTCATTTTCATTCTTTAGTGGTATTGTTTTAACCTTTCCACCAGCTAAAATAACACATGGCTCATAAGATACATAACAAGGTGTTGTAATAATAACCTCATCGCCCTCCTCAACCATTGCTCTTAATGCTACATCTATACCTTCACTACCACCAACAGTAACTAATACCTGTGATAGTGGATCATATTTAACATTTATTTTTCTTTCAGTATATTTAGTTATTTCAATTCTTAGCTCTTTTAATCCAGAATTAGAGGTATAATATGTTCTTCCTCTTTCTAAGGAATAAATACCTTCTTCTCTAATATGCCAAGGTGTATCAAAATCAGGCTCACCAACACCTAAGGAAATAGCACCCTCTATTTCAGATGCAATATCAAAAAACTTTCTAATTCCAGATGGCTTTAATGAGACAACTTTTTTTGACAAAAAATCTCGCATTATGCACTCACCATCATTCTTTCATCTTTTTTAGATTCTACTAAATCAACACCATGGTCCTTATACTTTTTAAGTACAAAGTGAGTTGATGTAGAAAGTACACTATCTAAAGTTGATAGCTTGTCAAAGACAAATCTAGCAACCTCTTTCATTGACTTACCTTCAATTAATACCATAAAGTCAAATCCGCCACTCATTAAATAAGCACTAGTAACCTCTGGGAATCTTGCGATTCTTTCAGCAAGTGCATCAAATCCAATTCCTCTTTGTGGTGTAACCTTAACCTCAATTAAGGCAGTAACAATTTCTTTTGATGTCTTATCCCAGTTTATTAATGTTGTGTAGCCACAAATAATACCTTCTTTTTCCATATTGGCAATTTCATTGGCTAGATCAATTTCACTAACATCTAGCATAACCGCGAGATCCTTAAGATTAATTCTACTATTTTGTTCTAAATTCCTTAAGATTTGTTCTCTAATTTTTTCTATCATGATAATTACCTCCACGAAAAAATTTATAATTATTTTATCATAATTATATAATCAATTCAACTTTATGGAAAAACAAAAAGGCGCCAATTAAGAAATTAACTAGCACCTATACTTATTAAAATAAAACCTAAAATACCTCATTTGTTCCTACATAAAATATTCTTATACAATATTTAACTGCGGGATTTGTATATTCTTCTTTTTTATGGTCATGATAAAGAATTAGCATATCATTTGTTTTTAAATCAGAAATAGCTAAATCAGAATCGTTTATTCTTTCAATTTTATCTATATCGCGAATTTTACATTCCGCTAGTACAAAAGCTAAATTTAATGAATGCTCATTTAAATTTTCGTAAAATTTAACTTCACCATCATTTAATACATGTATAGTAGAAAAATTAGAACTATCTTCAGATAATTTATATATATCTTCTTTTGTCGTTATCTCAATATTCGAATTAGAACATGAAGCTAATAATACTGAAAGAAAAGTTAAAAAGAATAAAAACATTTTTTTCATGATAGTATTCCCCTTTCTAATTTACGAGTTGTATATTTATATTTTAGCATAAATATAATGTGTGTATCAAATTACACTTTGTAATCAAATGCAACTTCAAAAAACAAGATAAAAATTTAAATATCTTAATTTCAAAAAAAATATTATAATTATCTTGGTGATAAATTTGAAAATATTTAGAGATTATGATGATATATTCTATTCAATAAAAAATAAATCATTAGGTAATGCAATTTCAATTATAGATAACAATGAAAAATACCACTATGAATTTGATATTAGAGGCTATGAGGCACTAATTACAACTGATTATTTGCCACTAATTGAAACTGCGATTAATGAGTTTAGAAAATATAATAAATATGTAAATATTTACTTCAATAAGGATAGATCATTTTATGAAGCATTTGATGAAATTCATATATTTAAATTACCAATTAAAATAATTCAACCATCAAAATTCTTTATAAATGAAAAAAGTCTAAATAGTATTTCTTCTTATTTAGAGGATAAGGAAGTTTATTTACCAGTATGTATAATCAATGATGAATATGTATTAATTGATGGACATGCAAGATTACTTTCTAAATACAATGAAGATTTTAAAATGGTTAATGTTTATTTAGATGATTATAATCCTAATATAAAAGAATTTGTTTATATGGCAAAGGAACACAATATAACAAATATAACTAAATTAGAAATATTATCTGATATTGAATATAATTCATTTTACGAAAAATTTTATAAAGAGTTTAAATAGAAAAAATAACCTGTTGAGGTTATTTTTTACTTTTAATAGCTTTATTATAATTATTTCCGGGTTCTTCTAATATCATTTTTCTCATATATTTTAATGCTTTTTCTTGATTTGAAGATAAATCAACTTCTTTTTCTTCTATCATTCTTTCCGCAGCTTCAACAATATCAAATGTGTGATATATATGATAATAATTAATAATAATATTAGCTGGAAACAATTTAAACACAAACTTACTAGAAAAATTAAATCTTATAGCAATTGCTCTATAAATATAACCTATCCAAAACATCTCATCTTTTGAATATTTTGTTTTACCATAATTTGATATGCCATATTCATCATCTAATTCTTCAAATGCGTCCTCTAAGTTGTTAGATTGATTTAAGTAGCTTTTGTTATCAAAGGATTTTGCAAAATTTGAAAGCATAAATCTTCTTATAAAGATTGGCGAACTATAATTAGTAGTTTCAACTGAAAGCTCAAATATTTTTGCTTGAAGCTTGCATAATTTTAATTCATTATAGTTTAATGGCATCATATAAATGTCTCCTCAATATATTTTCCTTTTCCTTTATATTCAATTCTAGCCATACTAACCTTGTTCATACTATTTTCGCTAAGCTCTTCACGCTTCATTAATGAGCGTTTCTTTTCACTTTCGCAAACATATAATTCTCTTTTGAAAACAAGATTATCTATAGCCTTATTTGTTTTTAAAACATATTGCTTTCCAAGATTAGTCGCAGCAAGTGCATGTTCACATTGCATATCCGTAATAGTATTTGTGACATATTCCGAAATGATATCAAACATTCTATTATCAGCAATAGGAGCTATAATGATATCAGCTTCTTCTATTTTTTTAATTAAATCTTTTGTTATTTTATGATTTTCATATTTATCTATCCAACCACGATAATATGCAATAGCAAGCATCCAATTTCTATCTACTTTAAATTCAACAACCTTAAGATCCTTCATGTTTAGATTAAATGCTAATACCTTTTTACTTTCTACATTAGTAATATATGTCGATGCTTGTTCGAATGTGGTACCTAAATAAAAGCCTATACCAAAATCATTTTTGGCACGTGAATGTGATAAGTCGATTGGAAAATCAAATTGCTTTTTCACTCCATGAAATAATAGAACCTCATCAGATTCTAGCATTTCAATATAAAGTTGCTCATAAATTAAATTGAACCTTATATTATTTTCTTCAGCAAATTCGTATATTAATTCCATCTTTTGAGGGATTATATCTTCTTTTCCGTTTTCCCACTTGTTTACTGTTTCAAAAGAAACTCCAAACTTGTTTGCTAAATCTTTTTGTGAAATCCCAAGAATCTCTCTTAAAGTTGATATTTCATTTGCTTTATTCATACGGTATCACCCCTCAACTTGATTATACAATATTTCATATACAAGTTCAATAGTTGTTTATAACTTGTTTATACAATATTTCATATACAAGTTTTCAAAAAATAGAAAAACCACAATTGTTTGTGGTTTATTTTATTTCTAAATGTTCAAATTTTTCAATTATTTTTCCAACTAGTGGGTGTCTTACTACATCAAATCTATCAAATGATATAACTGATACTTCTGGTAGGTCTCTTAGTAGGTTTGCAGAAACCTTTAAGCCTGACTTTTTAGATTGAGGTAAATCTACCTGAGAGATATCACCTGTAACTATCATTTTAGAATTAAAGCCTAAACGAGTTAAGAACATTTTTAATTGATCTATTGTCGCGTTTTGGGCCTCATCTAGAATAATAAATGCATTTTCTAGTGTTCTTCCTCTCATATATGCTAAAGGTGCTATTTCAATTACACCCTTATCAATTAAATTTTGAGTTTGCTCAACTCCAAGCATATCATGAAGTGCATCATATAGTGGTCTTAAATACGGATCAACCTTTTCCTTTAAATCACCAGGTAAAAAACCAAGTGATTCACCAGCCTCTACTGCGGGACGAGTTAATATTATTCTTTCAATTGATCCTTTTTTAAGAAGTGATATTCCATAACAGCAAGCAAGATAAGTTTTACCAGTACCAGCGGCACCTATTGAAAATATTAAATCCTTCTTTTTAATATCCTCAATATATTCATTTTGCTTTAATGTTTTTGCGTATATTGGCTTATTATACTGTGTATAGCATATAGGCTTTCTTGTATTAACAAATTCAATATATTTATCTCTTATACCCTCTTCAATTACACTATTTACATAGATAACATCTCTTGGAGATATCTTATATCCCTTTTTAGAAAGTAATAAAAGAATTTCAATAATAGATTTAACCTTCTCTATTTTTTCTTCATCCTTTAAATTTGTTATTAATGTATCTCCATGTAAATCAAGCATACAATCATAGATTTCTTCTATTTGATGTAGGTTTTGATTATTTATTCCTGAGATATTCTTTTGATCATTTGTAGATTCAATTATTATGTCTAGTTTCAAATTGTTACACCTCAAATGTTAATTTTTCTTTTGTTACTGGATGATAAAATTCTAAATGATATGCCATAAGTGGAAAATGATTTATATCTATATCATTTTTACTTCCATATTTTTTATCTCCGTATAGGGGATATCCAATATTTGCCATTTGGCATCTTATTTGATGAAATCTTCCTGTATGAAGAATTATATCAATATCAGATACAGCTATATTATTTATCTTATAATTCTTTATAAGCTTATATTCTAATATTGCTTCCTGTCCATCATTTCTAATGTAGGACTTTTTTTCTTTTTCATCCTTTTTAATATAGTTTTTAAGTAAAATATAATCCTTATTAGTAATAGTTCCTTCTACTGTTGCCTTATATTTCTTTAAAAACTCATCATTCTTAATTTGTTCATTTAAACGAGAGGCAGCCTTGGAAGTTTTTGCAAATACCATAACGCCAGATGTATTAATATCAAGTCGATGTACTAAGCCTAAATATACATTACCAGGCTTATTATATTTTTCTTTAATATAATCCTTAAGTAGTGTAAGCATATCGGGTATATCCTTACCATCAGCTTGAGATAATACTCCCTTTGGCTTTATACATACAATAATATGATTATCCTCATATAAAATATCTATCATTCTAATGTACCTATTTCTTTTAATACTTTAATAAAATTAATTGTCTTTTCACTTTGATCACTAAAGCGATTATATAAAAGATAAAAATTCTGTGAAGGATTAAAATTAGTTAAATCAAGACGCTTATAGTCCTCATCAAGTGATGATTCATAAATATATGATACACCATCATATAATTTAGTAAGACCTAAAACTGATTCTAATGAATTTGCTTTAACTAAAATATTATTCTTAAGCTTAATATTTTTATATTTTAAAGTCTCCTTTATTACCTGATACATTCCTGTATCATCTGATGGCATTACTATATTTGCCTGTTGTAAAAGCTCACGAGTTAGTCTTGTAGTATCCTTATATTTACCAGTTTGATTCGCTGCTAAGATTATTCTTTCAGAGAATAATATTACTGATTCATACTTTGAGCTATCAAAGCTATTATCACAAACAATAAAATCTAAATTACCACTAGATAATTTATTTTTTAATATATCATATGAATCAACATATAAATTAACCTCAAGCTTTGCTTGTAATTTATTATCCTTATTTATTCTTTTAAATACTGGCTTAAAGGCAAATGGTGTAATACCAACATTAATTGTATCAAGTGCTTGATTCTTAATAGTATTAACAAGTAGTTCCTCTTGTTCCTTAATAGACTTAGCATATTCTAAAAGCATCGCACCACTTTTAGTTAATTCTAAGGTTTTCTTATTAGAAAATATAACTATGTCATATTCTTTTTCTAAAGCCTTAATATGCTGTGTTACTGCTGGTTGAGAGATAAAAAGCTTATCAGCAGTTTTGATATATTTCTTTTCTTCAACTAAAGTGATTAAAGTTAATAATTTAGCATCTATCATATATACCTCCTTATAAATAAAATCTATCATTTATTAATATTATATAAATTTTTATTATAATTTTCAATTAAAGGAGAATAAAAAAAGAAAACTATATAATATAGTTTCCTTCGTCTACTATTCATTTATACCAAAAGACATAAGTTTTCTTAAAATTATATTAATTTTTCATCATAAATAACATTATTTTATTATTTTTTCTCAAACAGCAATTGTTGCTTTGGCTCGCCATATTCGCGAACCATTGCTTCTATGGTTATTACCCATTGCTTTCCAAATTTAGTAATGTCTCTTCCGCACTTAAATTTTCCATTTCTTATGGCGTGACGTAATGTAGAATCATCTATATTCCAAAATTCAGCAGCATCACCAAGTGCCATAATACCGTCAAATCTGGATGGAACTACTGTACCATTATAGTAAAGCTCTTCTGCAGCTAAATCTATTTTATCATTCCAAATAATACCATAGCCACTAACATCAACACGCACTTGATAAAATAAATTATCTTCTTTTAATTTATTGAAGATAGGTATTCTTTCAAATAATGGTTTAACATCATATATTTTTGATACACCCTCACAAAATTCAACAAATAACATATAATTATCTAAAGCTGTAACAGTCCTTACCGGATGAAAAATATATTTCACTGCATCCACCTCCTATTGTTGGCATATTCTATTCCCTCCACATTCATTTTACCACGATATCGTGAAACGCTCAACAAAAAATTAAAAGAGCTAATTCTCATTGAATTATAGAATATTAGCTCTTAAAAATTTATATAAACATTGTCCGTTTTAATCAAATAGAATCTTGAAGATTCCTTCATCTATTTTAGTTAAGAAGTGAATCAACTTTATCCTGTTCAAATTGATTCTTATATAATTCGAAATAAGCACCCTTCTTATTTAATAATTCATGGTGATTTCCCATTTCTAATATTTTTCCTTGATCCATAACTAATATTAAATCAGCATTTACAATAGTTGATAATCTATGTGCAATAACAATGCTTGTTCTACCCTTTAAAACCTTTAGGATA
>JAEEGL011272280.1_pt1 | contig 14372 bp, 12 predicted proteins | sample 9134231 | NCBI WGS metagenome assembly JAEEGL01 (sample SAMN16246548, study PRJNA631951) | gut metagenome | biome: gut microbiome; feature: rumen; material: fiber-attached | host: Bos | place: Iran: Karaj | collected 2018-10
ATCGAACTTGATATTCTTGGCCGGCATACTTACAAAATAATCAAGGTTTGAACGTCCTGTTCCGAAATCATCCAGTGAAAAAGTGATCCCCATATTGATAAGTTTCTCGATATTCAGCATGAGCAGATGCTTCAGCTCATTATCCGCCGTTTCGGTGATCTCAAGATTGATATTTGAAGGCTCAATTCCAAAAGCCTCTATCTGGCTTTTTATGAAACCTGCCGGATTCTCGCGGTCGAACTGAGCTACCGAAACATTTGTCTCGATGTTTTCAATTCCACGCTTCTGCAATTCTCCCGTTGCCAGGAATTCACAGACCTTGGTAAATATCCTCATTCCCAGCTGGATTATCTGCCCGTTTTCCTCAGTTATCGGGATAAACTCGCCCGGGGATACCATCTTACCGTCTTCATTTATAATCCTGACAAGTGCTTCCGCAGATGTAAACCTTCCCTCTTTCACATTGTAGATAGGCTGATAGTAAACCAGGACCCTGTCATCTCTTAACGCATTTTCTACGAGATTATAGATTTCACTTCTGCGTCTCATTTTGTCCACGAGTTCCTCGTCACAGACAACCATGTCTTCAGCCAGGTCCTCGTAATAATGTATGAAATTAAACACTTCTTCGGTTCCCGATAACAGCCTGCTGTCAGGGAAGAAGATAAATTTCGCTTCAACCGGAATATCCGTAATACTACTGAGACGTTCTTTTATCTCTGTCAGCTTGTTCTTAGCTTTCTCCTCTGAATCATAAACAATGCTGAACATATCATCGCTAATCCTGAAAACCGGTTCATCACCCAGTTCAAGAAACGTTCTCGCCAGGCTGAGCACAGCGTTCTGCTTTAACCCTAAGTCCGCGGAGGGAACCAGATATTTTATCCTGATCGTATAAAACGAGAATATTTTCTTATAATTATATTTATCATGCAGATACAGTGAAAAAGCATTCCGCGTAAACACTCCGCTAGCACGATCGATATGTTCATTCGGATTCTCAAGCTGTGAATAAAGCACTATCATACCGACAGCTGCCGCAAACCCGACGAGCAGGGTTTCCTTGGAAAAGAACTGGATTATCGCAGCTATGAGCCACAGGCCCTGCCAGGTAAACAGTGCAATATGCCTTCTGTGGGAAATATCTTTTTTGTGCTTCATCGATATATATAACGTGAATGAAATATAAAAGATCGATAAAGCATAAGTGCACAGAGCCGCCGGACCGTATGAATATACTGTACGACCATCCATGTAGTACTCGAGAGGCAAAATGATTATCAGGAGCTCACCGATAACATACAGTATAAGAGCCAGAGTCCTTATTATATTGTTTTTGAACTGAACCGCTATATCCAGACACGCATACAGGAAACCGCAATAACCCTGGGTCACCAGCAACATGATATAGATCTTGCATACTGCAGTGGTGATTATTGGCGAAAATCCTTCGTAAACAGCCATATGAATGACCACTATCGACGCAATATCAAATACCAGGCACACCATGCATATTATAAAAGCGGCGATAAACAAAAGCCGGTTCTTTATTTTCAGCTTTCTGTCACGTTCGATAAGAACCAGAAAGATTATAAGCATAACAAGCCCACATATCTGTAGCTCAATATTCATTTATAACCCTCCTTAATCAAAAAATTTCTCACTGATATCCCATTCTGCTTTGTTATTCAGATATACTTCGGTATATACCGCATCCCATGTGGAGTGTGCAGACGTGACATTAAATCCGTAAAGAAATGTCTCCCTCATATAGGAAAAATCATCGGCGGTAAAATTGATCTTGTACTCGCCTGTCGCAAGATGAGTGGCATTCGAATACTTGGCCATAAAGTATCCGGTTTTTTTCTCTTCATTCTCGATATAATCAAAAGAAACCACAAATACGGACATCTGCTTGGAAAAATCCTTTTTTACAAGCGTATATACCGCATATGCCTTAAAACTGTCCTTTATATACGAAAACTCTGCTTCATCGCACTCAGATATCGCTTTCTGTATGGCATTCTTCTTCAGGGACTCAAGATCCTCTTCCCCAACTTCGGTAATATCGGAAACATATTCATCGAGCCCCGAAACCGTAAATTCCTTTTCAGTAGCGGTAAGAACATACTTTGTATTTTTATTCTCAGCCGTATCCTTACTGTACTTTACGATTATCTTATCTCCGTTACTCAGCTTATCCTCAGCACTCATAGACTTATCTATAGAAGACACAGCATTTACATTTGTATCAGACGTTCTGGCTCTGCCGGCACCGCTGATGCCGCTATACTTAACCGTAAGCCTGTCAAAAGGATCTATCTCCGATACAGTTTGCTGTACTTCCTCTTGAGAACGCTTTTTAGCTTCTTTCATAGCTCCGCCGACAATCCCGAGTGTGAGACTTCCTACGATCAGCATGCTTATTATGCATATGGCTACAACTGCACCTTTTCTTCGCGAACCGACCGCATTATTCCTGCCGTTCATGTTATTCATGATATGCTTTATCTGCATATCCTGGATATCATCCCTCTCACGGTCCTTTTTCTCGCCATACTCTTCAGTCATATCAAGGACTGCGCCGCAGAATTCGCACACCGCCGTTTTATGACTGTCATCATATTTTACTCTTGCCCCACACGAGGGACATGTTACGGATTTAACATTAATAGCCATGCTCTCATCACTCCGCTTGTTAAATTTTTCTTTCCCTGAATCTTATCAGGCTGCGTCAGCTTCATCGGCAGCTCCTACATTAACACCACCGCTACTATACCTCTATACTTACCGTTTTACTGTACTTGCCTGTATAAGTTTTACCTCCCGATTTTACGTAAGCTTTTATCTTTATGTAATACTTACCCTGTTCAAGATTTTTGATAGTACAGCTTCTTTTCACACTTCCGTTCTTTGAAATTTTCTTAACTTTATGGTAATTCTTTTCTCCTGACTTTCTCATGTAGATATAGAATCCGTCGGCATAATCCGCCTTCGCTGTCGTAATCTTTACAGCATTTTTTCCGGAAGTTGGGTTTGCCGAACATTTCGGCTTTTTTACTGTTATGGCACTGTCCTCAATAGTGAGACTGTCAAGGAATACATCCCATGTTCCGTCATCAGCCGTAACTACCAGTTTAACTGTCTGCTTACCGGCAGCCGTTGATATGTTTTTGATCGTCTTGTCGGCAGAATCCGTACTGTTAAAAGTAAATATACCCTTGGTTTCGTCTCCTATCACCAGATCCACTTTAGCCTTGTTAGACCCGTCCGACACTCCCCGCAGGGTAAAATCATGAAGTCCCTTGGTTAAGTTTACGGTAACCTCCGCAGTATCGCCATTTGCATAAAGTGCCACACCGCTAAATGGTGACCACGTATTCCCGGCATACGGTCCGCTGAGAGTCATAGATTCGCATTCAAACCTGTTTCCTGTGCTTATGACTTCTTTTTCACCGTTATTACCGTCACCGTCGTTCTTGCCGCCGTCACCGCCATTTTTCACGGTATTACCAATTGTTACTTTATTCAAGTTTACTTCCGCCGAACCGTTGCTCCGATATCCCTCTATGGTAAGACAGGACTCATAGAGATTGCCCATCTGCATTCCCAGTTTTTCCCAGGCCTTAAAATGCTCGGTTACGGATATGGTGCCTTTTGTACGTTTTGAGGTACGTACACTCCAGTATTGTTTAAAGGTAGTATTTCCATCTATAGAAGGCTGATTTTCACGGACGGTCTCATAAATATCGTAAGTCCCGCCGTCCACTTCTATAGTTCCTTTGGATGTTGCTCCCGGCGGACGCCAGCTTCCCCAGCTGTCTACGATATAGTACTCCACAAGCGGATCTCTCGTCCATCCGTATACACACATATATGAATTTCCGTCAGGATGGTAGTCCACATCGTATTCTACAGTAATGTCGCCTATCTGCTGATACTTTTTCGTACAGTCAAACTTAACACCCTCACGGAACAGAGCGTTCCCGATATCCTTCCAGGAGCATTCAAACTTGCCGTCTCCTTTTATGGTCATGCTCGTATCGCCGTAGTCCTTCCACAACGAATAAGTATATTCCCCATCTCTGCCTTCTCTGCTTTCGGTAAGCACAGTCGCAGCTTTTGCCGGATTATTCCCCATATAGGGACATCCGCAGCACAACATAACTATTAAAACTGCTATGATAAGCTTCTTCATGTTAACCTCCCAACAAACAGCAAGTTATGTATGTTCACCGATCATCTTTTCCATCCAGATCATGTTGTACCAGCGTCCAAATTTATAACCACACTTGTGGAATTCTCCAACCCCGGTATATCCCATGTGTTTATGAAAGCATTCGCTGTTTTTCGTCAAATACTCATCTTCGACTTCAGGATCCGCGATACAGGCGTACAGATTGATTATTCCTATCTGCTTTAAGGCTGTTTCTAACGCATCATATAAAGCTCTTCCATAGCCTTTACCCTTTGAATCACGGTCTAAATATATAGTTACTTCACAGCAATGAGCATAAGCCGCACGGCTGTGAAACGGCCCGGCATATGCATATCCTCTGATCAGACCACCATCTTCTATGACTACATATGGATACTTCTCCAACGTTTTTATTATGCGCTTTTCAAACTCATCCAACGAAGGTGTCTCATATTCAAAAGATATCGCCGTATTTTCAACATAATATGAATATATATCCAAAAGACTGTTCGCATCCTCTTTAGTTGCTTTACGAATCTCCATAATCTCATCTCTCTTCTTCAGTAATCCTTCTCCACCACCGGTACCTGGCACTATAAACCAAGGATTTATTCATAATTATACATAAAATCGGTGCTCTAGTCAAGAATTTACAATTGTTTATAGTGCCTGGTACCAATGGTCTCAAGAAAAGTAGAAAATCGGGCAGGAGGGATTTTTCCCTCCTGCCCGACAGGTTCGAATGATTCTTAAAAACTCTACGTGATTACTTCTTAACGATCAGGTTCTGGAACAGATAATCTATGATCTCTGTTACATCCATGACTTGGTCTGTTTTACTTCGGGATCCACTATACATGGAAGCAGATTCCTGAACTCTTATTTTACTTTAATTTTCACTTTTTTCCATGCACCGTAATACTTTTCTGAACCTATCTTCACGAATGCACGTATGCGTATATAATATGTTTTTTTCTTAGAAGGTTTAAAGCTAAACGATAAACTATCTCCGTCTATAGTCTTTGATTTTTTCGTTGAGAAAGATGCTGAAGTACTATACTGAATCTGATAGCCTGATACACCTTCTTGACCTTCCCATTTAGCTGTTATTTTTTTGTTTTCAGATAAAGCAGCTGTTACAGATTTAACTTTTGCCGGAATAACGTATACCGCCTGAGAAGCTTCAATCTCACCTTCGATAGAAGTTGCATATATTACTGTTTTCCCGGGTAAAATCGCACTGACTAACCCCGACTCGGAAACTATCGCTATATTATTATCTTTCGAAGACCAAATTACATTTCTGTCAGCATCTCCCGAAACCGTTACCGATGCATCATACTGGGAAGTCGTTCCGGCAACAATTTTATTTTTACCATTTATTACAATATTCAATACTTTTCCGGTTTCTTTAGTATCTTTAGGAACTTCTGAATCTTCGGGTTGTTCTGAATCTTTAGTTCCCTCAGGTTCAATAACATATACCGGAATTTCTGTTATTTTCCCACTCGCAAGAGTTATCTTTATAGTTGCTGTTCCGGATTTTTGTTTCGCTGTTAAGTTGTAGTTATTTCCTACACTTACTACATCTGTGTTAGAGGATATCACTGAATCCACATAATCCCCTGAAGCCATTCCTGAAATTGTAAGCAAGAATTCCTCACCAACATTAAGGGTCACGGTTTCCGCATTTAACGAAATTGTCGGTTCCAATTTAGGAATCGATACACTCATTGATGCACCGCACTTTGCGCATTTCTGAACCATATATCCTTCGGTGAATACAGTAGGATCGGAAGCCAAATAATCATTCTCCCAGGTGTGACTACACTCCCCCAATGTATTGAATTTATATACACCAGATTTATATGTATTTCCATTAAAAACAACTTCAAATGAAAACTTGTATTGTGCCCCAGGTTCCAAAGTTACTCCAAAGTCCTTTGATAGATCATACCATGCACTCGGATTAGCCATATTCCAGTTACAGTTTTCAGTATATTGTGCTATCGACTTCATGTTATAGTCATACACTTCTATGCCCGCCTGAGTATAACTTCCTTTTACCCCCGCATTATATGTAGCTTTAAGTAAAGCATTATTTTGAGTCTTTGTTATCTCTATAGTCCAATTCCCATCATTTATAACGTTATAGTCACTCGAAGTAGAGGCTCCTTCCCATACGACGCCATTTACTCTAAGAACTCCCTTCAGATTAGCAAAGGCATTCTGGTGAATACGTACCGGAGAGTAAATAACATTATCTGTTATACTGCCATAAGTCCCTTTTGTTTCATTGACCATCCAGTGTTCACCGTTTTTTATTCCGGTATATATAGCTACATGTCCTGAAAACCAGAGAATATCACCAGGTTTTGCAACCGATAAATCAGTTCCTAAATTTGTTGTTAAGGGACTATTCACTATTTCAGCCCGATAGTTCCACAAATTAATGCCAAAGTGTTCATACACTCCACATACAAAGCCTGAGCAATCCATTCCGGTCGTAAAGCTATTTCCGCCCCATACATAAGGAACCTTTCCAACGTATGTCAACGCATATTCTACTATATCATTTCCATTAACATCTGCCTTAACATCCACTGTTGATAACAATAAACAGAAGGAAAATACAGAAACTAGACATATTAATATTTTTAAAGATATTTTTTTCATAGCCGGTCTCCTCGTAATCTTTTAGTAGGCGTTTGCAAAACGCCACAAGCCGCATAAATACGGCCTTTTCTTGAAAAACTATAGATAACACCTCACATATGGTATAATGACATTTTCATCATTGTTCAAAGCAGCACCTCAATATTTATCATATAGGTACAAATATAGAATACCTCTAATTCTTGAAAATGTCAATGTTTTAAATAAATTTATAATAAATTTACCATGTTTTTTGTATAGATATTAGTGAAATTAATTAATGCAAAAAATAAGACAGAGAACCGACCCCTGTCTTATCGCATTCCGGCTTCAAACTAGCATGTGTCTGCTCCCTGTCCCACGGACATCCGTTCTCACTACGTAAAATCTGTACTATTTCTTTTAATCTTTTTATCTCTGTCATATATTTTAAATCCTTCTATTGCCAGTTTTTCCACACTTCAGGCTTATACCCGATTGTCGACAGTTTTCCGTTTCTAACTACAGGTGTCTTTATTACAGTGGGATTCTCGAGTATCTTTTCAAGCTTATCTTCTTCCGAAAGATATTTAATCAGTGTTACGATATCCTGTTCTTTTCCGTCCCAAGCCACCATCTCCTCAATGCCGCCGTTCGACTGAGCAACCGAAAGAAACTCACCTTTACTCATTCCTTTTTCTTTCATATCGATAAACTGATACTTTATCCCACGTTCTTTAAAGAAGCGTTCTGCCTTCTTTGTATCATTACATTTCTTTGTTCCAAATATCTGTATATTCATAAATAACCTATTTTCCTCCAGATAATGAAATCATTACTGTTCTATGACTTTGGTAATCTCCGAAACTTCCTTTGCTATATATGTAGCTCCGGCATTCTTTAATTCATCCTCACTACCATATCCGTACAGGACCCCGATGGAATCTATGCCGGTTTCACAGGCGGCTTCTATATCATAGAAACGGTCACCTATCATGATTATATCTTTTAAATCATGTTCCGTAAGTCCTAATTTTACCATGGCTCTGCGGATAAGGATTGCCTTATTAGGGTCATGCTCGTCAAGTGCAGGCCCTATAATCCCGTCAAAGTAATCGAATATTCCATCATTCTTAGCAACTGTAACAGCCAAAGTTTCGGGCTTAGATGTGGTGATCATCAAAATGCATCCTATAGCCTTTAGTTCCTCAAGCATTTCTTTTATGCCATCATAAAGAGGAGCCTGATATACGCCTTCTTTTACATAATATTCACGATAAATCTTTATGGCCTTCTGACTGTCTTCTTCTGAAAGTCCATAAAAATCATGGAAAGAAACATATAATGGCGGGCCAATAAACTTTTTCAAAATCTCTTTTTCGGGAATCTGAATCCCAAAATAGTTTAGTGCTCTAACAGCCGCAGCCATTATCCCAAACTCAGATTGAGTGAGTGTTCCGTCAAGATCAAAAAATATATATTTATACATCCATTTTCCTCCAACACCTGCTTTTCATAAAATCACTAATCTCCGTAATATCATTATTTTCATAATACTTAACCAGTAATTTTTTGTATTCCGATACCTCCTTTTCCGGGACTACCAACAGCCCCAACCCATGCGAAATCATAAAATGATTTGCATATATAACGGCAGCTCGCTTATTTCCATCGATAAAAACCTGGGTTCTCATAATATACAAACACAACGCTACAGCTTTATCAATGTCATCGTTCTCAGACTCCACAATGGTTTTGAGGTTCTCTTTTACAGTGGTTTCGATAGGTATCGGTGGAATATAACTGCAGCCTCCTATAGTCACAGGTACTCCTCTTATCCTTCCCCCATTTGAATAAAATCCTTCGTTTATCAATTTGGCGATATGACACAAGAGATAGTAATCGCTTTCTGCAAGAATCACATCCTCATCCAAAACAAATTCCCACGCATGTTTCAGATTAAGGATTTTCTGAACGTCCCCGACTGTCATACCATTTACAGTTCCATTTTCTATAATGTCCTCCGTCTGTGGAAATGTTGTTGAAACACCTTCCAAAACAGCCTGATCATAGATACTGGTTTTCATATTTGCCCTGGCAAAGTCAAGATTAAGCAGTACCTTGGCAGGTAATTCACCGGATGTGTATCCTGCCTCAGACAGTTTTTTGTTTATCTCTCTAATTTTTTTCTTTAACTCTCTGGCTTCTCTGGCATTACGTAGTAATAACTGATACAAGTCATCGGAATAAACATCAACATATGTAGATGTCAGCCTGCTTCCAACCCTTTTTCTAATATATAAATACTTTCCACTTTGATTTTCTTTTATCTCAGGATTGCCATCATAGGGTATCAGCTTTAATCTGGCCTCTGCCTCAGCTTTATCATTTATCAGAGTTTTAATTTTTTCTATGTCGTACATATTGCGCCTCTTTTAGGGAACTTTTCTGTAAAAATTATATCAAAAAGTTCCCTAAATGTCAACATTAAATTAGGGAACTTTTCCAGCAGTCAATCATCGAATAGTTCCCTAATGGTGCCTAACACTCTAAACTCAAACACATCAAATATAATTGCTCAAATCATGTTTCTCCTTTTAAAGCAGGGACAGTCCCCATGAACGGTAGCTAGATTTAATCTCTGTCTACCCATTTAATCCTTTCCTTTGTGCTGCTTTATCAATCAAAATTCTGGCCTCATCAAATGCTTCGGAAAGATATCGGTTTGAATCCTCTTTCCCCCTCTTTTCCTCCTGTTTAATCTTCTCCCATGAAGCCTTACGTTCCTCTTCCGTTGCAAATACAACTCCGCTGAATACATGGGGATGCCTGCGTATCATCTTATCAGCCACAGTTCCAACCACATCCTCAAAAGTGAACAAGCCTTCTTCTTCCGCCAGGACCGAATGAAACATAACCTGTAGCAGTAAATCTCCAAGTTCTTCCTTTAGATTCTCAGCATTGCCTGTTTTTTCCAGGATGTTAATCCCACATACCACTTCTGCGGCTTCCTCTATACATTCCGGCTTCAAGCTTGCATGTGTCTGCTCCCTGTCCCACGGACATCCGTTCTCACTACGTAAAATCTGATCTATTTCTTTTAATCTTTTTATCTCTGTCATATATTTTAAATCCTTCTATTGCCAGTTTTTCCACACCTCAGGCTTATACCCGACTGTCGACTGTTTTCCGTTTCTAACTACCGGTGTCTTTATTACGGCGGGATTCTCAAGTATCTTTTCAAGCTTATCTTCTTCCGAAAGAAACTCTCTAATATTCCAATTCTATCACATTTTATTCAGTTTTGCCACTGTTATTTATCGCTGAAACACTTAAGGTTTATTAAATTAAATCCCGGTAGACTAAAACATCCGGTTTTCTTTAAAAAAGGATCAGTGTTTCAGTGTTCAAGATATTGTGAAATCTTGACTAGAACACCGATTTTATGTATAATTATGAGTAACTCCGAGATGGGCGATGTATGGTTTTTTAGTCCCCGGGCATCAGGGGTGTAGAGGAAGCGGCAGAAACAGTATATGTGGGGTGAATATGCAGATTACATTATCAGACGGCATGTCTTTTGATTCGGGGTTGTTGGAAAATGAAAAATGGCTTTCATTCCTTTATTACACAGAAAACAAAAGTGTAAATATGGAGCGTGTGGAAATAGTGGAACAGGTGAGCGGAAAAGAGACCTTAAGCTATGTCCTGAGAACTCTGGATATTTTGGAGGCCGATAATAGAGCCGTGAAACTGACGGATGAAGAGTATGAGACTGTAAAGACGGTGCTTCAGTGGTCAGAAGTTTCAAAAGGCGGAAGCGTTAAAGAAAGAGAAGACTGGAGACAAAAGGGTTACGCCCTTGATATCCACAATCTGGCATCTGCCGAAATCTATTGGGAAGAATGTGGCAATGGAGACAGTTTTCTTTGCTATATTCTTATAAAAACCCATGGCCTTATAGGGCAGGCTTTACGTGGGGAAGTACCCGTTTCGCAGAACGAACCGCTATTTAACCTTACAGAGAAGGTGGGGAAAGAGCGGCTTGAAATAATTCTTAGGGTTCTTAATCACTGTATTATCGGAGCTGTGAGCAGCGGGCTTTGGGAAAAGGTTAAAGATGAGGCATATGCACTTATAGGCAGGATACTTAAAGGGAACTTTACCGAGTTTGCGACAAAGGATCGTATGAGAAGGCTTGATGAGAAACTCGTGGGGGCCGATGATGAACTGGTATGCCTCTTTTCGGATAAGATATTCCCATACTACGAACTATGGTATTTTCAGGCTGCTTTTGGAGATTTTTCGACGGATCAGATAAAGTGGCTTTTAAAGAAAGTACTGGAAAAAACGGAACCGGGAGTGCAATATCTCTCGTTTAAGCCCCTGGCTGATGGACTGTACTACGATTATGAGGGCGGGAAGCATCTGAATGTATATAAGGAACGCATAATAGAGAAGTATATCAAGGATTCTTCCATAGAAAATGTGGAGCTCGTAGTAGCCAGTTTCGGGAAGGCAGTGCTGGTAGACTTCAGGTTTTCCGCAGTGTGTGAAAAGCTTATAGATTTCTGCGTAGAAGCAGAGAGATGCGGTCTGCTCACGTTTGAAAAGAGCATCACGGTGCTATATGATATGTTCGGCTTCCGCAGGGATGCGTTTGACCGGCTCAACAATGAGGATAAATATCTGGCTACCATGAATGCCAGTGAGAGCAGTACAAAAAACACGATCATAGATTATGTCGTCGGCAGCAAGGTGGTGGATGTAGGAAGCGGCGGCGGAGTACTGCTGGACCTTTTGGAAGAAAAATACCCGGATAAAAAGATAATAGGAACCGACATTTCAGATAATGTTATCATGGAACTCGAAAAGAAAAAGAGTAAAGAAGGGCATAACTGGTCGGTGCTGAGGCATAATTTTGTGGACGGACCGTTTCCTTACAGTGTGGACTCCATTGTTTTTTCTTCTATACTTCATGAAGTTTTTTCCTATACCGAAACGAAGAAAGGCAGATTCGAGATAGATACGGTAAAGCAGGCACTTAAGAATGCGTATGCTTCACTGGAAAAAGGCGGACGCATAATCATAAGGGATGGGATAAAATCTCCTGTGGATGACAGTGTGATAGAGATATCATTTGCAGACCCTTCAGGAATTGATTTCTTTAAAAACTATGTGAGAGACTTTGAGGGCTTAAAGGATATCCGTGATAAACAGATAGTGATAAACGAGAAAGAAGGGAAGGCTTTAGCCTGCACCAACTTTGCACGTGAGTTCCTTTATACATATACATGGGGACAGGAAAGTTATGCTCATGAAGTGCAGGAGCAGTTCGGATATTTTACCATAGACGAATATAGGGATTTCTTTAAAAGTATGGGTGCGAAGATCATCAGATGCGACTCTTTTTTGGAGCCCGGATATGTGGAGCATCTTTCGCCGAAAGTAAAGCTTTCCGTAGACAGGTTCCCTGACTCAAATTGTATAGTGGTGGTGGAGAAGGATTACTAAAGAAGAAAGATGATCGGTGAACATCCTAGCGTCAGAAACCACATGACTGCGGTGTCTGACACTAGGAACTTTCATTCTATCTTTTTCAACCACTCCGTTATCTCAGTGCGGGCATTGGGTATATCGTCACAATAAATACTCAGACCCTCTACTACTTCCGCCCCCTTGGCCATTTTCTTAATATCTGATGTACTGGAAGCGAACCCGAATGAACCTTGTGTCGCAAGAAGGTATATTGTCTTTCCCGTAAAATCATTTGCCTCAAGGAACGTGGCCACGGGCATAGGTACAGTACCCCACCAGATGGGATATACGAGAATTATCTTGTTATGCCCGGATATATCTATGTCTTCTATCGCCGGTCTTGCATCTTCCTTTAACTCCCTGCTGCCAACTGATACCGTATCCATATAAGAAGAAGGATATTTCTCTCCCGTAAGCGTGATGGGTATCACCTCGGAACCTATAGCATCCTGTATCATAAAAGCCATAAGTTGTGTGTTTCCCATAAGTACGCCGTCAGCCTTCATAAGAGATGCTCCGGACACCGCATCTACATCAGGCTCAAAGTCCGTATTTCCTACCCTGGTAAAATATACTACCAAAGGGATTTCTTCGGTCATCTCTACCTTTTCACCACGGACTTTTTCGTCAAATGCCACCTCAACTTTCCTTAAATGCCGGTTAAGATAAGGCACAAGCGCCAGCCCTATGGCCAGTCCCGCTATCGCTAGCAAAGTGATCAGTACGACTGCTCTTTTCTTAGCCTTAGCCTTAAAATAGAAATGCATGCCGCCATGAACTATGGAAAGAGTTAATAACGCAGTAGCGAGGTACCTGTGGAACAACGGCTCCATCATGAATTTAAACCAGGGAAAAAGAATACGTGACACACCCATACTGCTTATCATGAGTGTGATCGAAGTGAGAATCAGCAGTATTATCACTATATTTGCAAATATCCCCGCTTTGCCCTTTCTGCCTTTCCCGGAAGTTACAGCCCTGAACCACCAGCGCTTAATAAAAATATGGACTACCAGACTCACAAAAAACACTATGCCCAGTATCTCGTGTACAGTGTTTCCTATAAGCACGTACAACATCTGCGCAAGCAGTGCCAGATACATGATTATCTCACTAAACAGGTTTAGTTTTTTCTTCATAAAATCAATACCTCATCGTCCCGGACCACTGGTGCCTGACACTATAAACCTTCATATTTCTTATACTTTCACAAATAAATCATCTAAAGTTATAAATCTGTCAAACGACCACTTATACTCATTGTGTGTAACACCGAATGTAGTTATCAGAACCTTATGTACAGCTTTCCTTGGTGAAATAATTTTATGGAGAAGAGACATCCTATGCCTCAAAACCATGTCATAATCTTTTGTGACAGTAAATTCCTTCCCATAGAATTTTATCTCACACATATTGACAATATTATCATTTCGGTCAATCAATAGGTCAATCTGAGTACCTTCTTCATCGTCCGCTCTTTTAGACCATGCTGACTGTCTTGTAATAACACCACGTATACCCAGAGCCTCTTTTATCTGGTTGATATGATTAAAACATACATTTTCAAATGCAAAACCACACCATGAATTGACTTGCGCTGAATTTTGGGTTTCCTGCCAAATTTCTTCCGTTAACGAATCCTGTTTGTCCACAAATTTCAAATAAAAAATACAAAAAGGATCAATAAGCTTGTAACACTCATCCCTTTTTCCCTTACCAAAAGGAACATATTTTATTATAAAGTCACTGGCAACCAGGGAATCAAGTGTCTTTGAAAGGTTCCCCCCATTTGAATGAACGGTCTTTTCTGCGATTTCTTTTCTGGTGTATCCGACGTTTTTTGTGCTTAAAAACCGTATGATATCTGTCACATATCCGGGATTGTTAAAAGTAGAGGAAAACAGCCTCTCAAATTCATTTTTCAGTACTGCATTCTTCCCAAAAAACATTCCATCTATTATCTGTGCTACGCTATGTCCACCCTTAAAATATCCCAGATAAT
>JAEEGL012136125.1_pt1 | contig 14372 bp, 15 predicted proteins | sample 9134231 | NCBI WGS metagenome assembly JAEEGL01 (sample SAMN16246548, study PRJNA631951) | gut metagenome | biome: gut microbiome; feature: rumen; material: fiber-attached | host: Bos | place: Iran: Karaj | collected 2018-10
AAGTGCACCACAATCAAATCCATGGACACAACCAAGTCAACCAGTAGAACCAAGTACACCAGTAAATAATGGATATACACAACCAAGTCAACCAGTAGAACCAAGTGCACCAGTAAATAATGGATATACACAACCAAGTCAACCAGTAGAACCAAGCACACCAGTAAATAATGGATTTGCACAACCAAGTCAACCAGTAGAACCAAGTGCACCAGTACAACCAGAACCAACAAATCATTTTATAAATACAAATAATGTTGAACAACCAGCATCATCAACATCAAATCAATCAAATGATGCTTCAAATATATTTTTTCAATAATTAAGAGAGAAATCTCTTTTTTATTTTTTAAATAAATGTTAAAATTATAAAGAGAGTGATGTTATGAAAAAACTAGGATATTGTCCAACATGTAAATTAGAATTTGAATATAATATAAATAATATGGAAGAGTTTAATAATGTTTTTTGTCCAAATTGTAATCAAAGAGTAAGTAATAATTATGTTAGACCAAAACAAATAAGTAAAGCAGATAAAGTAGCAGGTTCTATATTTTCTAAAGTATTAAAAATATATTTTTACTTTTATTTAATAATATCTTGTATAGCATTAGCTGTTTATTTTTTAGGTTTTATAGCGTTATTTAAAGGTTTAATTACAGTAGCCTTAGTACTTTATTTAATAGAATTAATGCTAGGTTATACTAGAAATATATTTGGATTATTTGGAATGATAGTTTCAATTGGAATATTTAGTTTAATATTAAATGATATAGTTATGGGTATATTTTTGGGCGCATGCACAATATTTATATTATCTGGATTATTAAGATTATTATTTATATTTGTGTTAGTTAAAATAGATCAAAAAATAGCTAAAAAAAATTGACAATTAAAATTAAAATATGATATATTTTAATTGCTTAATTAACAAATAGGGCATGCATTATAATTAATTTATTTAATTATCCTATTATATTAATTAAGTTAAAAACTATGTTTAACATAGTTTTTATTTTATTAAAATTTACTTTAAAAAAAATTTATTTTTTTGTATAATAAATATAGGTGATAGTATGGCAGAAATAAAAGTAATGGATGAATTACTTGCTAATAAAATAGCCGCAGGAGAAGTAGTAGAAAGATGTTCATCTGTTGTTAAAGAACTAGTAGAAAATAGTATAGATGCAGGTTCAACTGAAATAAAAATTGAATTAATAGAAGCTGGCACTAAAGAAATAAAAGTAATAGATAATGGTAAAGGTATGGATAGAGAAGATGCTATTAAGTGTTTTGAAAGACATGCTACAAGTAAGCTTAAAAGTGAAGAAGATTTATTTAGAATAAGTACTTTAGGTTTTAGAGGAGAAGCATTACCTTCTATAGCTGCTGTATCAAAAGTTGAACTTCAAACATGTAGTAATAATGTAGGAACATTAATAAAAATAGAAGGTGGAAAAATAATATCAGTTGATAATTCTATTTCAAGAATTGGAACAATAATGAAGGTAAGCGATTTATTTTATAATACACCTGCTAGATTAAAACATATGAAAAGTTTATATGCTGAACTAGCTAGTATAACTGAATATGTAAATAAAATAGCTTTATCAAATCCTAATATTAGATTTGTTTTAGAAAATAATGGACAAGTATTATTAAATACAGATGCTAGTGATAATTTACTTAAAACAATAAAAAACATATATGGAATAAGTATTGCTAAAAAAATGATTTATATAAAAGGTAGTACAGATGATTATGAAGTAGAAGGTTATATGTCTTTACCTGAAATACATAGAAGTTCAAGAAATAATATGATTACAATCGTAAATGGTAGGGTAGTAAGAAATATGGAATTAAATAGAATAATAAATGATTCTTATCACTCATATAAACCAGATAATAGGTATCCTATAGTTGTATTAGATATTAAAACTGATCCATCATTAATAGATGTAAATATTCATCCAACTAAAATGGATATTAAATTTTCTAAGTTTGAAGAATTAGGTAGTTTAATAGAAAAATTAATAAAAGAAAAATTAAATGTTAAAGTTTTAATACCTAAAATAGAAGTAGAAAAACCTAAATATGAAGAATTGAAATTAGATTTTAATTCATATGATATTAAAAAAGAAACAAAAATACAAAATAGTTATGATGAAATAAAAAATAAAATAAATAAAGAAGAAAATATTAATGAATTTATAAATGAACCAGAAGAAGAATATACTATAAATACTGATTTAATAGAAAATAATAAAAAAGAATTAGAAGAAACTAATAATGAAATAATAGAAGAAAAAAAAGATGAAATGCCATTATTTTATAGAGTTGGTATAGTACATGGTACATATATAATATGTCAAAATGAAGATGGAATGTTTATAATAGATCAACATGCCGCTAAAGAAAGAATAAATTATGAATTTTATTTAAAAAAACTAGGAGAAGTTACAAATAACAAAATATCAATGTTAATACCTTTAACATTAGAATTTTCAAATAATGAATTTATTATATTAAAAGAAAGATTAGAATTTATAAGAAATTTAAATTTTGAAATTGAAGAATTTGGTTTAAATTCAGTAATAATTAAATCACATCCTACTTGGATAAAAGAAGGATTTGAAAATGATCAAATAAGAAAAGTATTAGAAGTAGTAATGGATAAAAATACAGATTTTTCAGTTGAAAAGTTTAATGAAAAAATTGCTACTATGTTATCATGTAAAATGGCTATAAAAGCTAATGACTATATATCTGATGATGAATGTGATAGATTATTAGAAGATTTAAGAAATTGTAAAAATCCATACAATTGCCCACATGGTAGACCAACAATAATTTATTATTCAAAACTAGATTTAGAAAAACTATTTAAAAGAACAGGATTCGACAAAATAAACTAATTGTAAAAGTTAAAATATTATTAGGTGATATTATGAAAAATATTAAAATAATTATTTTATCTATAATAATTAGTTTTTTTATTGGATTTTATATCATAAAAAAATATAAAAATATAGATAAAGATATAACATATGGTTTTGTATATGGAGAATATGATAAAGAAAACTTTGATAAAGAAACACTAAAACTAAGTAATTATATATATAGAATAAATAATAATAAATACACTATATATTTAGGAATAACAAGAAGTGAAAAAAATATAGAGAAAATAAAAGGATTTTTAGAAAAAAAAGGATATAGTATTAGTGTAAGAGATATTAAAGTGGATAATGAATTTAAAAATTTTATAGATCATTGCGATAAACTATTAGAAAAAGTAAATGAAGATAAAATGGTTGAAAAAATAGAAAATGAAATATTGGAATATGGGGTGATTTAAATAAAAATAAAAGAAATACCTAGTGGTGAAAGACCAAGAGAAAGATTAATTAATAATGGTGTTGAAAACTTAAATAATGAAGAATTATTATCTCTTTTACTTGAAACAGGAACTAAAGATATGTCAGTTAAAACAGTTAGTTTAAATTTAATAAAATATGTAAAAAACATAACAAATCTAAAAAATATAACATATCAAGAACTATTAACAATTAAAGGAATAGGTAAAGCTAAAGCATGTAAAATACTTTCAATGATAGAATTATCTAAAAGAATGAATTCTATTGTAATTAATAATATAAAATTAAATAAACCAGAGATAGTTTATAATTATTTTAAAACAATTTTATTAGATAAAAAACAAGAATATTTTTATTGTGTATATTTAGATAATAGTAAGATAGTTTTAGATAATAAGCTAATATTTATTGGTACAATTAATGAAAGTATGGTTCATCCAAGAGAAGTATTTAAAATAGCATATCAATTAAGTGCATCATCTATTATATGTGTACATAATCATCCTAGTGGTAATTTAACACCAAGTAACAATGATATAGTTACAACAAATAACTTAAAACAAGTAGGTAATTTATTAGGAATAAAAATAGTAGATCATATAATTATATCTAATAGTGGATATTATAGTTTTTTAGAGCATGGAAATATATAATTATTCATATTTTATTTTTTTTGCATATAATTAAATGAAAGGGATGATATAATGGAAACACTAAAAGTTTCGTCAAAATCTAATTGTAGTTCAGTAGCAGGAGCTTTAGCTAATGTATTTAGAGAAAAAGGAAGTGTAGAAATACAAGCTATAGGAGCAGGTGCACTTAATCAAGCAATAAAAGCAATTGCAATCGCAAGAGGCTTTGTCGCACCAAGTGGTAAAAACTTAATTTGTATACCAGCATTTACAGACATTGTGATTGATGGAGAAGAGCGAACTGCTATTAAATTAATTGTAGAAGCTAGATAGCTTCTTTTTATTTTTAAAAATTTATATTCTATATATCTATGATTTTTAATAGTAATTATAAAAATGTTTGACAAATAATTATTTTTGTATATAATAGATAACACATTGAGGTTCTTTATAGAACAAAGGGGGATATATATGAATGAAAATATAGAAGTTTTAAATGTTAGCAGTATAAAACCAATTATGGATCAAAATAATGATGATGAATTAATTGAAGAAGAAATAATAGATATAAATGAAGAAGAATGGCATAATGATGCAGTAGTTAATATGTCTTCAGTTTCAAAAGAAAAGGAAGAAGAAAACTTTGATTTATTTTTTGATAACTTATCAACAGATGTTGAAGGAGCTAATACATTAATAAGTGAAATATTAGAAAAAAAGAAAACAATAAAAGATAATGAAGAAAATATATCAAAAGAAAAAGAAAGTTTTAATTTAGAAAAAATTGAATTTGAAAAATATAAAAACAAACAATTAGAAGATATAGAATTAGAAAAGAAAAGATTTGCTGATTATGTTAGAACACAAACAGTTAGAATTCAAGAAGAAAGTATTCAAGTAAAAGCTGATGCAGAAGCAATGCAAAAAGAAATGGAATTAAAAGAACAATCAATTAAAATTGAACAAAAGAAATTTCAAGTTGAAAAAGAACAATTTGATAAATTTAAAGAAGTAGAAGAAAATAAAATATCACATGAAAAAGAAAAATTAGAAATTGATAGACAACAATTAGAAAAAGATAAAGAATTAAGTTTTCAAAAATTAGAAAATGATAGAAAAGAATTAGAAGCAGAAAAAGAACAATTTGATAAATTTAAAGAAATAGAAGAAAATAGATTATCATTAGAAAAAGCTAATTTTAATCAAAGATGTGAAAGATTTAAAAAAATAGTTCAACAATTTAATAAAAATTTTGCTAAATTACCAGAAGAATAGATTTTATCTATTCTTTTATGTTATAATTTAATTGTTGTTTTATAAATTTAAATATCAATATTATAAAATACAAACTAATGTTTAGTTACATTTTAAAATAAAATATGTTATAATACAAAAAATTGAGGTTGGTGTAAATGAATAAAAAGAAAAAAATTTATCAAGTATTGTTATTATTATTTGCTTTCATAGTAGTATTCTTATTAGGAGGTTTAATAGTATTAAAAATTAAAGATGATAAGAAAGATACTCCTAAAGGTAATAATGGTGGAAATCCAGTAAAAGAAACAAGTAATTATATAGAAGAATTTGATATTGAAACAATGTTAAAAAAATATAAAGAAATTAGTTTTAATTCAAATACAACAATAGAAGATATTAAATTATATGGTTTAGAATCATTAGAAATAAATAAGATATCAATAGAAAATGGTAAAATCAAATATTATTCAAATGATAAGGAATATACATCAAATAATCTATCTAATGTTAAATATATAGAATATGCTAGTGATAATAAAACATATTCAGAAATATTAGTTTATGCATCAAGTGGAGTATATTATTTTAATACAAATGGTAATGCTGAAATAGTAGATGAAGAAGCATATAGTGAATACTTTAAAGATAATAAAGAAAAAGCATTTTATAGTTTAGAAGAAAATGTATTAAACTTAAGTTATACTAAAGTAAGTAATTCTAATATTATAAATGGTATATCTAAGATAGAAGAAGATGAAAAATCATATTTTGTTGTAAAAACATCATCAAATACTTATGTATTAGATTATGAGAAATCAACAAAACATGGAATTAAAGTAATAAGTACAATATCAATTGGTGATAAAATATCAGACTATGTATCAAGTATTGGAGAAATAGGAAAAGATAAAAAATTAAAAGTAAATTATGATTTAAGTTTAACCAATAAAGAAAAATTAAAATATGATGATAAAATATTATATCCAGAAAAAGTTTATTTAACTAAAGAAGCATATTATTTTGTTTATAATGAAGATATTTATATATTAAAATTATCTAGCTTTGATAATGAAAAAGTTGAAAAATATAATAAGAAAGAAGTAGAAAAAATATCTTTAGATGAAGAAAAAACATATCAAGGAGATGTTATAACATCTGTAAATCAATACTTAAAAATCTTATATAAAGATGGAAGTAGTGAAGAAATACATTAAAGTATTTCTTTTTTTGTAAAGAAATGTATTTAAAAATAATAAATTAACAAAATATTAATAATTTATTATATAATGAATATGGTGATAGTATGAATATAATAAATATAATTGATAAGAAAAGAAAGAAAATAGAATTAACAAAAGAAGAAATAGATTTCTTTATAGATGGTGTTATAAAAAACGAAATAAAAGATTATCAAATTTCATCTTTATTAATGGCAATTACAATAAACGGAATGAGTGATGATGAAACACTTTATTTAACAGATGCAATGTTAAAAAGTGGCGATATATTAGATTTATCTAGTATCGGTAAAGTAATTGTAGACAAACATTCAACTGGTGGAGTTGGAGATAAAACAACATTAATAGTCGCACCATTAGTTGCTTCATTAGGTGTTGCAGTTGCTAAAATGTCTGGTAGAGGATTAGGACATACTGGAGGAACAATAGATAAATTAGAATCAATTAAAAATTTTAATGTAACAATGAGTTTAAAAAAATTTATAAAACAAGTTCAAAAAATGGATTTAGCTTTAGTAAGTCAAATGGCTAATTTAGCTTATGCAGATAAAATATTATATTCAATAAGAGATGTAACAGGAACGGTAGAATCTATACCATTAATAGCATCTAGTATTATGAGTAAAAAACTAGCATCAGGTGCTGATAAAATAGTTATAGATGTTACAGTAGGGTCTGGAGCTTTAATGAAAGATGTAGAAACAGCTAAAGAACTTGCCAATTTAATGATTAAAATAGGAAAAAAATATAATAAAGAAGTTGTATGTGTTTTATCAAATATGGATCAACCTTTAGGTTATGCTATTGGTAACAGCTTGGAAGTAAAAGAAGCAATAGAAATGTTAAAAGGAAATAAAGAACCAAAAGATTTATATGATTTAGTAATTAAAGTATCTAGTATTATGGTTTCATTAGGTAAAAATATAAATTTAAATGAAGCTAAAGCATTAGTTAAAGAAAATTTAGAAAATGGTAAAGCTTATGAAAAATTTAAAGAATTTGTTAAAGAACAAAAAGGAGTAATTACTAAAATAAAAGATGATGCTAAAGTATTTTCACTTAAATCAAATGAAACAGGATTTATTAGTAAAATAGATGCATATAGATTAGCTGAATGTGCAAGAAGTTTAGGCGCTGGAAGATACAGTAAAGAAGATTCTATAGATTATGAAGTTGGAATTGTATTGAATAAGAAAAAAGGTGATTTTGTTTTAAAAGATGAAGAATTAGTAAGAATATATTACAAAAATAAAGACTTAAAAATTAATGATGTATTATCATGTTTTGAAATAAGTGAACATGCAGTAAATTATGATGATGTAATAATTGAAGTAATAAAATAATGTCAATTGTTGTCAATAAATAGTAAATACACTTGAATTAAAATGTAAATTAATATATCCTAATAATAGGAGATGATAATATGATATATCCTTCAATTGATAAATTAGTAGAAAAAATAGGCTCTAAATATTTATTAGTAAATTTAGTTTCAAAAAGAGCTGAACAAATGGAAGATACTAAACAATATCAAATGAAAGAAAAGGATTATGTTTCTTCTAAAAATATAGGTAGAGCATTAGAAGAAATAGCTAAAGATTTAGTTCATGTTCAAAAATAAAAGTTTAAGATTTCTTAAATTTTTATTTTAAATCATAGACAAACAAAAGTTTGTGTGTTAAAATTACATTAGGTGATAAAATGAAGATAGATAAAATAAAAAAAATAAGTGGTGGAAAATATAAAATAATTTTAGAAGATGGCGATACTTTAACAACTTATGATGATGTTATATTAAATACTAATATTTTATATTCAAAAGAAATAGATGATGAAACATTAGAAAAAATAAAAAACAAAAATGATTATTATACTCTTTATAATAAAGCAATTAAGTATATTTCAAAGAGATTAAGAAGTGAATATGAGGTAGAGGAGTATTTAAAAAAAATAGAAACTTCAGATAATGATATAAAAAAAATAATATCTTCATTAAAAGAAAGTGGATTTATCAATGATATACAGTTTACTAAAGCATATATATATGATAGATTTAATCTATCAAGTGATGGACCTTATAAAATAAAAAAAGATTTAATAGATTATAAAATTGATGAAAATATAATAGAAGAAAATTTATCATTTTTAAAATATGAAGATATAAGAAATAAATTAGAAAAAATAATTTTGAAAAAGATTAAATTAGATCATAAACATTCTATAAATATAATAAAAAATAAAATTAAAGTTGATTTATATAACTTAGGATATGATAGTTATATGATTGAAGATATATTAAATAATACTAAAATAGAAAGTAATATTGAAAAGGAATTTAATTTAATTTATAATAAATTAAATAAGAAATATAATGGTATTGAACTTGAAAATAAAATAAAACAAAAACTATATCAAAAAGGATATAGTTTTACAGAAATAAATGAGCAATTAAAAAGACTAAGTAATTAGTCTTTTAATTTTTCTGTATTATCTTCATATAATTGATTAATATCTTTATCTTCAATTTTTAAGTCATATTTTTTTCTTGTTTCATATAAAGCTTTTTGAACTAAATTAGTTGAATCAGAATTTATTTTATTTTCAGCTAATGTATCTTTAATTTTATCTTTTGAATCTTCTAAACTTGGTCTTTCTTCTTCTTTTTCTTTTAAGATTATATGATATCCATATTGACTTTCAACTGGTGTTTTAGAATATTTACCAACTTCTAGAGCAACAGAAGCTTCCCAAAATTCTTTTACAAATCCACTGTTATTATCAAATGGATCTAGTAGACCACCATTTTCAGCAGATACTGTATCATCAGAAAACTCTTTAGCTAATTCACTGAAATCTTCACCATTATCTAATCTCTTAATTAATGATACTGCTAAATCATAAGCTTCTTTTTTCTTTTGATTTGTTTCTTCTTCAGTCATATTTGTTGATTTTTTTGGCATAATTAATATATGTCTTGCTGTTATTTTACCATACATATTATCTTTGTAATATTTTTCTATTTCTTCATCTGTTAAAGTAGATTTAACATAATTTTTAACAATTTCTTGTTGTTTATAAGATGTTAATAAAGCTTTTTTATAAGATTCAGTAGTATAACCATAGTTTTCTAATAATACTTCAAAATCAACTTTATAATATTCTTCATTTTGTTTCTTTTGATTTTCAAATTCTTCATCAATTTTTTTGTTTATTTCATCAGTTGTTGGAATTTCTTTATCAGCTATATATTCATCAATTAAATTTATTAATACATCAGCTCCATATTTTTCTTTTAATGAATCATATAATTCTTCAGCGGTAATATTTTTATCTTTAATACTAGCTACAACTTCTTTACCATCTTGAAGTTTAGGATTACCGCAACCTGCTAGTAACACTACAGCACACGCCATTATAATAATTTTTTTCTTCATTTTGTATTTTCCTTCCTTTAATTATAACGTACATTTACATTTTAGCAAAAAAACAATTAAATTACAATAATATTAATCACAAAATATTTTTATTACCATAAAATAATGGTGAAAAGATAAAAAGGAGGATGATTTTATGTGTAACAATGGAGTATCATCAGCAGCAATTGTTTTAGTATTATTTATTCTTTTAATTATTATACTAGGAGCATATCTTTAATATATAATTTGTATCTTTTTAAAAGAGATTTTTGTCTCTTTTTTATTTGTTTAATAAAAATTTACAAAAAATTGTAAATATTATAAAAAATGTATTTACAAAACTATTTTTAACTAGTAAAATATAATTAGTGGAAAAAAGTGGGGAAAAGTGGTGAATAAAATGTTCATAGGAGAATACCATCATTCAATTGATGAAAAAGGAAGACTTACAATACCTTCTAAATTAAGAGAAGAATTAGGTGAACAATTTATTCTAACTAGAGGCCTTGATGGTTGTTTATTTATTTATCCAAATAAAGAATGGAATAATGTAATTAATAAATATAAAGAATTACCTAACATAAAAGAAGCAAGAAATTTTATGAGATTTTTTCTATCTGGTGCGAGTAATCAAGAATTAGATAAACAAGGTAGAATTAATATTCCATCACCACTAATTAATTATGCTAATTTAATAAAAGATTGTATTATTATTGGTGTAAATGATAGATTAGAAATTTGGAGTAAAGAAAATTGGGAATCATTTGTTAGTGAAAACGAACAAAGTTTCTCAGATATGGCCGATCACTTGTTTTCTAGTAATTTAGATATTTAGGTGATAAGTATGCATAAGAGTGTTTTATTAAATGAAGTGTTAGAAAATTTATCACTTAAAAGTGATTCAATCATTGTAGATTGTACATTAGGATATGCGGGACATAGTTCATGTATATTAAAAGAAATTAAAAAGGGGTTTTTATTCGCCTTTGATCAAGATGAAGAGGCAATAGAATCAAGTAAAAAAAGATTAAGTGAAATATCTAATAATTATGAAATTATTAAAAGTAATTTCGTTAATTTAAAAAAAGAGTTAAATAAAAGAAATATTCAAGAAGTAGATGGTATATTATTTGATTTAGGGGTTTCTTCACCTCAATTAGATGAAATAGATAGAGGATTTAGTTTTCATAAAGATGCTAGATTAGATATGAGAATGGATAGAAATAATCCTTTATCAGCTTATGAAGTTGTAAATAATTATTCATATCAAGATTTAGTAAATATTTTATATAAATATGGTGAAGAAAAATTTGCTAGTTCTATAGTAAAAGGAATAATAAAAGAAAGAGAAATAAAACCAATAGAAACTACATTAGAATTAGCTGAGATAATTAAAAATAATGTTCCAATGAAATATAGAAAAGAAAAACATCCAGCTAGAAAAACATTTCAAGCTATAAGAATAGAAGTAAATAATGAATTAGAAGTTTTTTCAAAAGCTTTAGATGATGCATTATCATTAATAAAAGTAGGGGGAAGAATTTGCGTTATTACATTTCATTCTTTAGAAGATAAAATATGTAAAGAAACATTTAAAAAAGTAAGTTCAATTCCAAAAGAATTAGAAAATATGCCAATAATTCCTTTAGAATTTCAACCAAAATATAAATTAATAGCAAATATAACACCAAAAGATGAGGAATTAAATCTTAATAATCGTTCAAGAAGTTCAAGATTAAGAGTTATAGAAAGGGTAAGATAACTATGAAAAAACAAAAGAAATTTAGAATAACATTAGGAGAAAAATTATTATATTCAACAGCAGTAATTTGCGGTGTTTTTATGATAGTTATGCAAATATTCTTTGGTGCTAAAATCAATAACTTAAAAATGAATATTGAATATGTTAATGATCAAATAGATTCAGAAAATAAAAAAATAGAAAGCTTAACAATGAAATTTAATGAACTAACTTCTTATGAGAATGTAAAGGATACAATAAAAGACATGGGACTTGCTTATAACAATAAAAATATTATTGTAATAAATGGCGAAAACTAGTATAATACAATTATAGGAGGCCATCGTATGAAAACAAGAAATCTAAAAAGTAAAACTTGGAAATTTCCAATTGTACTATTTTTAGTATTCCTTGTTTTTATTATTGCCATTTTTGCAAGATTTGCATATTTAGCATTATCTAAGAGAGTAGATAATATTAATTTACAAGAGTTTGCAACTAATAGAAATACATATAATAAAACTTTATTTGCTAAAAGAGGAACAATTTATGATAAGTCAGGTAATATTTTGGCTGTAAATATGACTTCATATACAGTAATAGCTTATTTATCAGAATCTAGATCTAATGGTTCATCAAAACCACTTCATGTAGTTGATAAAGTAGGTACAGCTAAAGCATTATCTCCAATTATTAATATGAGTGAAGATAAAATATTAAAGTTATTAAATCAAGATGGTTTGTATCAAGTTGAATTAGGACCTGGTGGTAGAAATATAACAGAGCTTCAAAAAGATGCAATTGTAGAATTAGAATTACCAGGTATTGATTTTATAGAATCAACTAAACGTTATTATCCAAATGGAAATTTTGCTTCTTATTCAATAGGATATGCTAAACTAAACCTTATTGAAGAAGATAGTGATACATATCAAATGCAAGGAGAACTTGGAATAGAAGCATATTATGATGATATTTTAAAAGGTGAAAATGGATATTTGATGTATGAACAAGATAGAAATGGTTATAAAATACCAGATACTAAAGAAACAAGATTAGAAGCAAAAAATGGTTCAAATATATATTTAACTTTAGATTCAGGAATACAAAGATTTTTGGAATCTGCAATGGATAAAACAATAGAAGATGCTAAACCAGAATGGGCAATGTTTGCTGTTATGGATGCTAAAACTGGAGATATTTTAGGGGCAGCTACATCTCCATCTTTTGATCCAAATATATTGGATATTGAAGAATACGAAAATCCTTTAGTATCATTTGTATATGAACCAGGTTCTACTATGAAAACATATACTTATATTTGTGCTTTAGAAAAAGGTACATATAAAGGTGATGAAAAGTTTAAATCTGGTAGTTATAAATTTGAAGATGATACAATTTATGACTTTCAACGTGTTGGTTGGGGTTATATAAGTTATGATGAAGGATATTTAAGATCTAGTAACGTTGGTGTTGCTAACATAGTTAATAATTTTATAAATAAAGAAGATTTAAAAGAATGCTTGACAAAATACGGTTTTGATTCAAAAACTAATATAGAATTACCAAGGGAACAATTAGGTTCATTAGAATTTAATTATCCTGTTGAAGTAGCTTCTGCTTCTTATGGACAAGGTATTTCAATAACAGCTATTCAAGCATTAAGAGGTATTACGCTTATATCAAACAATGGTAAATTATTAACACCACATATTGTTTCTAAAATTGTTGATAGTAATGGTAAAGTAGTTTATGAAAGAAAAGTAGAAGAAAGTGAACAAATAATTAGTATTTCAACAGTAGAATATATGAAAGATTTAATGTATAAAACTGTTTATGGTGAATCAAAATATCATTATAGTGGTAATGGATTTGGAATACCTAATTTTGATGTAATTGGAAAAACTGGTACAGCTCAATTCTATGATGAAGTAACAGGATATTCAGATGGATATAATAATTATATTTATTCTTTTGTAGGAATGTTTCCAAAAGATGATCCACAAATAGTAGCATATGTAGTTATGAAAAAACCTAAGAGTGGTGGTAATGGTGCTTTAAAAGTTGCTTTTAAAGATTTTGCTACTAATATTGCTAAATATAAAAATATGTTTTCTAGTAATGAAAAAGAAGTTTTAGAAACAATCAGTTTACCTAATTATATTAATAAACCAGTTAATGATACAAAAGTTGAATTAGAAAAGAAAAATATGGAAGTAGTTGTTATAGGTAATGGTGATAAAGTAATTGATACTTATCCAAGTATAGGTTCTAAATTAATATCACATGATAGAGTAATAATATATACTAATGGTGAAGAATTATTACTTCCTTCACTTAAAAATTGGTCATACAAAGAAGTTAACTTTTTCTGTAATAAACTAAAAATAAATTGTGGTTATACAGGATCAGGATTCGTAGTTGAACAAAGTGTAGAAAAAGACAAGAATATAAGAGATATAGCATCTTTAGAATTGAAATTAGAAAATAAGAAAATAAATAAAAATGATAAAGAAGAGGTATAGTAATATATATAAAATAATGATATAATAATATCTAGTTTTTTGGAAGGTGATAAAATGATATATTTAGATTATTCAGCAACAACACCTGTTAATAAAGAAGTTTTAGAAAGCTTTGATAAAGCTTGTTTAGAATATATAGGTAATCCTAATTCTTTGCATAAATTAGGAACAGATGCTAATAAATTA
>JAEEGL012300626.1_pt1 | contig 14372 bp, 12 predicted proteins | sample 9134231 | NCBI WGS metagenome assembly JAEEGL01 (sample SAMN16246548, study PRJNA631951) | gut metagenome | biome: gut microbiome; feature: rumen; material: fiber-attached | host: Bos | place: Iran: Karaj | collected 2018-10
CCTGAGCTTCGGAAATAATCTGAATTACCTTATCCAGTTCTTTTTCAAGTTCGGGATCCGGATTGTTCATAAGAGAAAATGATGCCGCTTCTATCCATTTTGCAGCATCACTGTCCTGAAATACCATTCCGTAAAAACCATCGCCGGTATCTTCATTACGAAGTGCTTTTCCGGCATTAATGAAATTCATTATTGCATGGCTCTTTTCGGTATTCTCTGCTTCATCATAGAGAATCTTTTCCTGTCTCGGGATTACAACATCCGTAACCAGTTTCATGTATCTTTCGACAAAGCCGCCGGCTTTAAAGTTTTTCTCGGAAATCTGTTCCTGTATTTTCATCTTTTGCCTTTTCCTATTTTATGATTAATATTTCTTTTTAAGTGTAAATTTCTTTATAGCTAAAAATCAATATAAGAAAACACTTTTAAAGAATTATTTTTTATTTTGATAGTATAAAAGGCAGTGATTAATGCACTGCCTTTAGTTTTTCATTTATAAAATTATAATACTATTTTGAAACAAAACAGTCGCTTCCGTCTTTAATCTTTTCGAGAAGATCGTCGATAAGAAGAGGTTTGGAATAAAAATACCCCTGGAAGCAGTTAACGCTGTAGTCTTTAATGATATCTTTCATGCCCGTGGTTTCGATTCCTTCAACACAAACTTCCGCACCGAATGTACCTGCTATGTCGGTAAAGTTGTTTAAAAGTTTCTGTTCTCTTTCATCCTGTTCAATCTGCTGAACAAAACTTCTGTCAATTTTGATCGTATCAAACGGAAGGTTTTTAACAAGCCCGAGTGATGAAAAACCTGTACCGAAATCATCAAGTGCGAATCTTGCTCCGCGGGCTCTTAAAGTAACAATTACATTTCTTAAAAGATCCATGTCAAGAAGTCTGCATCGTTCGGTTATCTCGAGACATAACTGCTTGGGATCGAATCCTGCTTTATTGATTATATTACATACCGTATCGGGAAAATCCGTTCTTTCCATCTGCGAATATGAAAGGTTTATGTTTATTACAAGTTGCGGAACATGTTCAAGGATTTTTTTCGCATCCTTTATAGCCGTTTCGAGAATCCATTCGCCGAGAGTCGGGAACAGAGGGTCAGTTTCAAGGAAGGGAATGAAAAGGTCCGGAGGAACAACTCCGTATTCGTCACTCTTCCATCTTAACAGCGCTTCCGCAGCGACGATCTTTTCCGTCTTCGCATCGACCACAGGCTGATACTGAAGGAAGAATCCCTTGAAGTTCTGTGAAATGGAAGCACGGATTGCGTGAAGTTTCTCAAGATTTCTTCTGCTTTCGCTCGTCAGTTCATTGCGGAATGAAACCAGATCGCCGTGTTTATGTATCTTTGATTCTTCGTATGAAAAATTAAGACATGAATAAACCGTCTGATCGTCCGTATTAAACTCCTCCAGAGAAAGTATTCCTGCATTGAGTTCCACAAACAGTTCAAGATCATCCACCTTGATTCCCTTACGAAAATAAGCACGGATTTTTTCGTAAGATTTTGCAAGTTCTTCTTCCGTATTTTTTGAAATAATACCGAAACATGCTCCGTCAAGACGGTATGTACAATCTCTGCTGCTTACGTTATCCATAAGATATCTGCCGAAAGTCTGAAGAAGTCTGTTTCCGACCTGATAGCCGTATACTTCGTTAATCTCGGTAAGTTTTCCTATACCCACCATTATTATGCGTACAGGTGTTTCGCTTGAAATGTAGCTTTGAAGATCCGAGAAAAATCCGAACTGATTGCGAAGTCCCGTCAGAATATCGATATGACTTTTCTGGCTGTGATTTCTGATCGCACCGCCAAAGAAATCAGGCTTTCCTTCTTCGTTATACAAAACAATTCCTCTGCAGGTACAGATATCATATTCGCCGTCCGGACGTCTCGCACGATACTGCATATCATGACCGTCGGATTTTCCGGCAAATATTGCTTCGATTCCTTCTGCATAAGCCTGCCTGTCTTCGGGATGAATATGTTCTTCCCAGATTTTTCCGGCTTCATACATATATTCCGACGGTAAGCCGAAAGTCTCTACAAGTTCTTTCGACCATCTCGAAAAATCAAATTTCATATCACAAAGAAAAACATGCGTATCCTCTGATACAACAGAAAATGCGTCATACAGAGCATCCAGTTTTCTTCTGTATTCTTCAGTAATCTCTACCATCAGATATTCCTTCCGTCAATTCCGTATTTAAACACTTTACTCATTTACACTTTTACACATCTATTCATCTTCTTCCGGATTCGGTGAAGAATAAAACTCTTCGCCCGTTTCCAGACATAAAGCGGCAAGCCTTCCGCCCGGGAAGCTCGTACCGCAGTCTATTGCTATATGGTTGTTTGCCCTGAAAATAAAGCCCGGATTGGGATTTTCTTCAATGAGCTGAGTCGGAGTATGTCCCGATATAACATATATATCGTCAAAATATTTAATATCATAATCAGCTCTTGGCCAAACCAAGTCATATAATGAATAATCTTCAAGATCTTTGTCCTTTGAAAAATTGCCCAAACCCGCATGAACAAGGATATAATCGGTATCTTCGATGGTTAATTCCTCAAAAATGGAAAAATCTTTTATAAATTCAAGAACTTCAACTCTTGTTTCCCGGTCAAGAGCAAGAAATTCATCGATTGTAGATTTTGAACCGTTATACTGCCAGGTGACAAGATTGTTAAGCGTTTTTTCATCGAGCTCTTCAATCGACATGTCAGTTATCTCTTTCATTAGAAAAGTAAGACATTCCGCCGCCATCAGTTCATGATTTCCGACAAGACATATTACATTGGGCATTTCCATCAGTTTAAGCAGAATCTTTACCGGATTCGGTCCTCTGTCAATCACATCGCCCAGAATATATAAAGTGTCGGAATCTTTTAAATCAATTTTTTCTAGTACTTCCTCAAACATGTCCAAACGGCCATGAATGTCAGACATAACGTAAGTTGCCACCCCGGTCACCCCTTTTCTTTTACTGTGTACATTATATACCTAATTTCAAAATTTTACGAATTGTCATAGATATTATTCTGTATGGGTTTAATAATTCCTTTTTTGAATTGTTTTTCAAATAAAATGATACTAATCCATCTGTTCTTTATAAGATAATCATAGGATTTTATATAATATCACCTGATAAAATATACCATATTGACTTTTGCAAACATTTGTTCGATAATTGTTATGTGGTTATTCTTATGTATAAATGGACTATGTCATGGATAAGGAACGTACTTATATTGCAATAGATTTAAAGAGTTTTTATGCTTCGGTTGAATGTGTCGAAAGGAATCTCGATCCCCTTCGAACGAACCTTGTTGTCGCCGATGCGGAAAGAACCGAAAAAACAATCTGTCTGGCAGTCTCCCCTTCTTTAAAAGCCTATGGTATTCCGGGAAGAGCCAGACTTTTTGAAGTTGTTCAGAAAGTCGACCTTGTAAACGCAGACCGTATCAAAAAAGCACCCGGAAAAACTTTCACTTCTTCAAGCTATGACGCGGACGAATTAAAGAAAAACCCTTCCTGCAAAATCGATTATATTACTGCTGTTCCGAGAATGTCGATTTACATGAAATACAGTAATATGATTTATCAGATTTATTTAAGATACATATCTCCCGAAGACATCCATGTTTATTCCTGCGATGAGGTTTTTATGGATGTCACGGAATATCTTAATCTTTACAATCTTAATGCACATGACCTCGCACGAAAAATAATCAACGATGTTTTAAAAGAAACTCAGATTACCGCTACAGTCGGAATAGGTACCAATCTTTTCCTTTGCAAAATCGCAATGGACATCGTTGCAAAACATATCCCTGCCGACAAGGACGGTGTCAGAATCGCCGAACTTGACGAACGTAAATTCAGGGAACAGCTCTGGAACCACAAACCCTTAACCGATTTCTGGAGAATAGGTTCGGGTACCGCAAGAAGACTTGAAAAAATGGGAATATATACACTCGGCGAACTGGCACGTTTTTCAGAATACAACGAAGATCGTCTCTATGAAGTATTCGGTGTAAATGCTGAACTTATCATAGACCATGCATGGGGATGGGAGCCCTGCACGATAGACTATATCAAACAGTACAAACCCGAAAACAACAGTATAAGCACAGGTCAGGTACTCTCGCGCGGCTACAAGCACGAGGAGGCTGCAATTATCGTTCGGGAAATGGCAGACAATCTCTCACTCGACCTTGTTTCGAAAGGCTTGATTACCGGTCAGCTCGTACTGCATATCGGATATGAGAATTTCAAAGACAAAGAAAGCCTGGAATCCTACAACGGAACTATCCAGGCGGATTATTACGGAAGACTTGCGCCCAAATACGCTCACGGAACGGTTAATATGGCACGCAAAACCTCTTCTTCGAGACTTATCATAGAAGCAGCCCTCAGTTTATTTGAAGAAATCACAGATCCCGTTCTGGAAGTACGTCGTTTATCCATTACGGCATGCAACGTCATTTCCGAAATCGGCTACGAGGAAAACAAGGGTGAAGAACAGCTCTCTTTCTTCGTGGACTATAATGAACGTGAACGTGAGGATGAAGAACTTAAAAAAGAAAAAGCAATACAGCTTGCATCCTTACAGATAAAGAACAAATACGGAAAGAACGCCATTCTTAAAGGCACCAACTTCCTTGAAGGTGCAACGGCAAGAGAAAGAAACAATCAGATTGGAGGACACAGATCATGAGTTTGTATGATGACATTATCGATCATGAACATTATCAGTCCAAAAAAAGACCTCATATGAGCATGCTTAACAGGGCCGCTCAGTTCTCTCCTTTTGCCGCACTTACAGGGTATGAGGAATCAATTGCCGAAACGGCAAGACTGACGGAATCCAAAATTGAACTTTCCGAAGATGCACTCGAAATCCTCAATCGAAAATTAAATATGATTGAAGAAAAAATAGCAGAAAAACCTTTTGTAACAATAACCTATTTTGTCGAAGACTCCTTAAAGGACGGAGGTGCTTATGTTGACGTTTCGGGTAACGTTACAAAACTTGATACATTCAACAGACTTCTGTATATCTATCCGGATATAACCATTAGTCTGGCAAGTATAGTTAATATTGATACAGAATTATAAATTTATACATCTTTTCTTTTACGCGCACCAAGCTTTGCAAACGGTCCGAATTTATTATCCGAAATAACAAATCCTACAATCAGAAATGCAGCCGCTATTGCTACATAAATCAAAGAATCTTTTACTCCGAATTCAGCATCCGAAAACAGTTTGATATTCGAAAACATATCGGCTTTAAACTGAAGAATAACAGAGAATGAATTGTTTATAAGATGGAACAATGCGGTCGTAAAAATACTCTTTGAATTATAGATTATATACGACATGAGCAGTCCCATAAATGTAACATATATGAACTGCAGAAGGTTCATATGGAATGCTGCGAAAAGAATTGCCGTAAGTATCAAAACAGCTGCAGTCGGAAGCTTCTTGTTTTTAAGTGTTCCGTACAAAAATCCTCTGAATGCCGTCTCTTCCGCTATCGCGGGCATAAATCCTACTACAAAAAGCGAAGCCGCAAATCCGCCGGATTCTACAACCTCAGTCATGCTCGAATTGTCAGCCGCAAGCACGGGGAAGTATTTTATAAGAATCGAAACAAGAACGGTATTGAAAATATACGAACCGATTACGAAGAATACCGTTCCGATCATCTCCCTGATTCCGGGTGCCTTAAGCGAATACAGATTAACAAAATCAACCTTTATGTACCATGAATAAAGTACTGGTACAAGGAATATAATAAACTGGCTTACGAAGAAGCCTATAAATCCGAATTTAAGAAGTACATATCCGCCTGCGAAATTCGAAATAAGAAGAACAAGCGCAAACATGAATACGATATCTCCCACTCCGGGAATCTGTTTTTCTTTCATATTCGCACGTTTTTCAAATATCTTAACGCTCTTAATTCCTTCGCCGAAAAGTATGTTTTCGGACGAGAATACCTTGGTCATGACAAATACTGCGAAGAGCGTATGAAGTATTGTCGCACTGAAAACAGTCGCAATCAGGTAAAGATCAAACTTCAGCATGAAAAGATCTTTTATCAAAAGCGATACGTTAAGAATGGGAACAAGCGCATAAAGGAAATTAAGCTTAACACCCGGAAGAACAGACATTCCGGCACCGGTCATAAGTATAAGCATTAAAGGTGTTGTGTAATTGTTTGCTTCCTTAACGCTCTGTGCCGTAAAGTCAACGCAAAGACATAATGCCGATACAAAGAATGCGAATAAAACAATAAGGAAAATCATCAGGATAATCGAAGGAATAAACTGTGTAAACTTAAATCCTCCGAGAATATTCGATGAAAGTTTTACCGAATTTAAAACATATATTCCCATTGCGGCAAAAGACAAAAGGTTAATCGCAACAGAGAATAAAGCAAATATTGAAACTGCCAGGAATTTTGAAACCATCATTTCAAGATTGCTAATCGGAAGCGTTATTAGCGTCTCTAACGTGCCTCTTTCTTTCTCACCGACTGAAACATCAATCGCAACGGTAAAAGCACCCATAAGAACGCTTATTATCATCATAAAAGGCATAATGTATCCGATAAGCATTCCGGTGGTTTCTTCCTTGCTCGAAAAGTCTTTCATATCGACAGCAAAAGGCTCTTTTATAAGTTCGTCGTAATCGCTAACTTCGCTCTTAATTCTGTTTTTTACGATCTCATCGCTGTAATCTTTGAATACCTGTTTAAGCATTCCCTTACATGTACTTGATTTATTTGAAGAAGTTAATGTATAGACATTAAAATCCGGATAATCCTTATCCGATGATTTGATTTCAACTATTCCGTCATAAACAGAATCACGAAGAAGTTTTTCATAATCTTCGCCCTCTTCAAGCTTTGACTTTTCAAAATGGTACTCGTGTTTTTTTAGAGCATCATCAAGAAGCCCCGCAACAGTATCATAATCTTCACTCTCGGCGCTTATCGCAACTTTATAAGTCTTTACAGTCGACTCTTTCATCATGCTTGATGTAAGAAGGAGCGAACCCATGAAAATCAGGGGATAAAGAACCGTAGGCACAATTATCATGATAATGATGGTTTTCGTGTCACGGAAAATATCCGTAAGTTCCTTTTTTAAGAGGGTTTTGATAATTAGAGTTTTCATTCTTTCTCACCCTCCTTGCTTATTAGTTTTTTGAATGTGTCACGAAGATTATCCGTTTCGGTACTTTCCATCAGTTCCTGAGGCGTGCCGTACGCGATTCTGTGACCGTGATAAATCATAAAGATATAATCGCAGAGATACTGTGCCTCTTCCATGTAATGAGTGGAATAAAGCACAGTTTTGTTGTTTTCTTTTTCTTTCTTCATGAAATTGACGATTGCATCGGAACTTATTACATCAAGTCCGAGTGTGGGTTCGTCAAAAATATAAATATCGGGTGTATGAATAAGACATCTGGCAATATTTGCTCTCTGTGTCTGACCGGTCGAAAGTTTCTCGATTCTGTTATCGATAAATGCCTGCATTTCAAGAATCTCGCAGATGGATTCGATTCTCTTTTTCGTTTCCTCTTCATCGATACCGTAAATCTTTGCAAATGATTCAAGCATCTCACGGCATGAAAATCTGTTGTAAAGTTTCGTATTGCCGGAAAGATATCCGATATGCTTTTTCATGTCTACGGGATTCTCAATCAGATTACCTTCTTTGTCGGTAATGATAACTTTTCCGCTTGTCGGTTCCATAATGCATGAAAGCATTCTTAAAAGCGTTGATTTTCCGGCACCGTTAGGACCTAAAATACCCAGTATCTGGCCATCTTTTGCTTCAAGAGAAACATTCTCAACAGCAAAAAAATCCTCTTTTGTTTTTTTCTTAAAAAAGGGGACTTTGTTTTCTGCATCGTATATGTTTCTTGAAAATCTTTTGCTTATGTTTTCAACTTTGATCATACAAACTCCGAATTAAATTTTCGTCAAAAGCTCAACCGGCTTTTCCAATATCCTCTTTAACACAATATGGGGTGGTTCTTTTTTGTCTACAATGCCAACTTTTATAAATTTTATCCCCGCATTTTTGGCACCGAGACAGTCCGTAAATAACTGGTCTCCAACTGCAACTACCTGACTTTTGTCAAGCCCCATCATTTCAAAAGCCTTATAGTAGTTCGCTGCTTTCGGCTTCCCTGCTTTGTGAATGTAATCAACCTTTACATTCACTAACATCGTTTTCACTCTGTCTTCGTCATTGTTCGAAACAAAGAAGACTTTGAAACCTTTATCGAAAAGCTTTTTTATGAGTGCATCGCTCTCATCGGTACGCGGTGCATCATGAGCTACCAGTGTATTGTCTATATCAAATATAATTCCTCTTATCCCTTCATCGAAAAGCGAATCAAAATCTATATGATAGACCGAATCGATTTCAATATCGGGTTTGAATTTACTTAACATTTTATCTCCCGAAATACAATCTTTACATTGTACAAAAACTCTTTAAATTGTACAAAAACAAATTTAATTTAAACCTTTCACTTATACTTCATATATCATTAAATGAAACGTGCCAATGCAAACTTTATAACTACATTAACCCAAAAGATATGAACTGTCCAAAAGATTCTTCGTATATTCTTCCTTGGGGTTGTTAAAGAGTACTTCGCAGTCTCCTTCTTCAACAACTTCCCCATCTTTTATAATATAAATAAAATTGCAGATTTCCCTGACAACTTTAATATCATGTGAAATAAAAAGAATCGCAAGTTTCTTCTCTTTATTGAGTTTGTTTATAAGTTTAATAACCTGTTTCTGTACGGTTACATCAAGTGCAGATACAGGTTCGTCGGCAATAAGAATATCGGGATTCGACAAAAGTGCAATCGCAATTCCGATTCTCTGTCGCTGTCCTCCGGATAATTCATTTGGATAATGCGCCAGAACATTCTCATCAAGCTCAACATCCGCGAGAATGCTTTTAATCAGTTCATCGCTTTTATCCTTGTTTTCGGGACACGAATACCTGATTGTTTCCTTTAAAAGCCATCCGACTCTTTTTTTCGGATTTAAAGAAGCGTAATTATCCTGAAATATATAACCTATTTTACCGCAGATTATCTCACCCGAGTCAATTTTTATCTGACCTGAAATACATTTAGCCAGTGTCGACTTTCCGCAGCCGCTCTCCCCCAGAAGCCCGACAACACTTCCCTTATTGACATAAAGGTTAATGTTCTTTACGCCCTTATCGGATTTGGGATACATATATGATAAATTTTTAATTTCACATATTTTTTCACTCATCAAAATTACCTTTAGAATATAAGCTGTTTTGTATATTCTTTCGAAGGATGATCGAAAATTTCCGCTACGCTTCCTTCTTCAACAACCAGTCCGTCTTTCATTACCACAACCCTGTCGCAGAGTGCCTTTATTACTGACAAATCGTGTGAAATGAAAAGAATCGACGTTCCTGTTTCTTTGTTAAGTTTTTTAAGCACATCAATAATCTTCTTTTGCACCGTAACATCAAGAGCGGTCGTCGGTTCATCGCAGATTAAAAGCTTCGGTTTTAAAACAAGTGCAGCCGCAATCATTGCTCTCTGACGCTGTCCGCCCGAAATCTGATGCGGATAAGAATTATAGATTCTTTCGCTGTCCTCAAGTCCTACGCTTTCCATGGTTTCAAGAGCAATCTTTTTCATCTCTTCTTTGGAAAGATTAAGTTTCTTCTTTCTTATTCTCATCGCTTCTTCAACCTGAGGGCCGACTTTAAGTACGGGGTTCATGGAATTAAGAGGATCCTGAAAAACGAATCCGATTTCATTTCCCTGTATTTCCCTGATCTGACTTCTGGATGAATTTAGAAGGTCTGTTCCGTCCAGATCAATCACACCTGATTTAGTTAAATCCTTCCTGTTAAGGAGTCCCGCGATGGCCATTGCCGTCATACTTTTTCCGGATCCCGATTCGCCTACTATTCCGAGTATTTCCCCGTCATTAATCACGAAATCGACATCCTTAACCGCAACTTCAGGAAGATCATGGTCGAAAAATTCAATTTTTAAATCTTTTACTGTAAGCATTATGAAACGATTCTCCGCTTGATAACATTCCAAATCCGAGCAATAACAAAATAAGAGTTAATGCAGGAAAAAAAACCATGTAAGGTGCGCTTCTTATATATCCTCCCGCATCGGAAAGAAGCGTTCCGAGTGTTGCAAGAGGCGGCTTAACACCGATTCCAAGGAAGCTTAATCCAGCTTCGGCAAGGATTGTATTGTTAAATGCGATAAAAATGCAGTTCAAAAAAGTTTCGGTTACATTGGGCAAAATATGTACGAATAAAATTCTGTATGTCGGCACGTGAATTAGTTTTGCCATTTTTACATATTCAAGTTCTTTCTGTTTCTTGAATTCGGATCGCATCATTTTTGAAAAACTCGGAATAATCGCTATGCCGAGAGCCAAAGTTTCCTGAACGATTCCGGAACCGAAAAGCGAAACAAATACAAGAGCAAGAAGTAATGACGGAATCGCAAAAAGAACATCGATGACACTTGATAAAAAATCATCGACTATTCCTCCGAAATATCCGCACAATGCTCCTATAAGCGTACCGAAAACAGTACCTATTAATACACTGAAAAAGGAAATAAGCACAGAAATGCCCAGACCGGACTGTGTTCTTTTAAGAATATCTCTGCCGAAATCATCGCATCCGAAAGGATGAAGAAGACTCGGGCCTTTGAGAATTAAATCTTTATTCATCAAATCAAAAGGATTGCTGTTTACAAATCCCAAAAGCACAAATAAAATCATGCAAATGATGATTATAATACCCGCTTTCTTTTGATTGGTTAATTTCAATTTATTCATAATTCAGTATAGCTTTAGCCAGATTCTTTGCGCCATGTCCAAGATGAAGCTCGGCAATGTTGTTGCAGAGTTTCTTTCTCTGGTCTTCATAAGCAAGCGAAGTTACGCCGTTCACGAGATCGCCGTAGAACTTGTTGCTTTTATTCACGTAATCACCGCCGTAAACCATCAGATCTCTCTGTGTAAGCGAAGCCATTAACATATTCTGAGAATAATCGCTTAAGAATACACAGGAAGGAACCGAACTGCTTAAAATGCTGTAGCATACGCTGTCGGCTACAGTAACGGCAATATCACATGATTTAAGAAGTTTTGATACACTTGCAACATCCTGCTCTATTATTATCTGCGAGGATGAGTTGCTCATTTTATAAAGAATATCTCTGGTAAGCGCATTTTTACTAGTTACAACTCTTATTCTCACGCTGTCATCAACGCAGTCAAGAATCGAGTCAACGATACCGGGAGCAAGTTCATGCGAATCGTGTTCTCCGGTATATACCATAATGGTTCCTATATCAATGCCGGCCTTCTGAACAGCCACGGAACCGTCAACCTCGTAGGGTGCGTAATCCATGCCTAAAAGAAGCTCGACCTTATTCGAATATTTGTTATTGTAATCAAGTCTGTCCACGTAAAGATTGTAATTAACAATACAGTCAACGTCATAAACTTCGTAAAGATAATCTTCTATAAGAACTACCTTACATACTTTTCGAAGTGACTTGAAAGCAGTATCGGATACATCATAACTGTCCACAACGCAAACAGCCGCAGAAACTTCTTCAATGATTTCCATGAGACTTTCAATCGCCTCATCACTGCCGAGTTTCACGGAAGGAACGGTTCTGAATTCCATAAAATTATTTTCGAGAATTGTGGTATCCGAATCCTCTCTTGTAACGAACAGTACATTGCCCCCCAGCAACTTGATGTTCTTTGCAATTGTGACGCATCTCTTCATATGACCCTTCCCAATCATAGAGTTCGCGTCAACTCTGAAAATAACCATAAGTTCACCCCATATTAGTTTATACCCTGACACGCGGATCAATCATTGCATGAATCATGTCTGTTAAAAAGCTTACAGTCATAATAAATAACGCTATCATCAGTACTTCCGCTTCAACTACGGGGTAGTCCCTTGTTGAAATGGAATTAATTAACATCTGTCCGAGACCGGGAATCGAGAAAACCTGTTCAATAACAATTCCCGAACCAATCATATCGGCCGCAATCATGCCTATAAATGTTATCGTCGGCATTATCGCATTTTTTAACACATGTCTGTACAAAAGTCCTGTTGTATTATTTCCTCTGGCATAAGCCGTCAGTGAATAATCTTTCTCGGCTTCTTCAAGTATATTGCCTCTTAAGAGTCTGATACACATCGCAATCTTTGGTATCGCAATAGCCACAGACGGAAAAATCAGAAAAAATAAAAATCCGGCAAAATCGGTTTTATAAGACACATATCCGCCGGGTCTGAACCATCTGAATACAATACCGAAAAGAAATGTGATCAAAAGACCCAATACAAATGAAGGTACCGACATGGCCGCCTGATTGACCGGACCCATCAGTTTGTCGGCAAAACCGCCTGTATGCTTAGCAAGGTAAATTCCCAAAGGAACGGAAACAACTATTACTATAAGCAAAGACATAATCGATAATGCCAAATTGATGAATAATTTTTCCCTCAACAGAGAGGAAACATTCATTCCGTATGTATAGGAAACTCCGAAATCAAGTGTGAATATACCGCCAAGGAAACTGAAATATCTCACAATAAATGGTCTGTCCAGTCCCCACTGAGTTCGAAGCGCTGCAATCGTTTCGGGTGTTGCTCTTGTACCCAGCTTATCCAGTACGGGATCGCCGGGTACAAGTTCAAATATCAAAAATATAACAAAACTGGTTATAATCAGGGTAATAATCAAGAGTATAAACTTTTTGATTATATATTTTCCCATTCGTTATTTAACCACCTTAATGTTTGAAATGTCCATTACATACAAAGGATAATACTTGTATCCCTCATACTTCTTATTCAGTGCTACGAAATCAGGTAAGTCCTGAATGTAAACGTTAGCTGCATCCGAATTAAGAATCCTGGCACATTCTTTATAATACTCAGTTGCTTTTTCGTCTTCAGTTGCTGCTGAAGCTTTTTCAAATGCTGCATCATACTCTGCATTTGAATAGTTGGTAAAGTTACCGTCAGCACCTGTGGTAAATCTTGATAAAAGTGCATTTGCGCTTAAGTTTGCCGCATCTACACCGATTACCGTGGATTCATAATTTCTTCCGATATAAACATCTGAAAGCCATGTATCCCAGTCAACCTTTTCGATTGTTGCATTAATACCGATTAATGCAAGCTGATTCTTTAAAACAAGTGCTGTATCTACATGCTGATCATAGTTCGAAGGAACCGTGATAGTCATGTCAAAGCCGTCGGGATATCCGCCCTTGGCCATAAGTTCTTTTGCTGTTTCAATATTCTGATCGTAAACAGATACAAGTGCGGGATCGAAGTATTTACCGAAGTTAGGATAAACACTTGTACCGATTGCCGAACCGCTTCCGTCAGAAACATAATCCATTACTTCCTGAGGATCGACTGCATAGTTCATTGCCTGACGAACATATACATTCTGAAAAGGCTCGAAAGTCTGATTCAGGTAAAGTGCCTGAACAAGGTTCATTGTACCTTCATAAATCGTGAATTTATTGGGATCAAGCTGCATCTTCTGACCTTTTGTCAGATGAACGCACATATCGATTGTTCCGCCTTCAAGTTCCATCGCAATGGTATCGGCGTTTGTACAAATCTTAAATGTAACGTTTCTGATGCTTCCACCCTCTCCCCAGTACTCGTCGAATTTTTCGAAAACTACATTCTGAAGAGGTGATCTTGAAACATACTTGTAAGGTCCCGTACCGATACATACGTTATCGGGATCTGCATTATCCTTGGGTATGATTGCAGCTTCTACGCTTGCAAGATACGAAAGAAATGCGGGATCTGCAGAAGCAAGTTTGATTTCGATGGTATCATCGGAAATCACGTTAACTTCCGTAACATTTAAAAATGCCGAACTAACGGGTTCGCTTCCGTCACGTCCGGCAAATTTATTGATTGAATATTCCAGGTCTTCAATCGTAACTGCCTTTCCGTCATGGAACTTAATTCCGTTTCTCAATTTGAATGTGTAACTTAATTTGTCCTCCGACACTTCTACACTTTGAGCTACTGCAGGCACGATATTTCCGTCACTATCAGGTTTTACCAATCCCTCGAAAACATTGAAGAATATCTCTTTAGTTCCGGCCGCAACCATCTTATGCGGGTCCAGACTGTCGTCAATGTCCTGAGCGATACCAATAGTTATAGAATCGGAATTCTTTGCCTTATCGTCTGTGCAGGCACACAGTACAGTAGTCAAAGC
>JAEEGL014216268.1_pt1 | contig 14372 bp, 10 predicted proteins | sample 9134231 | NCBI WGS metagenome assembly JAEEGL01 (sample SAMN16246548, study PRJNA631951) | gut metagenome | biome: gut microbiome; feature: rumen; material: fiber-attached | host: Bos | place: Iran: Karaj | collected 2018-10
ACTGACGTAATGCGTTCGTCCCTGACCGCGGAAGTCTCGTTTGACCGTTTCGCCTTTCCAATCGGTTAAGATTGTCTCAACGTTGTTCCATTGCGCAAAACTCCCTTTAACGTCAATAGTTATTCCAATCTGAGTTTGAGGAGGCGGAACGACTCCCTTATAACGGCGAATTCCTTCGATCATTTGCATGTAGTAAGCGTCAAGGTGTCCGCCTTTCATGGGTTCAATATCGCGGCTATATTCTCGATTATATTGATCGACGAAAACTCCGCGGCCGTCGCCATAATCCCATCGTCCCGCGATCCACTCGTTCCATCCGGTTATCATCACATAAGGAGGATCAAGTTCGTAAGCGCGCTTCCATTGTTCGGCAAAGTTTCTTCCTTCGTCGGTTGCCAGATCTTCTTCGACCTTGCCGTTGCAGAAACTCCGTCCTCTAGCCATGCGCGAACTCATGTTCTGCACATGAGCGTCGGGTTGACGGCTTAAATTCTGAGCGACTGAAACATTGACTTGCTCGGGTTTATTGGGATCCTCGACATAACCGTACGGTTGAGGATACGCCGCTTCCCAGTGCCAGGCCTTTTGGGTGTTGACCATTTCAAAAGGCCAATGCGCTTTGCGAAGAGTTAAGGCGGCGTTTATTTTTTTATCGGTAATTTCCGCAGGATCGCCAATTAGAAGAGGCTTGCCCTCAACCTGGAAAAGCAATTCGTCATATTTGCGCGTCGAGTATACCTCGTTCCACAGATTGTTCGCCGCGTCTTTCGCTCTGGTATTTAGCATGAAAGTAATTTGCGGGGTCTTACCTCCTTCAGCGCGGATTTGCGTCATAACGTCGCAAAGAGCGCGAACCTGATCGGGATAGGTCAGGTAGTTGGTCGTATCAAAGACAAGGAAATCGATTCCGGCGTCGGCAAGTAGCTGAACATGGCGACGAAGAACCCATGGATCGAACGCACTGTAATAACCAAACAGGGGTTCGCCCCAGAAGTGCATTTGGGAATGCGGCGCCCACAGTTCCGATTTGCTTGCTTCCGGGTCTTGAAGATCCTTTTCAGGAAGTCGCTCCAAAATCTTGGACACGTCGTATGGACCGTCGGTCCAGGGCGCTTTTTGAGAAGCGCTGTCGATCCACAGAAAATAGAAAATACCTACGGATTTGCCAGCGCGGATTACGCCGAGTTCGTCCGACGTTTCAACGGCGCGCCCTAAGCCGTCGACAGCTCGCCAGGGAACTCCCGCAGATTGCGCATAGACGTTGTTAAAACAGAGCGCAAATAAACAGCAGACGCAAAACGTCGTTAAATATTTAGTCATTTCGTTTCCTCGATTGTTAGAAAATGCCGGATTGCTTTTGCTTGTCAACGTCAAAGATTAACGTCGATTAGTTCCTGAAGCTTGGATTGTTTTTGAACTCCGCTCAAACGTGAGACAACTTGGCCGTTTTTAAAAAGCAACAGCGTTGGAAGCGAAGCTATTCCGAGTTTAGCGGCCAGCGTCGCGTTTGTCGCAACATTAACTTTTGCGACAACAGCGGCGTTTGCGTTTGCCTTAGCAAGCGCGTTTAACGCGGGAACCAGAAGACGGCAAGGTCCGCACGAAGGCGACCAAAAGTCGACAAGAACAGGGCGCGTTTCCTGAAGTACTTTGACGTCAAAATCCGCTTCGTTTAGTTCGATCGTCTCGCTCATAGCGTACTCCTTATTTCAAAAAGAATATGTTAGGTTTTACGGCTGTTGAGATGAAAAAAGCCGCGTCTAACAAAAAACGCCGCCGAGACCTGGAAGTTTCGACAGCGTTTTAAATACAACAGACTTCTCAAAGAAGAAAAAACTACTCTTCGTCTTCTTTGAGTTCCGCTTTTGCAATGATTTCCGACTGAATGTTGCCGGGCACGATATCGTAACGATTGAATTCAATCGTATAACTTCCCTGACCGCCGGTCATGCTTGCCAGCGCGCGGCTGTACGTGGTGACTTCAGCAAAAGGAACTTCCGCCTTAACCGTTTGGTATCCGCCGCCGGCGTCTTCGACGCCAAGAGGACGGCCGCGTCGAGCGGCGACAACGTCTGAGTTGACGTCGCCTACCTTATCGACCGGAACGGTTACGTCAAGGTTCACAATCGGTTCAAGCAACGCGGGGCGAGCCTTCATAAAGGTCTCTTTGAAAGCGCCCTTTGCCGCCGTACGGAAAGCTTGTTCATTACTGTCGACGGGGTGGTATTTGCCGAAGTAGACTTCGATGCAAAGGTCTTGAACCTGATAACCGGCGATAACGCCGCTTTCCATACGATCTTTGAACCCTTTGTCGATAGCCGGCATAAAGTTAGACGGAATTGTGCCGCCAACGATGGAGTCGATCCAAAGGAAATTGTTTTCCGGGAAGTATTTCCATTCTTTCATCGATGGGAATCGATTCTTATCGGTCGCAAATTCTTCGGGATCGGTTCCGCCTGGGAACGGGAACATGCGAATATGAACTTCGCCAAACTGGCCCGCGCCGCCGGATTGTTTCTTATGACGGTAGGACCCCTCGGCCATTTGCTGAATCGTTTCGCGATACGGAATCTTTTGTTCCTTCGTTTCAAGTTCGACTTTATCGCGGCGCTTCAGACGTTCTTGAAGAACCTGCAGGTGCAATTCGCTCATACCGGTAATGAGCATTTGCTTGGTCTGTTCGTTACGTTCGACCTTGAAGGTTAGATCCTCTTCCGCAAGTTTGGTGAGCGCCACGGAGACTTTGGCCTCGTCGCCGCGGTTCTTCGGAGAGGCGGCCAGACCGACCATTGGGGTAGGATACAAGAAACGCGGCATTTCGACGTCGCCGAGAGTCGCGCAGGTTTTTAGCTCGTCGGTTTTGGTAACGGCGACAATCATGCCGGGCCCGGCTTCGTCGATCGGTTGAAGATCGTTCGCGACAACTTCAAAGAGTTGAGCGATTTTGAAGCCTTTGCGAGATCCGATAAGCGGAACGTTCGCGCCAGTTTTCAAAACGCCGGAGAAAACGCGAATGTAATTGATCTTCTGAACGAAGGGGTCGATACGAGTCTTGAAGACTTGCGCGACGATCGGACCGTCAGGATTGGCGGCAACTTCCACGTCCGCCCCTTCGGCGTCTTTGCCCGTTCGGACAATGGCGTCAGAAGGCAACGCAAAGGACGCGAGGCCGTTGAGCAACTCGTTGAGTCCAACGCCCGTCTTCGCGGAAACGCAGAAAATGGGAATTAAGGATTCCTCTTTAATGCCCTTGGCGATAAGTTTCGCCATTTCTTCATCGTTCGGCAACTCGCCTTCGAAATAACGTTCCATCGCGGAATCGTCGACGGAAACGATCGTTTCAATTAGGGCTTCATGAAGTTCGTTAGGATCGACGAGCGCGCCTTCGGCGTCAATCGGCTTCAAGACGTCGACCACGCCTGTAAATTTCGAGCCTTGGCCAATCGGAACGTTAAACAGCGCGGCTTCTTGTCCAAAGACCGCCTTAATCGACTCGATTAACTCGTCAAACTTAATGTTGTCGCCGTCCATCTTGGAAAGGACGACCATACGTCCAAGCCCCGCTTTTTTCGCTTCTGCAAAAACGCGCCGAGTGTTGACTTCAATGCCGGAGGTAGCGTTGACCACGATGACGGCCGTGTCAGACGCTCCCATCGTAGAAATGGCGCCGCCAATGAAGTCTGGGTATCCGGGGGAGTCGAAGACGTCGAAATGTTTGCCGGCCCAATCGAAATTAACGCAGGACGGTTCGATCGTATACTTATGCGCTTTTTCTTCTTCGTCGAAGTCGCAAATACTCGTGCCGTCGTCGACGCTGGCAAGTCTCTTGACTTTTCCCGACGCGTTGAGGAAAGCGTCGGTCAAAGTGGTTTTTCCCGATCCGCCATGTCCGCACAAAACAATATTACGAATATTTTCAGGGCTATACTTCGGCATAAATAAAATCCTTGTTGAAAACGTCGTGTTTCCGTTTGTTGAAACGACGACTCCTCCTGTAAAACAACCTTAGGCGCCTCGCAAAAGACCGAAAGACGGCGGATACCAAAATCGTGGGTGTGACGCGAAACGCCGGTTATAACGACAAATCTGACGACAGGACTTGTCGCTTGATTAGGCGACAAGCGACGAAAAACGAAAACCTCGCATAGGTGACGCTTTTCGACTATAACGGTCCGCTAAGTATATCGTAAAAGCGCTATGTTTTCAAGGATACCCGACGACTTTTTTGAAAAATATTACTTATTCCGAGCCAATCTGCGGCCCTTATCTCGTTTCGAGGCTTTTTAGACTCTTTTTGTTTTGTTTTCTTTTCCAAAAGCGCTTTTTCTGGTATATTCATGGCAAAGAAGGTTCTCTGTGAACGTTCAAAGCTTTTTCGAAAAACTTACGCAGATTATTCGGACGAACGAAACTACGCCGAGAGAGGCGTTTGGAATATGATTTTTAAGAACGCTATTCTGGACAATGGACTTGAAATAATTGCAGAAATCAACGACGCTGCGCTTTCGACTGCTCTTGGCTTTTTTGTTCGCACGGGAGGACGCGACGAAACTGACAATATCTCCGGAGTCAGTCACTTTCTGGAACACATGGTTTTCAAAGGAACTGATCGCAGGACAGCGGTCGACGTCAATCGCGAACTTGACGATCTTGGGGGAAAGTCGAACGCGGGAACGTCGGAAGAAACGACTGCTTTTTACGCAAAAGTCCTTCCGGAGCTTCAGGAACGCGCTATCGATCTCTTCAGCGATATTCTTCGACCGTCGCTGCGTAAAGAAGACTTCGATATGGAGAAGCAGGTGATCCTTGAAGAGATCAAAATGTATGAGGATCAACCTCCCTTTCTCATTGACGAAAGAAGCCGAGAGCTTTTTTGGCCCGGTCATCCGTTGTCTCGCAGCGTGCTGGGAACGCGCGAGTCTGTCGGCTCCCTTACGCCGGAATTAATGCGCGACTACTTCGAACGCCGCTATAGTCCAAACAACATCGTGTTTGCCGCTTCCGGACGGGTTGATTTTGAGCAGATTGTTCAATGGGTCGACTCTCGATGCGGCAAATGGAAGAGTTTTGACGCTCCCAGAGAAAGTTGGCGCCCAAAGGGACGTTCCGGCGTAAAACTCTTTAAACGCGACGAGACCGTTTTGGAATACGTGTTACAACTGGTTGACGGTCCGTCGAATTTAGACGACGACCGATATGCCGCTTCGCTTCTGTCTGTTGTGTTGGGCGCGTCCGTTGGGAGTCGGTTCTTTTGGGAATTGGTAGATTCCGGACGCGCTGAGTCCGCGTCGTTTTCTTTGTCGGGTTATTCGGACGCCGGTTATTTTGAGACGGCTCTGGCTTGCGAACCGGAAGACGTCGACGAGAACCTGGCCTTAATCCACGAGATTCTTTTAGAAGCTAAAAAGGACGGTGTGAAAGAGGAAGAATTGACGCGCGCAAAGAATAAATTGTCGACGGCTATTGCTTTGAGCGCGGAAAAGCCAATGACAAGACTTTTTGCCGTCGGCGAAGAGTGGCTTATGAAGAGACGGTATTGTTCCGTTTCGGACGATTTAAACATCCTTCGCAATCTAACGCTGGACGATTTGTCGAACGTTATGAAAAAGTATTCTTTTGAAAATCCTTTTACCGTGGCGGTCGGCAAAAGGGACTCGCTAAGGGACTACGTTTAGGTTTGATCAATTGAAAGTCAATTTTTTCAGACGAATAAAAAAGGTTGAACGGTAAACGCTCAACCTTTTTTATTTGCTTAATTGTGAACCGAGTTTTCGCTTCCAGTTAATTATCAAAGGGCTTCGAAGTCGTCGTCAAGGTTTTCTTCATCTTCGTCTTCGTCAGAGGTAAACTTAGGCAAGATTTCTTCCTGGACGAATTGTACGATTTCATCGAAAACCGGCTTGTTGTCCACCCAGAATTTTTCGTTCATCTTCCAACTGACGACGGAGTCTTCAATCGAGTATTGAACGAAGACGTCAACGAGCGTTTTGACCTTTTCCATGCATTTCTGGGCAAGCTCTTTCTCGTCGTCGGCAACCTTGTCCTCTGCGGAAGTTAAAGTGGATTCCAGGACGGCGTCCAGCGTCTTGTTAAGTTCAGGCAGAAGAACGTCTTTGACGGCGTCGACATAGGCTTTGGCGTCGTCTGCCGAATTGGCTTGAATGTTCGAAACGATTTCAAGATTGTCAAGACTAACGTACCAGTAATTGTACTGAACCTTTTCCATGAGAGATTTGGAGATTTCGTTGAAACGAAGACTCGTCTCTTTCAATGTGTCGGCATATTCGGCAAGGGCGGGGTTTTCTTCAAATTGACTGAAAACCTTTTCAAGTTGGCTCTTCGTGAGTTCTTCGTTTTGAGCGTTTAAGGTAACGCCGGAAACAAAAGCGGCAGAGTCGATTGCTTTGAAACCGTTGACAAACTCTTCTTTGTCGACAGACGCAATTTTCGTAAAACGCTCCTTCATATACGCTTTAACTTCGTCTGTCGAAACGGAAGAGGGAACGATCAAAACGAAAAGGAAACCTTCTCGTTCAAAACGATACTTGAGAGTGAATTCACTCTCTTCCGGAATCTGTTTATTGATTTCGCCAATCGCGCTTCTCAAATCTTTTTTCTGGGCGTCAGACAAACCGTTGACGGGGAAGGCGACATAAGGATACAGCGTTTTACTGGCGTCTTCCGGCTGGTCGACGACAAAGAAGAATTCTCCTACGCCCGCGTCTTTGATAGGCTGGACGTTGGTTCCGAAAAATTGCGCTGCAATAATTCCGACGAGAGGAATTGTTTGTTTGGCGTTCGTAGCCGTTTCACTATCTGCTACGAAGTAGTCGACAGCGGCCGATCCGACGGTTTGGATCGTCGAAGATATCTTCGTCGAGTCGACGTTGTCTAAGTTGACGCGAACGACTGAGACGGTTTCTTTTTGAATAAGCGGGGCGTAGGTGCCTTGGGCGAATAGCGCGTTTGTGAAAACAAACGACGTGAACAAGGCGAGGGCGACGAGCGTAAAGCGCTTCATTTGCGAGACTCCTAAACTGTCTAGCGCGGCAAGTTATCCAACAAACAACATGATAAACAACCGCGCTCCAAAATTCAAAACTCGGGGGACCAATAACTCCTTTCCATACGCAGTTATTATTCGCTCCGATACGATTAACGTTGCGTATTATAACAGAAGAGCGCTTTTTATGTAAATAGGCGTCGACGACGTTTTTTTGTTTTAAGGCGATTGTCGTCTATCGCGGAAGAAGTCCGAATTCTTCTCGTTTAAGTAGCTTCGTCCCTTTTTTCAGAGATTTATTGCTTTTTTTGAGTGAAGCGGGACTCAAAGAAAAAAAAGCGCTATAATAGTCGCAGACGTTCTTTTGGCCGTTTGTTTGCGGACCAGGCGACAACGTTGGGCGTATGTGTTGGGAGAGGATTTTGGACGATCGGGAAATAGAAGCCGAATTGACGGCTGTTGAAAGCGCCTTGCTCTTGCAGACGACGGGAGTCGAGACGCCTGTCGACACTGTGTATGACGTTGTTGCGCCGGAAAACGTCGTCTTTCAGTATCATATTGCCGGCCCGTTTGCCCGCGCGTGGGCTTACGCGCTTGATTTGATTGTTATTGTCCTCTATCTTATTGCTTCGTTTTTTGCAGTTTTTTATATTCTCGATTTTCTCGCCGACAGAACGTTAGTTTTTGCAAGTTTTGGAGAAACGCTGTTTTATATATTCATCTTTTTTAATTTGATGTTTGCGTTCTGGTTCTGGAATGCGTTTTTTGAGGCTTTTTGGGGGGGACGAACGATTGGCAAGGCAATTATGGGGCTTCGTACGTTGACAGTCGCCGGCCGCCCTATTGGACGAAGTCAGGCGTTATTGCGGAATGTTTTGCGATATGCTGATTTAGCGCTCGGCCCGTTTTGCGTGTTAATTATGGGCATGAACGATAGAATGGCCCGACTTGGCGATCTTGCGGCGGGGACAATTGTGGCTATTGAACGCAAGAAGAGAAGGAAGACTTCGTCGTTTTTAGATCAACCGCTTGTTCGTAACGTTGAATCTCGCATTTCCAGGGATTACGAGATATCTTCGTCTCTCCACAAGACGTTGGCGCTTTATGTGTCGCGTCGCGAAGAGATTTCGGAGGCAAGACGAATTGAAATCGTCAAGTCTCTGGCCGACGTCCTCGCAAAGGAGAGCTCTTTCCCGTATTCCGTGAATCCAGACGCGTTTCTCTGCGCTTTATATCGCCGCTCCCTTGAATTGGAACGTCATGTTTAGCGCCGCTTGTGGGAGAAAATTCCCTTAGACGCGTTTGTTTTGAGACTTCCCTTTTTTAAACAGGTATATTGGAGAGGTTTGTTACTATTCATTGACGATGCAAGATCATAAAGGTCCTAAGAATCCGGGCGAACGAAATCGCGACAAAGACCCCGGCGAAAGAAAGACTAAGCGCGGCAAAAAAAATAGGCGCGAAAAGTTTGACGACAGATCGCAAGACGAGTCGCGCGGCGTCGATTTGGAGTTAATCGAGGACGCGCCTCTCGACGAGACTTGCGATCCCTATTACGAAGGCGATTTTTTCTCAACGGAACGATTTGACGCTTCGACGCAAGGCGACCGAACTACCCGAACGACAAGCGTCGCTAACGAACGCGCGGTACTTGTCGGCGTTTATACTCCGGGTCAGGGCGTCGGCGACGATCCTTTGGCCGAGCTTGCAGGACTTGCCGAAGCGGCGAACGTCGATCCTGTCGGTTCTTTGATTCAGCGTAGGACGACTCCGGACGTCGCGTACTGTCTTGGCAGCGGAAAGCTTGGTGAATTGGAAGAACTCGTACGCGCTTTGGACGCTCAAGTCGTTCTTTTTGACCTTGATCTTGCGCCTGGACAAACAAGAAATTTGGAGAAGCGTCTTCAAATTAAAGTTATCGATCGAACGGAGTTGATTTTAGACGTGTTTGCGTCGCGCGCGCAGACTCGTGAGGCTCGTTTAGCCGTTGAATTGGCGCAACTTGAGTATTCGTTGCCTCGTTTAAAACGGATGTGGACTCACCTTGAACGTCAAACGGTTGGCGGCGTTGGACTTCGCGGACCGGGTGAAAAACAGCTCGAAGTCGACCGACGAATAGCGCAGAAAAGGATCGTCGAACTCAAACGCGAATTAAACGATATCCACGGACGAAAAAAACGCGAGATCGAGGGACGCGAGCAGACGCGCCGCGTTTGTCTAGTCGGTTATACGAACGCTGGTAAAAGCTCTCTTCTCAATGCGATGACGGAAGCGGGCGTTTTTGCTCACGACATGCTTTTCGCGACTCTCGACACTCGAACGCGGCGTTGGTTCCTACCCGGCTGGGGACCGGTGTTGTTAAGCGACACCGTCGGTTTCGTTCGCGATTTGCCTCACCACCTGGTCGCGAGTTTTAGGGCGACTCTTGAAGAAGCCACGTCTGCGAATTTGCTTATTCATGTCGCCGATTCCAGCGCGTCTGACGTTTTTGAACAAATTGACGCCGCTCATAAGGTTCTAGAGCGTCTAAACATCCGTGAAAAAGACGAGATACTCGTTTTGAATAAAATTGATGCGATTGAGTCGGAGTCGAAGTTGCGCGCGTTAGCGGAGCGATACCCGACCGCTATTCCGATTAGCGCCAAAGAACGACTCGGTTTGGAACGTTTAACGAGCGCTGTCAGCGCGGCGTTGAGTCGCGAGTTTCTCGACGTCTTCGTAGAGTTAGACGCGGCGGACGGCAAGACTGCCGCGTCTCTTGCGCGAGACGGCGAAGTGACTTCTCGCGAATATGACGCAGAGGGAAGGGCGACCATTCACTGTCGATTGCCTAAACGCGCGTTGGAGCGTTTACGCGCGATTCCCAACGTGCTTGTTCGGCTTAATTCGCGCGACTCCGATCCCCTTTTTTCTACTTTTAGCTTGGAAGAAGACGTATAAAATCTTCTATCCACAGTTCAGTTGTTACGGTAATCAGACGACGTTTAGGCGTAAGAATGAGATTAGAATTACAGAGTTTTACCGCCGCCGACGGCGCGTCTATCGGATACGTCGACGTCGGTTCGGGAAGTCCGCTTGTGTATGTTAACGGCTTCGGAGAGGACGTTTCCTACGCCAATCATCTTGTAGAAAGGTGGAGCGACAGTTTTCGATGCGTTACCTTTGACCATCGAGGGTATGGAACTTCTACGACGTGTCGAGATTCTTGCGTCGAGCAGTCTGCGCGCGATCTCAAAACGCTTTTGGAAACGCTAGGTATAGACGACGCGAGACTTGTCGGTTATTCGATGGGAGGTTCCGTCGCTTTTTCCTATGTTGAACAATTTGGAACGGAACATATAGAACGACTTGTTTTGGCCGACACTTCTCCCAAGTTGATTAACGAGGAAGATTGGACGTTGGGACTCTGGCAGGGTAGATATTCTCGTGCTGATTTTGAGCGAGATCTGGCCACGATTGAAAACGATCCGACATTGTTTCACTTGTCTTTTTACGGTCGCGCCGCTACTAAAACTTCTCACGACGATCTGATCGACTTTTTTCCGTCTTACGAAAACGTCGAGGGGTGGTTCAACTACGTGTCTGAGTTGACAGGAATTCGAACGTCGATGCTCAAAAGAATCTTCAAGTTTGACTATTCTGACGAAATGAAACAATGCGAACGTCGTTACTGGGCTTCGATGACGGGCGGAGATTGGCGAAACGTCCTAAAAGACATAGACGTCCCTTCGCTTTGTCTGTATGCCGATCCCGGTTCGTTTTATTACTCGGCAACCGCAGATTACATGGCTTGTCAAATACCAAACGCAGAAATTCGCGCAATTGGGAACGCATGTCATATTTGCCCTAAGGAGAATTTGGTAGAGTTTTCGTCTGCGATTTCAGAATTCTGTTCTCGAAGTTTTTAGCTTGTTCGACTTTTGAACGACTACTGCATTTTGGAATAACCTTTTCTCTTGAGTTTTTACTCAAAAGACTTATAATACAGGCCCCTGCGTGCGAAATTGCCTCCCTTAGGAGACTGTCTCAGTCTCCCGTCGAGCGTGGCTTTTTTGAATTAAGACGCTGGAAAAAGGAAACGTTAGTTTTAATACATGAAGGATTGAACGATGAAAAAAATCGCGACCATTGAAACGACGCGCGGGACGATTAAGCTTGAGCTCTTTGCCGACAAAGTTCCCAACACCGTCGCTAATTTTGAAAAATTGGCTAATTCGAAGTTTTACGACGGTTTAACGTTTCATCGAGTCATTGAGAATTTTATGATTCAAGGCGGTTGTCCAAGAGGCGACGGAACCGGAGGTCCCGGTTATTCTTTTGACGACGAGTTCCATCCTGATCTTCGACACGACGGGCCGGGCGTGCTTTCCATGGCGAACGCCGGTCCCAATACGAACGGTTCTCAGTTCTTCATCACCCACGTCGCTTGCCCGTGGCTTGACGGTCGTCACTCCGTGTTTGGCAAAGTATTGGAGGGGCAAGACGTCGTCGATTCCGTTCAACAAGGCGACAAAATGATTCGCGTCGTTGTTGAAAACCTCGAATGACTTATTTGTCGTCATGCGTCGACGCGTTAAACACTGCGTCGACGTTTTGGGGACGATAAAAAAGACCTGTTGTTTACTCGCGCGTTCTCGGGGAACGAATTCACATGGACGCTTCAAAAAAAACGCCGAAAGAAGATCCGCTTACTTTTGAAGAGGCTTTTCGACAATTGCAAGCGATTGTAACGTCGTTGGATTCTGGTCAAGGCGGCTTGGAAGAGTCTCTGGCAAGTTTTGAAGAAGGGATGCGACTCCTCAAGTTATGTCGAGACAAACTTGACGGAGCCTCAAGGAGAATTGAGTTGCTCAAGGGAATGAGCGAACAAGGCGAGCCTGTTTTGGCGGAGTTTGACGAAGAAGGATTATGTTCTCAGGCTGATGTGGCCGGTCGCCAAACGCCTTTAAAGACCCGTTCGTCGACGAATAATTCAAAGCGCTCCGAACCTTCTAAACAAGACAGTTTGTTTTTATTAGACGACGAGCAAATTGATTCTGACGAGGAGAATCCTCGGAAGAACGGCTGAGCGGTAAAAGCGTCGTGGCGCGGCGTGGAGCGCGTTTGTGTTTTTAGACAAGATTGAGACGATCTTCTCATGATTCAATCGTCCTTCTGGGCGTGTTCCTTTGTTGATGGTAGAGTGACGTTAGTTTTCGTGAGAACGAACTACGATGGCAAACGATAGTAAGACGATTCAGGTTGACGCGATCCCTAATACGTTTTCGAACGCTGCAGAAAACGCTTCTAACGTCGGGACAAGTCCCTGGAACCATCCTTTCTTGACCGCCGATGTTTCCCAGTATCTTTCCACTTTGCACGGAGAGGTTGACGCGGCTCTTGATCTGTCGACACGTTTGCCCAACGATTCTCCCACCCGTCTTACCGCCGCGATGCGATATTCGCTTTTAACGTCAGGGAAGAGATTTCGCCCGATTCTGGCTCTATTAGCCGCTGAATTATGCGGCGGCAAACGCGCCGACGTTTTACCTGTTTGTACGGCTCTTGAATTGGTTCACACTTATTCGTTGATCCATGACGACCTGCCTGCAATGGATAACGACGATTTACGTCGTGGAGCTCCAACGTGTCACAAACAATTTGACGAGGCTACTGCAATACTTGCAGGCGACGCGCTTCTTACTTTTGCTTTTGAGACGTTGGCTACAAAAATAGCCGATCCTGACGTCGCGTCTCGACTTATCGCAACGCTAGCGATTGCCTCCGGACCTTGCGGCATGGTTGGCGGACAGGCGGACGACGTGTTGTGGTCGGCTGTAACGAAAGAGTCCCCGCTCGTTTCCGATCTTTTGGGCGAATTGACGACAGGACTACACGACGACGAAGACGGAAGCGACGCCCGTAGGGCTCTCTTATCTTGTTTTTTAAAGAGAATTCATCGTCGTAAAACTGGAGCTTTGATTATGGCGTCGTTGGAATTAGGCGCTGTCGCCGTTGGCGCAAACGAACTTCAGCTTAACGCGTTGCGCGCCTATGGAGAGAATTTGGGTCAGGCGTTTCAAATATCCGACGATCTCCTGGACGAATTGGGCGACGAAGCGACTGTTGGAAAGCACGTACGAAAAGACAAGGACGCCGGGAAATTAACGTATGTTTCGCTATATGGCGTTGAACAAACGCAGACGCTGCTAACAAACGTTGTTGTTAGCGCAAAGGAAGCTTTACAAAACGCTTCCGACGTTTTCGACGTCGATTCTATTTCTTTTAAGGCGGCTATTCGACTTGCTGATTTTATGGCGAGGCGCGATCGATGAGCGATAACGGAAAAAAGAATCACGATCGGAGCGTTGTGAGGGATGAAGCGCGACCGAACGTTCCTCCCGTCCTGCTAAGCGCGTTAAAATCGCCCAACGATCTTCATTCTATGTCGCTCGACGAATTGACTCGTTTAGCGGCAGAAATTCGGACGGTTCTTTGCGATCTGTCTGAAAAGAGAAGTTTCCATTTTGCTTCCAATCTTGGAGTCGTCGAATTAACAATAGCTCTTCATTCCGTTTTTGATTTTAGTCGCGATCATTTGGTATGGGACGTCGGACATCAATGCTATCCTCATAAACTGTTGACGGGGCGCTTCAAAAGCTTTGAAACGTTACGAACTCGCGGCGGATTGTCCGGATATCCAAACCCTTCGGAGAGCGACTACGATCTCTTTATGACGGGGCATGCTGGCTGTAGCGTAGGTTCCGTCTTGGGATTAGCGTGCGGCGACGCGCTTTTAGAACGTCTTGCCAAGCCTAATAAAGGCAATAACGACGGCGCGTCGTCTGAGCGAAATTCAGTCGCTGTCGTAGGCGACGGAGCTTTCTCCAGCGGACCGATTTTTGAAGCGTTGAATCATGCCGGGGGGTTACAGCAGAAGATGCTTGTCGTCTTGAACGACAACAAAATGTCTATCTGCCAGCGCGTCGGCGGTTTGGGACGTTATCTTGACCATATGCGTATGGCTCCCGGCTATTTGGGCGCTAAAACACGCGTGCGCAAGGTCGTGGAGAATCTTCCTAACGCTTATGCCTTTCTGTCCCGATTTAGAGACGCGCTTAAGGCGGGATTGGTTGGCGGCGCGCTTTTTGAAGATTTTGGTTTTCAGTATATTGGACCGATTGACGGGCATGATTTGCGTGTCTTGCGAAAGTATTTTGAGGCTTTTAAATCTTCAACGAGGCCGGTGCTTTTACATGTTCTTACTGAAAAGGGACGGGGATATCCTCCCGCCGAACATGATCCTTCGCAATTTCATTCGTCAAGTCCCGCGATAATTCTTGATAATAAACGGGTAGAGATAGATCGTGTTGTCGACCAGCGTCCAACG
>JAEEGL011668137.1_pt1 | contig 14371 bp, 10 predicted proteins | sample 9134231 | NCBI WGS metagenome assembly JAEEGL01 (sample SAMN16246548, study PRJNA631951) | gut metagenome | biome: gut microbiome; feature: rumen; material: fiber-attached | host: Bos | place: Iran: Karaj | collected 2018-10
ATCAATGTCATACGGAACCATTGTCTGACCGGGCCAATCACCAGCAAACTTGGTGACATTGGGCTCCTCACCGCTCCATACGTAGGCCTTCGGACGGCCGAAGCCATCGGGAACATTCTTCACGAAGATCTCGAAGGTCTTCACCTCAGCAGCCTTGACAGTGTAGTTGAACTCCAGAGCAGCAGCGTTAGTCTGCTCGTCAGCAGTGATGGTTCCGGCAGGAATCACAAGCGTGTACTCGCCAGCAGTTGCAACCTCGGCAGCGAGGCGGACAACAACCTGGTTGAATTCCTGGCCATAGTCGAACTCACCGTACTCCACGAACGTGTTGTCGGCGCTGACGACATAAGGCTTGTCGGTCTCATCATTGTAAGCACCCTGAGCGTTCTTAGCATTGGCGAACGTCAGTGTGAACTCCAGCAGGCTTGCAACCTCACCCTCGGCGGGATCGATGGTAACACCCTCGAACGGATCGGCGGGCTCAACAGAGATAAGAGTGCTCAGATCGTATTCCATTCGGTTCACAAACTCCAGATCGGCAGTCTGGTTGCCTTCGCCTGTCTGTCCGTTGTTGAAGATGATGAACTGAGGAGCCTCAGCAGCATTGAACTGGAACACCTTACCCATTGACTCATCCTCGAACTGATACATACCCATCTCAGTACCAGGCCATTCTGTCATGGGAACGATTGTTCCGTCGACTTCTGACCATACATAAGCATAAACCTTTTCGAAGTTCTCAGGAACGTTCCTTACGTAGACCTCAAACGAGGGCAACTCAGGCTGAATCTTCTCAACAACACAATCCACATTGTAGTTGTTGGCGAATGTTGCATCAGGATTAAACTTGAAGGTGATGTTGTAGTCGCCGTCTTCGGTGATAACGTAGTTGGCATTCTTATCACCAAATCCCCACTGGCCGTTGTCATAGCTGTGGTTCTTCACGACCTTGTACTCAATGTAGTTCATAGCCTGCAGACGAACATTGCTGAAGGTCTTGGTGTAGATACCATCGGCGCCCTTCTCCATGTCGTTAGCACTATACTCAAGGGCCCAAGCCTCACCAAAGAACGAAGCCTCCTGCTCGCCCTCATACTTATTAAGTTTAACAGAACCCACCAGCGTGTAGACAGGCGTAGGCTCAACACCCGGCTTCTGCAAGTCACAGGTCACGGTGTTATCCTCAGGATTGAAGGTGAAGACGATGTTGTACATACCATCCTCCTCAACCATCTTCCAAGCCTTTGAGCCGATGGCCTCGCCATCCTTAGCTGCCTGGTACTGGATATAGTTCTGGGCAATCAGATAGATGTTCTCGAAGGTCTTTGTGTAGAGACCGTCGTCACCCTTGGCCATTTCGTTAGCCGCAGCATCCCACATAGTGCCGAAGAAGCCAGCTTCCTCTTCACCTGTGTACTTGCTCTCCTTCACAGATCCCATGATGGTGTAGACAGCCTCGGTCTCCACAACAGGATAGATCTGCTCGCCAGTGGCGGCATCAGGATTCTCGAGCAGGGTCACCTTGGCAATCTCGAACTCCTTGTCAGCATAGAAGCTGAACTTGCCCTCGGTAAGGTCGGCGTCCTCGATCAGGAACATGGCAACGCCACCCTCCATAATCTCAGCGGCAGGAACCTTGGCGAAGCCACGAGCACCGGCAGCCTCCTTCTTAATCCACACATTGGCGCTGACTTCGTCTGCAGCCTCAACCAGCAGAGCCTTGCCCTCGGTGATGTCGGCACGGCCATCGAGCGTCAGAATCAGGAACTCTGCAGCCTCAGCCTGCTTGTCGACAACGAGTGTCAGCTTATGATTCTCGGTGTCAGCGGTAAACGTCAGGTTGTAGGTACCTGCAGGATACTCTTCTGTGCCGAACACGAAGTCCTGGTTGCCTTCGGCAGGCAGTTCATAGACACCATAAACGCCATTGGCAGTAGCCTTGTATCTGTACTGCTTGGCCTCAACAACCACACCTTCCTTGGTAAGCGACCAGATGGCAGGATTATCAGCATCCTGAACCATAGCCCAACCATTAGCGGGGTTGAAGTTCTCGTCTTCGGTTTCCAGGCCAAGGAAGTCGCCAACGATGGTCATGCTCTCGATGACAAGCTGGTTAGCCTCCTCAAATGCTCTGTAGGCCTGCACCAATGCCTTAATAGCATCGCCCTTGTCGACAATGTTTTTAGTCTCATCGGCCATAGCAGCCTTTGCAGCAGCCAGCGCAGCAGCCAGCTCCTCGCCTTTCTCCTTGCCCTCGGTGTCGATAGCATCAACCTTAGCTACAAACTCCTGAGCAGCAACCAAGAATGCGCTGGCGGCAGCCTCTAACTTCTGAACTGTAAGGATGTAGTCTGTACCTTCAGCAGCCTCCTGAGCTTCAGCCAGTGCGGCGTTGAAAGCTTCGTTGTCCATCGTCTCAGCATAACCTGCAATCTTCGTCAATGCATCCTCAATCTTAGGCTTTGCCATACTACCAACCATCGGGATCATCTGGGAAAGCTGATCCAGGTCGCCAGCTTCGACCAAAGTCTTGGCCATCTCAATCCTCTGCTCCATTCTCGCGTCGGAATAGCCATAGGTAGTAGCGAACTGACTGACAAGATCTAATGCCTCAAGCATATCTGCTATAACATTAGCCTTCAACGTAGCAGTAGCAGTGGTCAGACTTTCAGCGGTGGCATTGGGATCGTTGAGCGCTTCCCTAGCAGCTTCAACATCGTCAGCCAGCATATTGATGCCAAATGCCTCCACCTTACTGATGAGGGCCTCTAAGGCAGTCTTCTCAGCGGTCAGGTCAACAGACTGTTCCTTCATTAACTCAAAGCCGAAGAAACCAAGCTTTGAACCAGCGCAATAGACCTTGTAGGCCTTGTCTGCTGTGGCCTCAAACTCGAAAGTGCCATAGAACTTTTCACTCACTTTGATGCCGTTATAATCTTCCAGTGCCGTTCCGTCCTCCTCAATGTAGAAAGCCTTATCGGCATTCAGACAAACGGCCACGGAAATGGTGGCATCAATTGTCGGAGTGATGGTGTAGAATGTACCACCCTCCTTGTTGCCGTTGACACCATTGCCTTCTGTGAAAGCAGTGTAGCCTTCAATGCCGGTGTACGATTTGGCGGCTTTGAAATCGGCACCTCCAGTCTCACCATAGGTAATGGTAGCCACAACAGCGTCTCCGTTCTTCACTTCGACAGTTTGACCCGAGGTGAAGGTGTCGTCCACGCTCAGGGCATACTTTGCAACTGTCTCAGCGTTCGCTCCCACTATGCAAAGCATTAGTAGTGCGAGTAAAGATAGAATCTTTTTCATACGCTTGTAAGTTTTAGTTTTAGTTAATACTTTTGTTAATTATATAGCGGAATTGTTCCGTTCTATTAGGCTTTTCGGGCTTTTTGCTTATATTTTAGGCTTATCAAGTAACTGTTGACGCCGCAAAAATACAAACTTCTTTTGAAATGACCAAATTTTTCAGCACTTTTTTACACGTTTTTTTTAAGGAATAACACGGCAGTTGACAAAGGTCTTATGCCAATTGGTATATCGTCATCATATTATTACAATAATCAGTAACCTTATAACCATTCACTGCGTCTGTAACTTCCTCATTGCATGTCCTGGTAAAGGAGGCTTTTGAACGACTCAACATCACATTATTAATATAACGCGCGAAGACACTGCATCACACTGAGAGCAATCCGTACATACCAGATGCCCTCAGTAAATAAGCCGTTTCCAGATTGTAAGTATACCATTTCCATGTCACTGTTTGAGAGCAAAAAACAAGAAAAAGGCAAAAAAATTTGGTGGATTCGGGGAAAATGTGTACCTTTGCACCCGCTTTTCGGAGAAACCGAAGCATCCGACGACGTAAGTCGCTATGATTAAAGGCGGTGGCGCGTCGGAAGGATGTTATAGAGCAAATAACTAATTTAATCAAAATCAACGATGTATCTCGACAAAGCTAAGAAGCAGGAGATTTTCAGCCAGTACGGCCAGTCAGCAACCGACACGGGTTCGGCAGAGAGCCAGATTGCCCTGTTCACCTATCGTATCAAGCACCTCACCGAGCACCTCAAGCAGAACCACAAAGACCATGTGACTGCTCGCTCGCTGACCATGATGGTAGGTCGTCGCCGTAAGCTGCTGAAGTATCTCTACGTGAACGACATCAACCGCTACCGCGCTATTATCAAGGCCCTCGGTCTGCGTAAGTAATCGCCCACTGACGATGCGCTCGAGCGCATCGGTAGCAAACAGTAAGTCCCTCACCTGCCATCGGCGGGCGAGGGACTTCTCTTTTATCATTCTTCGGCTGATTTGGGTTAAAAGCCGTTAAAGATTAGGGAAGATAAGTGCCTACGTGACGGTTTTTGACAAAAATAGCGTAACTTTGCAAGCATGAAACAAGCGTGGATTGCCTTGTTGCTATTGGCCTTGGCGGGCTGCGCCAAGAGAGAGAGCACGTTCCAGACGGAGGTGCTCAACAGCTTCACGCCCGTCAAAAGCCAGGGCAAGTCACAGCTCTGCTGGGCCTACGCGATGCTGGCGGCCATCGAGACAGAGCACATCATGCGTGGCGACTCTATAAATCTCTCGGTGGCCTACGTCTCGAAGATGTTGGAAAAGGAGCCATCGGCCCCAGAGACAAAGCGCGGCATGTGCCAGACGCTGCTGAACATCATAGGCCGCTACGGACTCGTGCCTTACGAGTCGATGCGCACCACGGAGGTGCCCCCTCCGAAGTGGGCTTTCATGAACGGTATGCAGTACACGCCACAGGAGTTTGCCCGCAGCGTCTGCGCACCAGGCGAGTATGTCGGACTGGGATCGACAAAGCATAGCCCCTATTACGAATACTTCGAGCCCGACGTACCCGATAACTGGGAGCACAACCAGCTGCTGAACATCCCTTCCGACTCGCTACTGACGATCACTGAACGCGCCATCCGCGAGGGCCACGGCGTCGCCTGGGAAGGCGACATCTCTGAGATGGGCTTCGACTGGAAAGAGGGCGTGGCACGCCTGTCGTTCATCAGCGGCACCACGACCGACGACCACTGCATGGCCATCGTCGGGCTGGCACGTGACGACGTCGGCGAGCGCTACTTCATCATGAAGAACTCATGGGGCAAAGCCAATGCCTACCACGGGCTGATGTACATGCACTTCGACTACTTCCTGAAGAAGACGCTGGCCATCTTTCTGCCAAAGGAAGCCGTGAGGGCGAGCCTTCGTAATAACGAGATAACGTTATAACGCCGTAACGAGCCCTCGCTATAACGACATAACGGAATAACGTTTTAACGACATAACGAAACAAAACTAAAAACCAAAAGAGAAAAAAGATGAAGAAAGTTTATGTTTTCCTGGCCGACGGCTTTGAAGATGTCGAGGCCCTGATTCCCGTCGACGTGCTGCGTCGCGGAGGTTTGGATGTGACAACGGTGAGCGTCGCTGACGACTCGCTAATAGTAGAGTCAGCACACGGCGTGCAGGTTGTGGCCGATGCTAACATCGACGAGTGCGACTTCGACGATGCCGACCTGTTGGTGCTGCCCGGCGGCATGCCCGGCGCGAGCAACCTCTATGCTTGTGGAGAAGTACGTGAGGCCGTGCTTGTACAGAATGCCGACAGTAAGAAGATAGCAGCCATCTGCGCTGCCCCCGCCGTGGTGCTGGCACAGTTAGGAGTGCTCGACGGACGGAAGGCCACATGCTATCCGGGCTTCGAACAGATGCTGACGAAGGCCACCTACACCGGCGACCTGGTAACTGTCGATGGCAACATCACCACCGGCGAGGGTCCTGCCGCCGCCTTCCCCTTCGCCTACGAACTGCTCAGCCAGCTGGCAGGAGAGCAGGTTTCGCACGATGTAGCGGAAGGCATGCGCTTCCTGCATTTAATGGAACGATAAAGTGCTTCCCTACCCTTCCCAAGGGAATGGAATACGGCCAAATAGTCAAATAGTAAATTGTCAAATCGTCAAATAAATGGAGTATGTTATTATCGTAGCAGGCGGAAAGGGCCTGCGCATGGGCGGTGAGGTGCCAAAACAGTTTCTGCCCGTGGGTGGTGTGCCCGTGCTGATGCGCACGCTGCGCCGCTTTCGGGAGTATTCCGAGGCACTACGCATCATCCTCGTGCTGCCCCGTGAACAGCAGGACTACTGGCGGGAGTTGTGCCGTGAGTACCATTTCGAGGTGGACTACGAGCTGGCCGACGGCGGACAGACGCGCTTCCACTCCGTGCAGAACGGTCTGCGACTGATTGACGACAAGGCAGAGGGTCTGGTCGGCGTACACGACGGTGTGCGCCCCTTCGTGTCGGTCGACGTCATCAGACGTTGCTACACTGAGGCACGACAGCAGAAGGCGGTCATCCCCGTGACGCCCGTGGTAGAGACCCTGCGCCACAAACCGACACAGCAGAACGTGCTCCGCTCCGACTACTGTCTGGTGCAAACGCCGCAGGTGTTCGACATCCAGCTGCTCAAGGCTGCTAATTGCCAGCCCTACACGGAGGCGTTTACCGACGACGCCTCCGTGGTCGAGGCCTACGGACATCAGGTTACCATGGTCGACGGCAATCGCGAGAACATCAAGATTACTACGCCCTTCGACCTGCTCGTCGCCGAGGCTTTGACATCAAGATAAGAAGACAACAAGACAAAAAGAAAAAGAAGACGACAAGACGAGAAGACATAGGGGCGTTATAACGAAATAACAATATAACGTTATAACGACAGAGGAATTAAAGACCATGAGCGATATACTTAAACAGGACATCATGTACTTGCCGGGCGTGGGTCCCAACCGCAAGAAGTTGCTGAGCGCGGAGCTTGGCATCGAGACGTTTGGCGACTTGCTGGAGTACTATCCCTATAAGTATGTCGACCGCACAAAAATCTATGCCATCCGAGAACTGACAGGCGACATGCCGTTTGTGCAGGTGATGGGGCATATCCTCAGCTTCGAGACCTTCGACATGGGTCCGCGTAAGGAGCGCGTGGTGGCCCACTTCACCGACGGCACTGGCATCATAGACCTGGTGTGGTTCAATGGCGGCAAATACGCCAAGCAGAATTACAAGTTAGGAAAGGACTACCTGCTCTTCGGCAAGCCCAGCATCTATAACAACCGCATTCAGGTGCAACACCCTGAGTTAGAAGAGCCCAGCCAACCCACCCCCTACCCCTCCCCAAGGGAGGGGAGTTTGGATAGTTCTTTCGCCAAAAACACAACCTCTGAAGGTAACCAAACACCCCTCCCTTGGGGAGGGGCAGGGGGTGGGTCTTTAGGTTTGCGCCCTTACTACAACACCACAGAGCGGATGAAGAAGGGCGGCATGACGTCGCGCAGCATAGAACGGATGACAAAGACGCTCATGGAAAAGCTGAAGGACCCGCTGCCAGAGACGCTCACTGCCGAAATCTTAGCCACCCGCCACTTAATGGGGCGCGACGAGGCTATGCGCACGCTCCACTACCCCCAGGACACAAAAGCGCTGGAGCGTGCCCGTGTGCGAATGAAGTTCGAGGAGCTGTTCTTCGTACAACTAAATATAGTAAGGTACGCGAGCGACCACCGCCGCAAGTATCGGGGCTTCGTGTTCAACCGCATCGGCACTATCTTCAACACTTTCTTCATGCAGAACCTGCCCTTCGAACTGACGGGTGCCCAAAAGCGGGTGATGCACGAGATTCGTAAGGACCTGTGCTCAGGGCGCCAAATGAACCGCCTGCTGCAGGGCGACGTGGGTTCGGGCAAAACGCTTGTGGCCCTGATGTCGATGCTCATTGCGCTCGACAATGGTTTTCAGGCCTGTATCATGGCTCCCACCGAGATTCTTGCTGAGCAGCACCTGACGACCATCCGTGAGTTCCTGCGAAACATGCCCGTCCGCGTGGAACTGTTGACAGGCATCGTCAAAGGCAAGAAGCGCCAAGAGGTGCTCAACGGCTTGCTCGACGGCACCGTGCAGATACTCGTCGGCACCCATGCCGTCATCGAAGATACCGTGCAGTTCCTGCACCTGGGGCTTGTGGTCATCGACGAGCAACACCGTTTCGGCGTCGCCCAAAGGGCAAAGCTGTGGGCAAAAGCCTCTCCCGCAGAAGTCCCCCAACTCGCTCCGACAGGAGGCGCTGCCACATCCGAGCAAAGTCTCCCCCTGCTCGGAGAGGACGGAGGGAGCTCCCAGTCAAGGGAGATAGGAGTGGGTTGCTTGCCCCATGTTCTGGTGATGACCGCCACGCCCATCCCCCGCACGCTGGCCATGACGCTCTATGGCGACCTTGACGTGAGCGTCATCGACGAGCTGCCACCGGGTCGTAAGCCCATCCGTACCACCCACATTTTCGACAACCACATGGGCGCACTCTATGAGGGCATCCGCCGTCAGGTGCATGCCGGGCGGCAGGTCTATATTGTTTTCCCACTTATTGAGGAAAGTGAGAAGATGGACCTGAAGGACCTGGAACAGGGCTTCGAGGTGCTGCGCCAAGTATTCGCCGAGTTCCGCCTGAGCAAGGTACACGGCAGGATGAAAAGCAGTGAGAAGGAAGAAGAGATGCGGCGCTTCGTCAACGGCGAGACGCAGATCTTGGTGGCCACAACGGTCATCGAGGTGGGCGTCAACGTGCCTAATGCCTCGGTAATGGTGATTCTCGATGCGCAACGCTTTGGGCTCTCACAGCTGCACCAGCTGCGCGGTCGTGTGGGACGCGGTGCCGACCAGTCGTTCTGCATCCTCGTCACCAGCCACAAGCTTTCGGACGAGACGCGTAAGCGCATCGACATCATGTGCGAGACGAATGACGGGTTCCGCATTGCCGAGGTCGACCTGAAGCTGCGCGGTCCCGGCGACCTGGAGGGCACACAGCAGAGCGGCATGGCCTTCGACCTGAAGATTGCCAACATCGCCACCGACGGACAACTGGTGCAGATGGCCCGCGACGAGGCACAACGCATCATCGACGATGACCCCGAGTGTCGGTCGCCCCGCTACATGCTGCTGTGGAACCGACTGCGGGAAATGCGTAAGAGCGACATCAACTGGGCAGCGATATCGTAGATGAAAGATGAAAGATGAAAGATTAAAAATGAAAGATTAAAAATGGGAAATGAAAAAATAAACGATTGAACGTTAAAAGACTGGAAAAGTTAGCGGCGGGGAGGCGACGGCTGACTTTTTTTTTGTACCTTTGCACCCGTTCCCAAAATTTTAACGCAAACATACCGTAATGAAGAAGCTATTTCTATGCCTATTATTCGTCCTCCTTTCCACCCCTGACATGGTAATCGGAAAGGGCAGTCTGCCGTCATACAACCATGACCGTGAGGAGGACGAAGAGGAAATAGGAAACTTCGACTTCCTCTATTTCGGTGGTGAGACCTACGACTACGACCTCATCTTCGCTGAGAACCTGATGAGCGAGGCCTTCAAGCATTTGGGCGCCCGCTACCGTTCAGGCAGCAAGGGGCCGTCGACGTTCGACTGCTCAGGCTTCACAAGCTATGTCTACAAGCAGCAGACAGGCATCTTCATCGGCAGCTGCTCACGTGAGCAGTACGCCCAGAACATGCCTATCAAGCGCGAGGAGCTGCAGTGCGGCGACCTGGTGTTCTTCACCAGTCCCCATTCGGGTAAGAATGTAGGGCATGTGGGCATCGTTGTTGAAGTAGACCCAAAGACACACCAGTTCTCGTTTATCCATGCCAGCAGCTCTAACGGCGTGAAGGTCAGCAAGTCCACAGAGAGCAACTACGCCCGCCGCTACGTCGGTTGCCGCCGTGTCAACCGCGACGTGGCTGAGAAGTAAGTTGATAGTGAAAAGTGAATAGTGAATAGTGAAAAGTGAAAAGTTTATGTTTCGTTTTCTATTAGCCCTTTCTTTCTTCATTATTCATTCCTCCATTGGTGTAGCGCAAAAGGACACCCTAACCATTGCCATGACTGGCGACATCATGATGGGCACAACCTTCCCGTCGCGCATGCTGCCTGCTAACGATGGAGCCGACATTTTCCGTGATGCCAAGCCGGTGCTCACACGGGCCGACCTGACGGTTGGCAATCTGGAAGGTACCCTCTGCGATGGCGGCAAAAGCACCAAGGGCAGCGGTCCCAACTCCTACTCTTTCCGCACACCCACCAGCTACGGCCACCTGCTCAAAGAGGCCGGCTACGACTATCTGAGCATGGCCAACAACCACGCCAACGACTTTGGACAGGAGGGCATCGCCTCTACCGAGCAAACGCTGAAGCAGCAAGGCATCCTCTACTCGGGCATTGCCGGTCGTGTGGAGAGTGCCGTCATCGAACGGAAAGGTCTGAAGATTGGCCTCTGTGCCTTTGGCCATAACACCTACACGCTGAAGCATACCGACTTGTCGGTCGTGGGACGCATTGTCGACGACTTGGTAAGTCGCTGCGACATCGTTATTGTCTCGTTCCATGGCGGTGCTGAGGGGCGCACGCAGAGCCACCTGCCACAAGGCGCTGAGACCTTCCTCGGCGAGAACCGCGGATCGCTGCGCCAGATGGCCCATTTCTGTGTTGACCACGGTGCCGACATCGTCTACGGCCACGGACCACATGTGGTGCGGGGCATGGAGGTTTACAAAGGACGCTTCATCGCCTACAGCCTTGGCAATTTCTGTACCACCTATAACGTCAGCCTGACAGGCATCTCAGGCTATGCACCCATCGCCGAGATAAAAGTCGACCGCCAAGGGCGCTTCCTCAATGGGCAGATCCATTCGCTCATTCAGACGCGTGGCATTGGTCCTCGCACGGACAAAACTGGCAGCGTAGCACGGCAGATCAAAACGCTCAGCGAGCAGGACCTCCCTGCCAGCGAGGCCTCCATCGACGACCGTGGTGCCATCGTCTTGAAACGGTGATTCCCATCATGCTTTAACGCTAAGTTGGTCATTATGAAACGTTAAAGCGCAAACGTTAAAGTGTTAAAAGTACGGAAAAAGTACTATGGGGCGACCGTAGTACGGAAAATAATTTGTACCTTTGCACCGTTGTTCTAAAAAATAACCCAAAACAGACTCTATGATTATATCCAAAAAGTTGAGAAAAATAGCACTGGTAGCAATCTCTATGATGGCCGTCACGCCCGTGGCTGCCCAGGATCTATTAGCCAACCAGGCACCTATCGACCGCAAGATGAAGGCTGTGGACGCCATGATGCTGCAGCAACTGTTGGAAACCGAAGAGCAGGCAAGCCCTGCCGCTGACCTCTATAAGGATTGGGACAACCAGTATGCCCACCGTCCGACAGCGCTTCCCGACTCGTTCCGCATTGACCTGCGCGATTTCTGCATGCCCACGCCCAGCCGCGTCATTACCTCTAACTTCGGAGCACGCTGGGGACGCCAGCACAAAGGCCTTGACATCAAGGTCTACATTGGCGACACCATTCGTGCCGCTTTCCCCGGCAAGATCCGCATCGTGCGCTATGAGCCGAAGGGCTATGGCAATTATGTCGTCATCCGCCACCCCAATGGTTTGGAAACCATCTACGGACACATGTCGAAGCACCTCGTCAAGGAGAATCAGGACGTGCGTGCCGGCGAGCCTATCGGCCTCGGTGGTAACACGGGTCGCAGCACCGGCTCACACCTGCACTTCGAAACACGCCTCTGCGGCGTGGCTCTGAACCCCGCCCTGATGTTTGACTTCCGCAATCAGGATGTCATCGGTGACAGCTACCTCTTCCGCAAGAGCACCTACGGCAGCGAGTCGGCACAGGCCACCCGTCTGCGTGGCGTTCCTGGCTCATCGGCCGCTCCCGACCGTCTCGACAATGGCAACAAGCAGCAGGCATCATCTAAGAAAGCTGCCCAGCCCAGCGTCCGCTATCATAAGGTTCAGAAAGGTGAGACCCTCTCCGCCATCGCCCGCAAGCATAAGACGAGCGTCAGCGCTATCTGCAAGCTGAACCGCATCAGGCAGAACGTTGTGCTGCGCCCAGGCCAAATCCTAAAATACAACTAAAAGAAGATAGAAGTGAAAAGTGAGAAGTGAAAAGTATGGTTACCATCAAGGCTTAAAGCTAACCATACTTCTCACTTCTCACTTTTCACATTCCATTTTTCATCTTTAATCTTTCATCTTTCATTTCCTCATGCCCCGTTTACACCTTATTATATATATAGCAGCTGCCAGCTTCCTCATGCTGACAGCTTGTGGCAACTCAAAGAAAGACAAGAAGCACCAGCCGAAAGTTGAGGATCGGGTTGTCGGTCCGCAGTTCTCGGCTGACTCTGCTTACATGTTCTGCCAACAGCAGTGTAACTTTGGGCCGCGCACGATGAACAGCGAGGCCCACGAGAAATGCGGACAGTGGATAGTGGAAAAATTCCAGTCCTACGGCATGCAGGTCACTGAACAGCGGGCTACGCTGACAGGCTACGATGGCACACGCCTACTCAGCAACAACATTATTGCCGCCTTCCGCCCTGAGGCTACGGAGCGCATCCTGCTCTGTGCCCACTGGGACTCACGACCCTGGGCCGACAACGACCCCGACGAAGCCAACTGGCACACGCCCGTGATTGCCGCCAACGATGGTGCCAGCGGTGTGGCCGTGATGCTCGAGATTGCCCGTCTGCTCAGCCAGAACGACACATCGCTTAATCGTTCTTTAGGCGTCGACTTCGTCTGCTTCGATGCTGAAGACTGGGGCACGCCGCAGTGGTACGACAAGGCCACTGGCAGCAACACATGGGCTTTAGGTTCGCAGCACTGGGCCGTTCATCTCCACAGAGCCGGCTACAAGGCACGCTACGGCATCCTTCTCGACATGGTTGGTGGACAGGGAGCCCGCTTCTATCGCGAAGGTGTCTCCATGCACTATGCCCCGAAAGTCGTCGAACGCGTATGGAACGCTGCCCACACCTGTGGCTACGCCAGTTTCTTCCCCAACGAAGAAGGTGGTGCCATTACCGACGACCATGGTCCAGTGAACGAGGTGGCTGGCATTCCTTGCATCGACATTATCCCTTACTACCCCGATTGTCGTGAGAGCTCCTTCGGCCCGACATGGCACACTGTCAACGACGACATGCAGCACATCGACGCCAACACCCTGAAAGCCGTCGGGCAGACCCTCATCCAAGTACTATACACGGAAAAGTGATATAGAGTCGTGGACTATTTTACCATGTAAAAAACTTACGGAAAGCTAAATAATAGCGCTTGGTAAAAAACTCCACGACACTAATAATTAATAAACGCTGTTTACAGCTGTCCGGCCTCGACCATGAGTACTACACGTTCCGTGAGACGGTCGACGCCATCGGGATTGTAGCCCTTCTTCAGTGAAGCGCCGAACATCCAGGCGAAGGCCTGCCACATGCCAGAGCGTACAGGGCCGATGAAGGCCTGCATAGCCTCGTAGGCAGTGGAGTTGCACTCGCGGTCAACGAGTTTGATGAGCAGCTTGCCCTGCGAGAACGTCAGCTTTTTCATCTGCGGTTTGTACTCAGCAACGATAGCCGCCTCGACGCGCTTCATGTGCTCCTCTTTCTCTTTCTTGGTGGGGAGCGTCTCCAAATATTCGGCCGTCTCGATGAGCATCTGCCGCACTTGCTTGGCAATCGGCAGCACCTTCTTCACGTTTTTCACCAGCCGCATGTAGCTCTGCTGCTGACGCTTGCTTTTGAACGTCGGCTCGGGGTAGACATAGACGTTCGACATCTCCATATACTGGATGCTGTCACCATCAACGAGCACCTTACCTACCTTCACCATGGGCACAAATGTGGGGTCGCCCAGCTCCTGCGCCGTGCCACCGTCTGTCTGCGCCCAGGCTCCCTGTTGCGCAGCCAGCATTGCCATTATTAGTACCACATGTCGTTTCATCGCCGCAAAAGTACTGCTTTTTTCTCAATTCCCATTCTCCCACGGCCAAATATTAGCATTTTTTGTGGTATCTAAGTCGTCACAACGTGCTGACATCTGATTTCAGTCAAAGGCTGTTCCCCATTTAACCCAAACGCATATAAAGAATATCCTTTGTATGCGTTTGGATTTAACCCTTCACTTTTGGTGTATACATCTGTGTATCAGGAGAATGTGGTGAAGGGTTCGTTTCGCATGTCCTGCCCTTGGCGAATAAGTGGCTTCTGGGTAGTTGACAAGGGCTCGTTGCTATCATTATTTCTGTTCTTAACTAAAAAACATCCTGCATACCCTGTATACTCTGCACGTGCAGGGTATGCAGGGTATGCAGGATGTTTTTCGTTTTATTCTCGGGTTTCGCGTTTTTATTCTCGGGTTTTGCGATTCTATTCTCGGGTTTTGCGATTCTATTCTCGGGAATTAGACTCGTAAGTCATAGGTTTACGACCCGTA
>JAEEGL013685043.1_pt1 | contig 14371 bp, 12 predicted proteins | sample 9134231 | NCBI WGS metagenome assembly JAEEGL01 (sample SAMN16246548, study PRJNA631951) | gut metagenome | biome: gut microbiome; feature: rumen; material: fiber-attached | host: Bos | place: Iran: Karaj | collected 2018-10
GAGGTGGAGAATGCCTTATGCGTGAAGCGCCTTTGCTATACGCTCCGGCGGAATGCATATGATTTTGTACATTACGAGAGTCCGGACAGGCGGGGTATCGATGTGGCGTTCGTCTATAAGAAAGCTCGGATTGATACCCTTCGAACGAGAACCGTCCGCATCCGGCATCCGGAGCTTAGAACCCGCGATATCCTCTATGTCTGCGCACGGGTGGATAAGCGGGATACGATCCATTTCTTCGTCTGCCATATGCCGAGTCAGCGAGGCGGTAAAGCAGAGAGTGCATGGAGAAGAGAAACCGCCCAAGCGGTGTTGCAGCAAGCGGTGGACAGTGTGTTTGAGCAGCAGCCTGATGCGCGAATCATCGTCATGGGCGATATGAACGAGGACGGCTTGGCTATCGGGGGACTAAAGGATAAGAAGATGAAGGGGGAGGGTACGCATAAGTACCAAGGTCAATGGACTTTTTTGGATCATTTCTATGTGTCCCCGTCTATCGACAGCTTGTCCCATGCGCGGGTGTACGACCCGGAATGGATACAAGAACCCGATGAGAAATACTTGGGACTAAAACCCAAACGCACATACAACGGATTTAGCTATCAAAACGGTTATTCGGACCATTTACCGATCATATTACAATGCAGCAGATAATAGCGTTTTGTCGTGAATTCATCGAGAATTATAAAAGGCAGATCATCCTTGGTCTGGCTGCTTTGGGCGTATTGCTGCTGGTGATCATGATGGCGGTGCGTTGCGGTCGTACCAATGCTTCGTCCTCCCATGCGGACGAGATGATAGAAGATCATTTAGTGGCCTATCCGGGCCGCACGTTCAGTTATAAAACTAAGTTCAACGACTTGCAGTCCAAACAGCATGATGTAGCTTGCCGTATCGGTTTACCGCGTCCGCCGAAGGATAGAGCTGACGCTGCTTCGATGCGCAAAAGTCTCGTTGAAATCAAGACAAATGACAATTATATCGTCGATAGTCTGACGCATTCCGTGCCCTATCTGATTCCTGTGGCGAAACGCGAACTGGATGCTATCGGAGCCGAGTGGGCGGATATATTACAGCGCAACGGATTGCCGCATTACCGATTCTATGTCACCTCCATACTCCGTACCCAGGAAGATATCAAGTATCTGCAGCGCAGCGGTAATATCAATTCCGTCACGCAGTCATGTCATTGTTACGGTACCACTTTTGATCTGGCCTACATGCGGTACGATAAGGTGACCCGCACCCGGGATTATATGCATGAGGATAATCTCAAACTTGTGCTTGGTCAGGTCCTTCTCAATCATCAGCGGGCAGAAAAGATCTTCGTCAAGTACGAAGCCAAACAATCCTGCTTCCATGTTACCGTACGCCAGTAGAAACACAAAAAGAGCAGCCGTTTGACTGCTCTTTTGTCGAGAAATAATCGTGCCCTTGTGGCTAAGAAGAGGTGACTCGAGCATTGCCGACCGGCAATAATCGTTCGAATGAAATGAGATAAGAAGATTGTAGGTCGCAATAATCGTTCGAGCGTAGCGAGATAAGAACACGGGTGTTGGAGTCCCTATAATCCAAAAGGATGGCCGTTAGACCATCCTTTTGTCGAGAAGAGTGACGAATTATCGGACAGATTTTTTCAGGACTTACAGCCGATTGAAGATTTCCTCAAACCATCACCTGATTCTATCTTATATCCGTAAACCTTCTCAATTGTTATTGTATGACGAGTTCTCGGGCGACCATCCCAATAAAGAGAACTCGTTCCTTTTTCAAAGTTCATTTTTAAAATCGGCTGCAAAGGTACAATTTTTTTTCGACATGACCAAATTTAAAACAGAAAATCAACCAAGAAAGTGAATTTTGTAACCTAATCCTAATGTTCGGCACAAGTCTTGTAGGTCTATGGCCCAATAGTCAAATACGTTTTATGAATAAGAGAACCGAAAAGAAACTGTACCATGTACACTACCAAGCAAAGGAACTAATGTACTGCTTGGAACATGAAGGGGCGCGTCGTCTATTCACTTTCGCCGCTCAACGGGGCTACCGACCTTCTATGGTGAAGTTAGGCATGATCTACTATGTGGGGAGAGGAGTCGAACCGGATATCGTAAAAGCGATGCACTGGTTCCGTCTTGCTGCTGACAAAGGTAGTCGTGCCGCCTGTCTGAACTATGCGCACGCGTGTTGTGAATACGCGTCTATCAATAAGGAGAAAGCCTCACTGATGAATGAACTCGCATGGGAGTACTATTCGAGATCCGCAAAGAAGGATGGAAGATATTACTTCTACCTTGGACTGATGTGTTTTGAAGGTAGATTTGGTGTAGATAACGATACACAGCGTCATATTAAATCGAGTATGCTTTTCTTTGCTGAAGCCCTATCACACGGTAATCCTGAAGCAGCGTTATATCTGTGGAGAATTTCTATTATGCGAGGAGAACCCAATGAGGAATACTATGAGGAAGGAATGCGTTTATTAGAGGAGAACGGCACAGCGAGAGACTTTAATAATTGGGCTTTCTCATTATGTCAATGGGGATGTTTCGCGAAAGCACTTCCATACATTGAGAAGTGTCTGAGAATGAATCCTGATGATGTGAAGGATCCGAATTATCTCGACACATATGGGGAATGTCTATATGGCTTAGGACATAAGAGTAAAGCAATGAAGGTATTCGCAGAGTGTCTTTATATGTACTGCCGGCGCGATGAACGGAGAAAGATAAGAGAGACACAGGATAAGATTACGCGCTTGTTCGGTACTCCAAAGAGTCTTCCCGGAAGTGAGGATAAATATGGAAATGAACAGATATAGTAATGGATAAAGAAACGAAACAACTCATAGAAGATTACAATGAATGGTTAGAAAAAATCAATACACCGGAGTTCAAAGAGAGAAACGCAAGATGGTTAAAGCGGTTTTGGGAGATACTACACTACTACACTTTTGGGTTGGTTGATGAAGACGCATTCGATGAGTTAGATGAGATCTGAATGACAAAAAATGATAAAATGAAATCATTTTGAAAAATTAACAAATAAAATTTGTGTATATGAAATAAATTTTGTAATTTTGCAGCGTCTTTTGATAGCAAAGCGATCAAAAAGACAAAGACATAATGAAAAAACAACGTCAATGACGTTTTGAGCCGTAGCGTACTTTAGAATCTCGCAAGTTCAAAAAGAATCCGCCTACAGAACAAAGCAATGTTGATGTCAAGCAATTGTATATCATAGCCAATATGATACATTTTAGTGTATTCGGCTAACTATGATATATGATAACGCGGACTCCTTTGCTCGTTCTAACGGATTCGGGCAATGCGAGAGCCTTAAAGTACGTGGAGCGACAAAGCCGACTCCGCGTTTTTTATATGTCCGGTTCCTTGGAGTATTAACCAATTAAAGTAAAAATAATATGAAACACAAATTTCTCTCTCTTCTCGTTGCTATTGCAGCAAGCGTTGGAATGATGAATGCCGCTATTATCAATGGAACCTGCGGTGATAACCTTACGTGGACTCTTAACACCAAAGACAGTACTCTAACCATTGAGGGTAGTGGTGTAATGTCTGATTGGCTATGGCAAACCCGACCGGGAGATAATTATTCATGGACATCGACAGCCACTCCATGGAGTGAGTATAATACATATATTGTGTATGTCTCTTTGCCAGATGGTCTCATAAATATTGGGAATAAAGCATTCTCTGAGTGCCGTAGATTGAGATCTGTCAATATTCCTAATAGCGTCACAAGCATTGGATACAATGCTTTTGTTCAGTGTCAAAGTTTGCTCGCTGTAACTATCCCCAATAATGTCACCAGCATAGGAGGCAGTGCTTTCTATGGATGTAGTTCGTTAACTTCTGTCGATATTCCTAATGGCGTCACCAGCATTGGAAGTGATGCTTTTCACTATTGCTCCGGTTTGACTTCTGTCAATATTCCTAATAGCGTCACAAGCATCGGAGCGGCGGCGTTCACCAGTTGTAGTAATATAACATCTATTACAATTCCTAACGGCGTGACAAGCATTAAAAAGGAGACTTTCAAATTTTGTAGCATGTTAACGTCTATCACTATCCCCAATAGTGTCACAAGCATTGAAGAGTCTGCTTTTCATGGTTGTGGAATGTTAACTTCTATCACTATCCCTAATAGCGTCACAAGTATTGGAGAGTCTGCTTATCGCTATTGTGGCATTACTTCTATCACTATCCCTAATAACGTCACAAGTATTGGAAATACTGCTTTTGCTAATTGTAATCTTAGTTCTATAACATGCGAAGCGGTTACTCCGCCGAGTATAAAAAATCAAACATTTTTAGGTGTTGACAAGTCAATACCTCTGTTAGTTCCACTCGAAAGTATAGAGGCCTATTCTGATTCATTAGGTTGGGAGGAGTTTACAAATATTTATGCGATAGGAACAATTCTCGACATCTATCGTGTTGAGTTTCGTGATGCAGATGGCACAATCCTCAAAGTAGATAGCGTAAGGCATGGTTCTGCTGCTACTGCACCTTCTGATCCATATCGCGAAGGATACACTTTTACCGGTTGGGATAAATCGTTTGATAACATTACTTCCGATTTAGTTGTTACTGCCCAATACGAACTTGGAGAAGTTAAAGAGTATTATATAACATTCAGTGACAAAGAAGGTTATAGTATTCTATACAATACTGTACAATTGAAAGTCCCTGCTGCGCCAGGAATATCAGGTTTTACGTTCATAGGTTGGCGACCAGTTGCAGATATGATTCAATACAACAATATAGAAATAGAAGCAGTCTATGAAGCAGATGAACTCACTTCAGCCCCTGAAGTTTATATCAATCCATCCAATACTGCGCAGAAACTGATTAAGAACGGTAATGTGTATATATTACATGAGGATAAGACTTACACTATACAAGGGCAGAAAGTGAAATAATCCATTCAATTTTGAAATACCCATATCTTAATAATAAGTAAAAATATGCCGCGCAGATACATACCAACAGATTATGAGGAGGAGATGTTAGACGCTATCGCGGAAATCTCGGGACACTTCGCACAATGTGCTTATGAAGCACTCGATGAGCGAAAACGTCAGGCTCTATATCCTCATCTGTGGCAAGTATGTGATATGTATAACGCGGGCGACTTTGATTTTGAATCAGATTTATACTCTCCAGAGTATCAGGCTGTGCTGAGTTTTATCCCAAGAAGTTATATGTTTTTGGACTTAAAACGATAGGGTTTATAATCAAATTGGCCAAAAGTTAAAAGAAGTGTGTAAAAAATTTTGGCCAGCGCTTATGATGCGTTAGACCAACGGACTAAAGTGATGAACGGGCAATCATGCGAACTAACCATTTGGAACGATTTCGCATAGATTAGGCCCGTTCGTTCGTACCTATAGTATAACTTAAAGATAGACCTACTATAATGAACATCAAGACTATTACACTATGTGCCCTACTATTTCTGTCATTCGTTCCAGCCGCAGCAAGTGATCGCCCTTATGCCTATTGGATGGAAGAACCGAAATGGACAGAGGAACGAGCGGAGGCGCGAGAAGGACTGAAAACCGCATGGATATATATAACCTCTATGCGCAATACGCATTGGTACTTCGCACCTGATTCAGTTATATTGGACTCGATTATAAATGATCCACGTGTCGTAAATGATGGTCAGATGCATAGGGTTGAGTACTCCAAGAAAGGTCAGCAAACACACGATTACTATTATCAGGATATGCAGGGGAGTACAAACCCTGTGTTACAAGGCGTTTCAGCGAATAACGAGCAGCCATATTCACTCGATGAGTACTACTATATTGGCACTGACGGGCTAATCCAATTCAATGCACTCAAATATGTTGAGATGGTTCTTTGGTGTTTGAACGTTCTCGTATCCCCGTGGCTATGGCTTATATTGTTTCTGTTCCTAATCTACAAGGGTCTTAGGTTACTATGGAAGTAATATCATAAAGACAAAGTACCAATAGGTACAACATGAGATTAGCCACGCTTTCCACTTATATAAAATGAGAAAGTGGGGTTTTTCTGTGGCACCAATAGCATGGACTTCCCCATTTTACAAAAGAGGAAAGTAGAAAGATGATCATCAGCCTCCTTCAGTACCACTTGGTCTTCGGCTGTGTTGATCAGGAGACAAGTTTCTTCTTTTCTAAAATAGGAAGCCATAGACTGTATCCCGTCAGAAGCAACCCATAGTTCGGTATTAGAGGACTTAATAATCTTTGACTTTATTGTCCGTCATTCTCAAGATGGAGATTTAGATGGCGATAGACTTATCTGTCTTTTTTGTCCGTTTCCATTATTTGTCCGCTTTTTACCACTCCCAACCATCGGTGAAGGACCCTGTTCTCAACTTTCTTGTTTTGTAAAAGTGGAACGAAGAATCCTGATCACACAGAGGAAACCTGACCATTAGCGATCGCCCTCACTGTTTGATCCGACTCTTACTTTCTTATTTCATAAAAGAGGAAAGTTCACGGATACGACGAGATCCGTTTTATAGATATGGATACATAACAAGAGTTCCACCTGTTACAAGCAGAACTCCTTTTTTAACCGACTAACCGTCTTCTCGCTTTTGTTGGTGAGTTTGGCGGTATCCTTCACCTTGTATCCCTTCCTTAGATAAGCAAGGACATCCTTATACTCTTGTTCTTTCTGTTCCTTTGTCTTGACAGAACCAATCCTCCGACCTAATTGACCTCCTCTCTCGACATACAACCTCCTTCCACTATTCAAACGGAATTGGATGTTCTCTCTCTCAAGTTGTGCTGCACAAGATAATGTCGCTATCATGATAGGGGCAAAGATACTCGGCTTACCATTGTCATCCAATAAAGTCATCTTCTCTTTCTGTAGATATAGATTTACCTTGTTGTCGATTAACCTCTTCACGGTCTCTAAGACCTCAAACGAGGAACGACCTATTCGACTCAACTCACTACAGAGGAGAATATCTATCTTGTTATCTATACAATAGTCTATGGATTCCTGAAGAACTGCTCTATCCGAGTTCTTCTTTGCTCCGCTAATCTTTTCTTCATAGACTTGAACTACATCATACTTCATGTAGGAAGCATAGTCCATCAGATCCTTTACTTGTCTTTCTGTATTCTGTCTATCGGTTACAGAACTTACTCTTGCATAGATAACTGCTTTCATACTTTTTTCTCAATAATAATGATTATCTTTTTCCACAAATTCTATACCATTCGTATCCATAATAATAGAAATAAAGATTCTAATAATTCAATGATAAAAAATATCAATTATTACATTATAGATATGATGCCACTCCCATCTTAATGGTCTTCTCATCGTAATACGTAATAGTACATTATTGCATGCCGCTTGTGTCCGGTTTCGTCAGAAACGGACATGGTTAAAATATAGAAGTCGTCTATAGAGATGCTCTTAATATTTTCCGGCAACCTCATACCCTCAATAAAAACAGCATTAAGAGAAATGTAAGAGTTTTTGCTACCCCTCCGTTCATGAACATTGTCCATGAAGGTAATAATCGTAGGCTTATCTCCTTTGATTATGTATTGAAGGTCTCCCATTATATCTTCTATATTACCGAATGATGTTTCAATAATACATTGTTCAAGTTCGTTGACATTCATTTTGTATCGTCTCGCCAGAGTGATATAAAGTTGTTTCTTTGAACAAAAATGCCTACACTTGGCATTGAAAGCCATTCTCTTTTTTTGTTGTATAGAAATATCCTTTGTTCTACTGCCCCGGGGTTCATCTGCCAAACTAATGTACTTCTTGACGGTGTTGATTCCCAGTCCTGTTTCTACCATAATTTCCCGAATATAGTATCCTAATTTGCGCAGCGTGCGAACTTTTTTAATTCGCTGTGCTGTGTTTTTCTCTCGTTTTGTTGATTTTTTCTCGCTCATAATTTTATTACATAAAAATGTGCCACTTTTCTACTGAGATGAATACAAAAAGTGTGCCATTTATATGCGATGATTATATGGTGTAAACACGGGTGCGAGCCTAAATACTAAAACGAAAGCCTATACAGGCACTAAAATTAATCAAAGAAAAGATGAAAGAGATTATTAACGCACCCTACACCGTCAGAGTAGAAGACCTACAAAGGATGTTGCCAGAGAATTACCAAGTTAAGAATGATAAAGAAGAGGCATTGATTCTTCCAAAGAAGCTATTCCTCGAATCGTTCACGGAGGAGCCAACTGCTCAACATCAGAGAGCAACAAACACCTCTAATAGAGATGATGAATCTATGCGAGATATTGTAATGAAGTATTGTTCAATGTGTTTTGATAAGTTGAAAATGATATACGCGTACAATGGGAATCATAAACCATTTTTGGTTTTAAACCCAGAAGAGTTTGAAGAACATGTCATAAATCAGACTCAAGTATATTACGAACATCGGCAGACGGATATCAATTTATACATACGATATGGGGAAAATAGTACGTATAAGAATTATAACGAATTGATAATAGGCTTTAATTCTTCTATACTCCAAGAGCGAATGATGGAATTGATTAACTCCTATAACATCAAAGATTGTCTTCGGATGCTTGATACAGAGTACCATCTCATACGTATTTTTGACATTGATGATTTTATTAACAACGCATATGTGTACCTCTGTGATGTAACAAAAGATCAATTCATACCTGAAGATTTAGCCACATCATTTCGTTCATATACATACAACAACCGAACAAATACTCGTAAAACAAAGATGACTATTTACGAAAGAGCAAACTTTGACATACAGGATAAAGAAAAAGAAAAACTAAAAGGGGACTCAAAAATTAGGACGAAAATTCGCTTAACCTTTTATAGCAAATATCAACAATGGCAAGATACGCGTAATAAACGAAACCGGTTGCCGTCAAGTATAGACATAGAGAAATATAAAGATCTCTATCGTCTAGAACTGAACTTAAAAAGCCCACAGCAAATCATGCAATACTTGAATATCAAGTCTAATAGATTGTATGATGTTCTTCATAGCGATGCCCAACCTATATATGAATGTTATAGAAAATGGGTGAAATTATCTAACGAAATACAATCCTTTACCATGGATACTTATCCGCAGTATAAAGAATATGCGGTGGCTAAAATCAATCATTTCAATATCGAAAAAATCGAGGAGGCTCTTCGGGAACTTATCATCCCGTGGAGAACAAAGGTGATGGAGCCGTACAAGCAAATATGTAGTAAGCATGACACCTTAACGCGAAAGGCAAACACATTAACACAGAAGATAACAAAACTTCTCACAATCAAATACGAAGAGACACGAAAAATATCAAACTTGATGAATTAAACAGAAGATACTGGGAGGGAAGGTGGGAAACTAAAATTAACGAAAATGAATCATGCTAAATTATAGTAATTATGAGAAAGACTTGAATCAATTAGGAATAACAAATAAAGGTGAGCAGAGAGCCATCATGCAAGCCATATACAACTACGCGATGGTTGCCTGTGACATCTATCTAAAAAGAAACATGACAAACGATGAAGAAAGTAATAACCCCTTACAAAGATTTAGTTGAAAAAGTTGCTGGCTTATTCATAAGAGTTAGTTCTTTTAGGCAAGAAGACCAGGGTAGTTCTTTGGAAACACAAAAGGATATGTGTTATAGATTTGCCGAACAAAACAACATTCGCATTAAAAAGGTTTTTTGCGATAGTTACGAAAGCGCTAAATCTCCTGGCGAAGATTTTAAATATATGATAGAAGAAGCATTAAAAGATGAAGAAATCAATATCATTTTAGTTCAGTCATTAGATAGGTTTAGCCGAAATGCAGAAGGTATTGTGGCACGCGAGATATTGAAATCTCATGGAAAATACTTAATCTCTATCACACAACAATATGATCCTGATACACCAGAAGGCGATTTAATGAGTGACATTAGCCTATCTTTTGCCAAATATGAAAATGCCGTCCGACAATGTAAGATCCTATTAGGGCAAAAGGGGCAATTACTGCGCGGAGAATGGCCATACCAAATACCTTTGGGATATATAAGAAATCCTGCCGTAAGGAAAGAAATATTGATAGACAAAGTCAACGGGAATCTTATGAAGCAGGCTTTTCAATGGAGAGCAGAAGGGGTCCCACAAGTGACTATTTGCGAACGACTTACTGCACAAGGCTGTGATATGCGTCCAAAACACTTGAGTAAGTTATTGAAGAATCCTTTCTACATAGGGTGGATTATTCATGAAAATTTGGATAATGTGCCAATGAAAGGAATACATCCCGCAATAATCGACGAAGATACGTTTTTTGCCATAAACAAGGGAATGAGACATCGAATATACGGAACGCCAACAGAATGGGATTATGTCGATGAAATCGGGAATAATGAAGATAGAGTGACGAAATTAACTCCCGAATACCCTCTCAAGAGACTTATTCACTGTCCTCATTGTGGGAAATCATTAACAGGCTATGAAACAAAACGATTGGAGCATATTCATCATTACTACAAATGTAGTACAAGAGGATGTGGGGTTAACATCAAAGTTGATGATTTACATTGCCAATTTGATCAACTGATAAACCATTACCAATTGGATTCAAAATACATTCCATTACTAAGAAATGTTTTGAAGAATGAGGTGCGTACACGTCTTGCTGAAGACATCAACAATTTGCCATTGCTGCGTAAACAATATTCCGAATTAGAGCATCAAAAAACAAATGTGGATGTAAACCTAGCAATGGAAAAAATTAGCGATACCACCTATCAAATTGCCATGTCTCGGATTTCAGACAGGATGAAGACACTGGATGAACAGATTTATTCTGCGGAACAGGCAGAACGTCAGTCTGAAGATATGATGAAATATGTGATTGACATGGGACGACACCAAGTTAGTGAACTCATTAGAGAAGCCGATTATAAAGACAGATTGCGCCTGCAATCTCTTATATTCCCGGAAGGGTTAGAAATTACCTCCGATGCGAAAGAAAGGTTGGCCGCAAAAAAAGTTTGTCCAATTTTTAGAAGAACGAAAAGCATGGCATAGAATTTGATCAGTAGGTCAAATGCCAAAACGTAAAAATAAGATTATACCATATAGCAAACTGAAAGAAAAAGTTGCTATCGTATGGACGCGGGTATCGAGTGAACGGCAAGAGAGAGAAAACTGTTCACTCGATACTCAACGTGAAGTGTGTGAACGTTATGCAGAAGCCAATGGTATTCGGATCAAGAAGTATTGTGGAGGTCAGCATGAAAGCGGTAAATCCGAAGGAGAACTCTATAAACAAATGATTGCGTTTGCATGCCGAGATAGGGAGGTGAACGTTATTCTTGTTTACTCTTTCGATAGGTTTAGTCGTTCGGCTGCTGCTGTTGCCACCAAACAAAAATTAAAGGAGCAAGGAGTCTATGTAATCTCCGCCACCCAATCTTCTGACCCCGATTCTGTAGTCGGAGATTTCGTCGAAGACCTATCCATTATTCTTGGAAAATTTGACAATGCTATTAGAAGGGATAAGATACTGACGGGTCAGCAAGGACAATTAGAACGAGGTAATTGGCCATTTCAAATTCCTTTTGGCTACGAGCGTAGAAAACAGGGACGGGAAAAACGAATTGTAGTTACGGAACAGGGGTATATCTTACGACAAGCCTTTATATTGCGCGCACAAGGTGAACGAGAAGTGGATATAGTAATAAGGCTGAAGGAATTAGGATTGGACATGCCGTTGAAACACCTGAATAAACTTCTAAAGAACCCGTTTTATTGCGGACTGATTATTCATCCTCGGCTAAACAATAAACGAATGGTCGGAAATCACGAAGCCTTGATAGATGAAGAAACGTTTATTCGAGCGCAGGGATATGCTCACACAGGTTATGAATGGATGAAAGAGAATGATGATTTTCCTCTCAAACAGCATGTTCGTTGCGCTACCTGTGGTTGTGTAATGTCAGGATATGTCCGCGTCAGACCTAAACACAGGTATTTATATTATAAGTGTAACACACGTGGATGTGGCGTAAATGTCCATGCGGGATATCTAAATAGTCTATATATGGACTTACTATCTGAATACCAAGTTGATGAAGATTGCATACAAGAAGTACAAAGAAGGTTGAAAATGATGATTCAACAGCACCAAACGAGGAAGTCCAAGATTATAGTGACCATTAAGAAAGATATAGTCGAACTGAATCAAAAGGCAGATAGTGTTGAGTATCGTTATGCTTTAGGGGAGATTCCTGAGTCTTCATATCGAGTGGCTATGGAGAGACTTAATAAGAGTATCGCTGATGAGAACCAAAAGTTAAAACTTCACGAATTGAATATCTCGAACACTCTACGCATTGCACACCAAGCGGTGCTAATGTCTTCAAGATTAGTGAGTTATTGGAGATACGGAGATTTAAAGCGACGCCAAAAATTACAACGAATCGCCTTTCCTATGGGTATAAAATACGATAAGGAAAAGGGGATTTCTCGAACACTTTGTGTGAATGAGGTATTTCGCGTAATCCGTGCTATATCAGAGGACTACAAAGATAGAAAAACAAAAAGCGATTCTTGGAAGACCCAAAAATCGCCTTATGTCGAGAAGAGGTGACTCGAACACCCGACCCCTACGTCCCGAACGTAGTGCGCTACCAACTGCGCTACTTCTCGCTCAATACTTTCGCTTCGATTATTTCTTCGAAATTTTCTCGATTCCCTCGATTATTTGCTGGCGCAAATTTTCTCGTTCTTGCGAAAGCGGGTGCAAAAGTACTGCTTTTTTTTGAATTGTGCAAATTTTTTAGCAATTATTTTGCATTTTTTCGCTTAAAAGTCCGTTTTCCGGGCTTTAATGGTTCGTTTTTAGCGATTATTTCGCGTACTTCGGCTTCTGTCAAGCCGGCAGGATCTGTATTCCGTGCCAACTGATAATTACCTTCCGGCGTATGGATATATGCGCCGTATCGACCTTTCAGTACTTGGATCGTACCCCATTGATGGATCGGCGTCTCGGCCTGTTGCTTCTCTTCAATCAGTTCGATAGCCTCGTCCAACGTCAGTTTGAGCGGATCTTTTCCGTGTGGGATAGAGACGAATGCTTTGTTATACCGGATGTAAGGTCCGAATTTACCTTCACCGATCACTACTTCTTTACCCTTATACTCGCCGAGCGTAAGCGGTAACGATGTCTTGAATAGTTCCAACGCTTCCGCCAGCGTGATGGAGAAGACGGACTGTCCTTTCTTCAGACTTGCGAAACGGGGTTTCTCGTTCGCTGTATCGCCTAACTGTACGCACGGACCGATCTTACTGATCTTGGCGATGACGGGTTGACCGGTTACAGGGTCATTACCCAGTACACGACCTGCTACTTTTCCCGATGGAATCGAAGAAAGTAAGGGCTTGAAGGTCTTATAGAAGGTATCTACTGTCTGAGACCATTCGGCTTTTCCGATCGCAATACGGTCGAACTCCTCTTCCTCATTAGCCGTGAAGTCATAACTGAGGATGGACGGGAAATTAGCTACCAGAAAATCATTGGTGATGATACCGAGGTCGGTAGGTAACAGACGCTGGGTCTCTGCACCATAGATCTCCGATTTGCTATGTTCCGTCACTTCGCCGTTCTTGAGCGTGAGGATGGTGGTATCGCGTTTCTGACCCGCTACCGATCCTTTCTCCACATATTTGACATGCTGGATGGTCTCGATGATGGTGGCATAAGTGGACGGACGGCCGATACCGAGTTCCTCCATCCGCTTCACGAGTGTTGCTTCATTATAGCGGAAGGGCGGTTTGGCGTAGGTCTGGATGGCCTCAGCGCCTTGCAGTTTGAGTCGTTCACGTTGCGCCATAGCGGGCAGGATACGCCTCTCTTCTGTCTCCTCATCGGTCGATTGGACATAGACGCGGGTAAAACCGTCGAAAGTGATTACTTCACCTACGGCGACGAACGCATATTTGCTACCGAAAACGGATACCTCAATCGTCGTACGCTCGCTCTCTGAATCCGCCATCTGGGACGCGATTGTGCGTTTCCAGATCAGTTCGTATAAGCGTTGCTCATCCCGTCCGGTACCGGCGGAGAGCACATCCATATAGGTCGGACGAATGGCCTCGTGCGCCTCCTGTGCCCCTTTGGCTTTGGTATGGTACTGACGCGTATGCACATATTGCGCCCCAAATTGCTCAGCAATCACGTTCTTACTCGTCGCCAGGGCCAACGAAGAGAGGTTGACCGAGTCGGTACGCATATAGGTGATCTTACCGCTCTCGTAGAGAGATTGCGCCAGACGCATGGTCTTGGAGACGGAGAATTTGAGTTTGCGTGCCGC
>JAEEGL014667260.1_pt1 | contig 14371 bp, 11 predicted proteins | sample 9134231 | NCBI WGS metagenome assembly JAEEGL01 (sample SAMN16246548, study PRJNA631951) | gut metagenome | biome: gut microbiome; feature: rumen; material: fiber-attached | host: Bos | place: Iran: Karaj | collected 2018-10
CATCCACGATATCTTTACTGAATATCGGGTATATGATATATATTAAGTATCGGCAGGCTTTTTCCGATATAAATAATGGATAGTATCACCACATATCCGACCGAGCGGCACGGAAGCCGCGATCTACTCTGTACACGGATGTAAAGGAGGTAAGCATTATGGGCATTTCGATCCAATCCAGGAACGACTATTCATATCTGTTTAACAGCATGAATACGAATTCCGGCAACAGTCTTTCAAGCATGAACTGGCTGTCGGATTACAATTCGATCAAGAGCGGATCTTACGGCAAACTGATGAAAGCTTATTATTCATCTGCTGCCGAAGAGAGTTCTTCTTCCAAGAGCGCGTCTAAGACAGATTCCACCTCAATCCTGTCTAAACTGACCGATCACAAAGTTCCGGCGACCACAGCTTCGGACGAAGCCAAAGCATTTAATAAGGCAGCAACATCAGCAGATGCGCTGCAAAGTTCCATCAAGGATCTCTCATCCCTTAAGGATGATGCAGATAGCGACAAGATCTATGATTCACTGAGTAAATACGTAAAGAACTACAATTCCGTATTGGATACGGCAGCTGCAACAACGGACAAAGCCATCACCAACAGGCTCACATCCATCAAGTCCGCTACCGCTTCCAATGAAAAAGCTCTCAATGGTCTGGGCATAAGCATAGGCAGCGACGGCAAACTCAGTATCAATAAAGATACCTTTAACGCAGCCGATAAGAGCGGCGTCAAGGATCTTTTCGCCGAAAGAAGGTCATACGCTTCCAATGTGAGCGTATCCGCTGCGATGATACAGTCCACCGCCAACTATGATTCAGCCAGAGAATCCACATATACCGCAACCGGAACTTATTCCGCAGTTACGGGTTCCCTTTGGGATTCGACCACATGATGGGAGCATTCCGACATCCGTGATACAGATTACGAGCCCGGGTTTCATATAAGAAACCCGGGCTTTTCTCATGCCTTCAGCCTTCGTGTCTGCTCCCTGCTATCTGAATAGTCTTCTTTTTTATAAATTGTTATTGACACCGCTGTATCGCGGTGGTAAATTATGATTATCATATGAATAGTTGTTCATATGTCGAAACGATAATTTATAACAACACCGGAAAAGTGTTCAATAAGACACCTGAGGAGGGGCAAGATGAAAAAGAGTTACAAGATCGATGTGGATTGTGCAGTATGTGCCGACAAGATGGAGCAGGCAGCCAAAAAGACAGCCGGCGTGAAGGATGCAGTGGTAAACTTCATGGCTCTTAAGATGAATGTTGAGTTCGAGGACGGTGCGGATGCAGGGAACGTCATGCAGGAAGTACTCAAGAACTGCAAGAAGGTCGAAGACGACTGCGAAATCTATCTGTAACAACGGGCTGGTTACGGATCTGTCTGTAACAGCAAACGAGGTAAATGAAAAATGACTGCTAAACAACGTAAAGTCCTGATCCGAATAATCATCTGCGCGATAGCACTCGCGGTTCTGTTCTTTATCCCGTTCGGAGAAAGTACTGTCGGACAGATCATAAAGTTCGTGCTGTACCTGGCCGTATATCTCCTTATCGGATACGACATCCTGAAAAAAGCGTTCAAGGGGATCAGGAACCGGCAGGTCTTCGATGAGAACTTCCTGATGGCGATCGCGACGATCGGAGCATTTGCTCTGGCCATCTATTCGAAAAGCGGCGACTACGTTGAAGCGATAGCGGTCATGCTCTTCTATCAGATAGGAGAATTGTTTCAGAGTTATGCCGTGGGCAGGAGCAGAAGGAGCATATCCGAGCTCATGGACATCCGTCCCGACGAAGCATTCATTGAGCAGGACGGCGAACTCGTCTGCGTTGATCCGGACGAAGTATCCACAGGCTCTGTCATAGTCGTCAGAGTCGGCGATAAGATCCCGATCGACGGACGGATCATTTCCGGAAGCACCACATTGAATACCTGTGCACTCACAGGCGAGAGCCTGCCCCGTGAAGCAGGCCCCGGAGATGAAGTCATCAGCGGATGCATTAATTTGACTTCACTGGTCAAAATCGAAACAACAAAAGAATTCGGCGAGTCTACGGTATCGAAAATACTGGAACTCGTTGAAAACTCGAGTTCAAACAAATCCAGATCCGAGAACTTCATAAGCAGGTTCGCAAGAATATACACCCCCGTTGTATGTATAGTCGCTCTTGTTCTCGCGATCATCCCTCCGATCGTAAACGGGCTGATCCTGCATGCGGGATACAACTTCGATACATGGATATACAGAGCATTGACTTTCCTGGTCATCAGTTGTCCCTGTGCTCTAGTAATAAGCATTCCTCTTACATTTTTCGCGGGTATAGGCGGGGCCTCCCGTGCCGGAGTCCTGGTCAAAGGCTCCAATTACCTCGAGGCGCTTTCCAAAGTCGACAGTATAGTCATGGATAAGACCGGAACCCTCACCAAAGGAAGCTTTACTGTCACGAAGATAGAAAGTCCGGTAATGGACAGGAATGAATTCTTAAGGCTGGCGGCCATAAGCGAGTGGACTTCCACTCATCCGATCGCGATATGCCTTCGTGAAGCTTATGCGGAAGCCGTTGGCCAAAATACGGCCGGATCTTCGGGCGGTTCCGGAGATACCGCTGAAGCACTCCAAGGCGCTGATGATATTAACACTGACACACTTCACGGCGCAGATGATATAACCGAGATAGGCGGCTTCGGCGTGATGGCACGCGCCGAGGGCAAAGAGATCCTTCTGGGTAATAAGAAGCTCATGGATAAATATGCGATCCCCTACACGGAAGCAGAAACCGCAGGCTCCCAGATCCATATGGCTGTCGACGGAAACTATGCTGGTTATGCGATAGTCGAGGATGTTTTAAAGGACACCTCTGCTTTAGCGGTAAATGAACTCAGAAAGCTTCGCATCAATGATATAACCATACTGACCGGCGATTCCGACCGTGCTGCCGATATCATCGCAAAAGAACTGGGCATAAGTGATGTTCACTCGCAGCTTTTGCCTGAAGATAAAGTAAGAAAAGTCGAGGAACTCATCGGGAAAGATGATCATGGCACTCTCGCTTTTGTCGGAGACGGGATAAACGACGCGCCCGTACTGTCCAGAGCCGATGTCGGAATCGCGATGGGTGCACTCGGATCGGATGCGGCCATAGAAGCCGCCGACATAGTCCTCATGGATGACGATCCGCTCGGAATATGCCGTGCGATCCGCATATCACGCAAATGCATGCGCATAGTTTACGAAAACATCTGGTTTGCTCTCGGAGTCAAGCTGATCTGCCTGATACTGGGCGCCGTGGGTATCGCAAACATGTGGCTTGCCATTTTTGCCGATGTTGGTGTTATGATAATAGCAGTACTAAATGCTATCAGGGCATACAGGGGGAAATATGAACGATAATCCAAAAACTGCCGATGAACTGGCCGAACTGTTCAAGGTCTTCGGAGATCCCACCAGACTCCGCGTCTTAAGCGTACTTATCGACGGCGAACTGTGCGTTCAGGATATCGCGGACAGCCTGGACATGACACAATCGGCCATATCGCATCAGCTGAAGATATTAAAAAACTCCCATCTGGTCAAAAGCCGGAGGGAGGGTAAGCAGATAATGTATGCCCTTGACGATGACCATGTAAGAACGATCATCGCCATGGGCATGGAACATATCGAAGAAGATCACTGAAGTTTCTTAAAATATTCTTCTTTTGATCACCATCTGAACAAACTCGGAGTTGGAGCGTGTCTTGGAGAACAGATCGAGTATCTGATCCGCTGCCTCTTCGGGTTTGAGTGCGTTAAAGGCCTTGCGAATTATATTGATGGCTTCTATCTCTTCGCCCGAAAGGAGCAGGTCCTCTCTTCTGGTGCTGGACTTGGGCAGATCGATCGCAGGGAAAACGCGTCTTTCCGAAAGTTTTCTGTCGAGTACCATTTCCATGTTACCGGTACCTTTAAATTCCTCGTAAACTACGTCATCCATCTTGGATCCGGTCTCTACAAGAGCCGTAGCCAGGATCGTTAAGCTTCCGCCTTCGCGCATGTTACGTGCCGCACCGAAAAATCTCTTGGGCATGTGAAGCGCCGCGGGATCGAGACCACCGGAAAGAGTTCGTCCGGAAGGAGAAACCGTCAGGTTATATGCTCTCGCAAGTCTGGTGATGGAATCGAGCAGGATCATTACATCCTTGCCGTGCTCTACGAGACGACGGGCTCTTTCTATTACCATCTCGGATACTCTCTTATGATGCTCGGGAAGTTCATCGAAAGTGGAATAGATGACCTCCACATTTCTTCCCGCGATAGCTTCCTTGATATCCGTTACTTCCTCGGGACGCTCGTCAATGAGCAGGATGATGAGATGGATATCGGGATTGTTATGCTTAACGCTTTTGGCCACTTCCTTAAGCAGTGTGGTCTTACCGGCCTTGGGAGGCGATACGATCATACCGCGCTGGCCTTTTCCCACGGGGCAGATCAGATCCATGATCCTCATGGATGAAGCAACTCCGGGATATTCAAGTTTGATACGCTCGTCCGGGAAAACGGGAGTCAGATCCTCAAAGTTGGGACGTTTCATCGCAACATCGGGAGCCAATCCGTTGATCGACTTTAAGTAAAGAAGTGCCGAGAATTTCTCATTTCCGGTCTTTGCCTTGGTATGGCCCTCAAGAATATCACCTGTTTTTAAACCGAATCTCCTGATCTGGGCGGGTGCCACATACACATCATTTTCACCGGGTAGATAATTTTCGCATCTGATGAAGCCGAAACCGTCGGGCATGACTTCCAGGATTCCGTGTGCCTTCACACCACCCTGTGCTTCGGGACTTTCCGGATTGAACTCATCCGACGATCCTTCGCCTGACTCTGACTGCGCGGGTTCTTCTTTTGCCGCTGGAGCGGGCTGAGGCGGAGCCTGTTTACGTCCCACCGAGTCGGGACGCGTATCCTCGGAAAGATCTGCCTCCGCATGATCTTTTTCAAGCATCACCTCGATGATGTCTTCCTTCTTGGCGCCGGCAGGGATCTTGATCTCCCTTGTCTTAGCCAGTGCCCTTAAGTCAGCCAGTTTCAGCGACTCATATTGTTCTCTGGTCATTCATTTCCTCCCCTATACAACTATAACCGTATCTTTTCTGCCATAACTTTGCGGTTGCCTTCTTAAGTTATAACCGTAAAATCATAATGATATTTTATTGTCATCAACACTCTATTCAAAAAAATCTGGGATAAGCGAACGGCGATCAGCCATTACGCGTAAGAATGGTGTACGCATACGTACATGAATTCCGATTCCATTTCTGATTATATACCAAGAATCAAAAAATACAAACTATTTCCTCATCCTTATTCAATATTTATTCATTGATCAGTGACTCTATATAATCAACCACTTCATCTCTGCCCTGCTTGGAGAGGGCGGAGAAAGGAAACAGGAGTGCCTCTTCGGGCATGCCGAGGGTCTTTCGGATAAGAGCCGTCTGCTTGGCAAGCTGACTGCGCTTGATCTTATCGGCTTTGGTCGCGATGATAACGGGCTCGTATCCGCGCGAACGCACCCAGTCATACATGAGTCTGTCATTTTCCGAGGGCTCATGTCTGATATCGATGAGCAGGAACACGCTCTTTAGGACTTTGGACTGATAAAGATAGTCCTCGATGAGCTTGCCCCATCCGGCCACGAGTTCCTTGCCCGCTTTGGCATAGCCGTAACCGGGAAGGTCCACGAGATAGAACTCGTCATTTATGTTGTAATAGTTGATCGTCTGAGTCTTGCCCGGAGACTGTGAGGTCCTGGCATAGGACTTACGGTTCATGATCGCATTGATCAGCGATGACTTGCCGACATTACTCTTGCCTGCAAAAGCCACTTCGGGTTTTGTATTATGAGGGAGTTTGCTCGTAACTCCGCATACTGTCTCGAGATTGACGCTTCTAATTATCATTCTTTTTCACCAATGCGTATTTGAGGACTTCATCCATGGATGTGACTGTTCTGATCTTAAGACCGGCGGTGATCTCCTCGCCTATCTCCTCGAGATCTTTTTCGTTTTCCCTGGGAATGAGTACCTGTGTTATGCCTGCCTGGCCTGCTGCCAGGAGTTTCTCCTTTAGTCCGCCGATCGGTAGCACACGGCCGCGGAGCGTGACCTCGCCGGTCATGGCAAGTCCGCCGTGCACGGGGATCTTTGCGAGTGCCGAAAGCATCGCCGTAGCCATCGTGATGCCCGCTGAAGGTCCGTCCTTCGGGACTGCTCCCTCGGGAATGTGGATGTGTATATCATTTTTCTGGAAGACCTTGGGTTCCAGACCGTAATCCGAAGCAACGGATCTGACATAGCCGAGACCTGCGCGCGCGGATTCCTTCATTACATCGCCCATCTGTCCGGTGAGCACCACCTCGCCTCTGCCGGGCATGACATTTACCTCTATCTCGAGGGTATCTCCACCTACACTGGTCCATGCCAGGCCGCGCACTATGCCCACCTGAGCCTTTTTCTCAGCCATGTCGCGTGTATATTTGACCTTGCCGAGATAGTCTTTCACGTTGGATGCGGTGACCTTGATGAGTTTATCTTCCTTGCCGTCCTCCCTGCGGTTTAAGATCTCGCGGGCGGCCTTGCGGCAAAGTTCGCCGATCTTCCTCTCAAGTCCCCTGACACCGGCCTCTCTGGTATATCCGTCTATTATCTTTCTTAATGCGGAATCGGTGATGGTCAGCTGTTCGCGTGTCAGGCCGTTTTTCTTGTAAGTCTTCGGTATCAGATGTTCCTTGGCGATATGAAACTTCTCGTTGGCGGTGTAGGAATTGACCTCAATGATCTCCATACGGTCAAGGAGAGGTCTCGGGATATCCGCCGCATTGTTGGCCGTGCAGATGAACATGACCTCGGATAAGTCCACGGGAAGCTCGATATAATGATCGTTGAAATGCACGTTCTGCTCGGAATCAAGAACCTCAAGCAAAGCCGCCGAGGTATCTCCCTTATAATCCGAACTCACCTTGTCTATCTCATCCAAAAGCATCAGAGGGTTCTTGACACCGGCATTCTTAAGGCCCGTAGCTATACGTCCAGGCAAAGCACCGACATAGGTACGCCTGTGTCCTCTGATCTCAGCCTCGTCGCGTACGCCGCCCAGACTTATGCGGACATATTTCTTATCCAGGGCTTCGGCCACACTTTTGGCTATGGATGTCTTACCGGTTCCGGGAGGGCCCACCAGACAAATGATCGGACTCTGCCCGTGGTCGTTTAATACTTTTACCGCCAGAAATTCAAGGATGCGATCCTTGACCTTTTCGAGGCCGTAATGGTCGCGGTCCAGTATCTTTTCCGCCAGATGGATATCGGCCCTGTCGGTCGAGACCTTATCCCAGGGCATCTCCAGCAATGTCTCTATATACCCTCTCTCCACGGCGACTTCGGAATTGAATCCGGCCATCTTGCGGAGACGGTTGATCTCTTTGGTTATCTTTTCCTTGATCTCGTCAGAAGCGATCAGCGCATCGCACGCCTCCTGCATCTGGTCGATCTCGGCTTTCTCGTCGTTTACGCCGAGTTTTTCCTCAATGGTACGCATCTGCTCCCTGAGGATATACTCCTGCTGATTCTTATCGACTCTCTCCTTCACGTCCTTGGCAAGATCCATCCTGATACGCGCCACGGAGATCTCGTTTTTCAGAAGACGCGAAAGCTCGGTATAACGCTCTTTTAAGTCTACCGCTTCGAGTATGGTCTGCTTGGCCGTATACTGGATCGGCAGATTGATCGATATCTGATCTAACAGCTTGCCCAGATCCGAGGCCTCATTTATATGGCCCTCCAGGCTCTTCCCGACTTTGGGAAAAAGCTTCACATATTCGCTGAAAATGTCTCCTATCTCCCTGACCATGGCGATCTCGGTCTCCATGGACATGCCCGATCTCTCATCTTCCGGCGTGACCTCGCGAATAGTCGCGCTTAAATACCCGTCCGTCTCTTCAATGCCCTTAAGGTAAGCCCTTTTCCGCCCTTCTGCCAGAACGCGGATCACTCCGCCGGGCATCTTAAGGAGCTGGTTTACCTTGATGATGCAACCGACCGAGTAGAGGTCCTCCAAAGCAGGCTCATCCTTGTCGGCATCGCGCTGGGCGACCACAAAGAAGATACTTTCATTCATCATCGCCTTTTCCACCGCCGCTATGGATTTGGGGCGGTTTAAGTCAAAATGGATGATCATATCGGGCAGGATAGTAAGACCCCGCAGCGGTACTGCGGGGATTATCTTGTCATTATCATGCGAATTTCTGTTAAGGAGATTCTCAAACATCTTATGCTACTCCGGTTCTGTAGATGATCTTCGGTTCTTCCTTCTTTTCGATCGCCTCAGCCGTCATGATGCATTCGGAAATGTTGTCATCCGACGGTATCTGATACATGATGTCCATCATCGCATTTTCCATGATGGATCGGAGTCCGCGGGCGCCGGTCTTTTTCTCAAAAGCCTGATGCGCTATGAGCCCGATGGCTTCATCCGTGAACGTGAGCTTGACCTCATCCATGTCAAAAAGCTTCTTGTACTGCTTAACAAGAGCGTTCTTGGGCTCGGTCAGTATCTGCTTAAGTGCATCTTCATCGAGTCCGTCAAGTGTGACCGTGATCGGTACACGACCGATGAACTCGGGGATAAGTCCGAATTTGATCAGATCCTGTGTGGAAACCTCTTTAAGCAGTGAATCTGCTTCCTTGGTATTCTTGGCAGTGAGCTCGCCCCCGAATCCGATGGAACTCCTGTCCAGTCTGGATTCGATTATCTTGTCGAGTCCGTCAAAAGCACCGCCGCAGATAAAGAGGATGTTGGATGTATTGATCTGTATAAGTTCCTGATGGGGATGCTTACGTCCGCCCTGAGGGGGAACCGATGCATCCGTACCCTCGATTATCTTAAGAAGTGCCTGCTGAACGCCTTCACCGGATACATCTCTGGTGATCGATACGTTCTCGGATTTCTTGGTGATCTTATCAACTTCGTCTATGTAGATGATACCCAGTTCAGCTCTGGATATATCATAGTCAGCTGCCTGTATGAGCTTGAGGAGGATATTCTCGACATCCTCGCCCACATATCCGGCTTCGGTAAGTGTTGTTGCATCAGCTATCGCAAAAGGAACACCGATGATCTTGGCAAGAGTCTGGGCAAGATAGGTTTTTCCCGAACCTGTGGGACCCAGCATCATGATATTGGATTTCTGGAGTTCAACGCCGTCGTTTGTGTCCTTTTTACTGGATAATACTCTCTTATAGTGGTTATATACGGCAACCGACAGAACCTTCTTGGCTTCATCCTGTCCGATAACATACTCATCCAGGAATTTCTTGATCTGAACGGGCTTTAACAGTTCGATGTCAAATTCGCCGCGGATCGCTTCCTCTTCGTCGTCCTCAAGATCATCCATGATGTCAACGCATATCTCAACGCACTCGTCGCAGATATATACGCCGGAGGGACCGGCTATGAGCTTACGGACCTCATCCTGGGACTTGCCGCAAAAAGAGCATTTTACTTTTTCACTCATTTCTTCTTTTTATCCTTATTCTGTGATTCGGCCATCTCGGCACGGTTGGTGATCACCTGATCGATCAGGCCATACTCTTTGGCTTCATCCGCGCTCATCCAGTTGTCACGCTCGGTATCTTCCGCAACCTGCTCAAAAGGCTTGCCCGTATTCTCCGACAGGATCCTGTTCAGTTTTTCCTTGGTGCGGAGGATGTGCTTAGCTGCGATCTCGATCTCGGTAGCCTGTCCCTGAGATCCGCCGCTGGGCTGATGGATCATGATCTCGGCATTCTTGAGTGCCATGCGCTTACCCTTGGCACCGCCGGCCAGAAGGAATGCGCCCATGCTTGCCGCCATGCCTATACATATGGTGGACACATCGCACTTGATGTACTGCATGGTATCGTATATAGCCATGCCGGCCGTTACCGAACCGCCGGGGCTGTTGATATACAGATGGATGTCCTTCTCGGGATCCTGAGCTTCCAGGAAAAGGAGCTGAGCCACTACGAGGCTGGCCGTTGTATCATTAACTTCATCTCCGAGAAAAACGATACGGTCTTCCAGCAATCTGGAATAAATATCATATGAGCGCTCTCCTCTGGAGGTCTGCTCTACGACATAAGGCACCAAAGCCATCTTGGTCTTGTCTTCCATTAAAAATGCCCTCCTGTGTTAGGTTTATTTCTCTTTGGCATTATCTGCAAGGAACTTGGCTGCTGCACGGACCTTCAGGTCATCCTTGATCATCTTCTCAACTTCTTCGGTCATGTCCTTGCGTATCTCTTCTACATCACGGCCGTATGCCTCAGCCATGGTCTTAAGTTCTTCATCATAATCAGCATCCGATGCTTCAAGCTTCTCGGCCTCAGCTACTGCCTCGAGAACGAGTCTTGTACGGATACGGGTCTCAGCCTGAGGCTCAACCTGATCCATCATCTGCTGCTTGGTAGCTCCCGTAAACTTGCTGTACTGTTCAAAGGACATGCCCTGATACATGAGCTGCTGAGCGAACTCGTCGATCATGCGCTCCTTCTGTGCCTCGAGCATGGGACCGGGAATCTCGATCTCGGCATTCTCAACAGCTGCTGCGATGGCAGCCTCCTCTTTTGCGTCCTGAGCTTCTTTCTTCTTGCGCTCTTCAAGCTCGCCCTTAAGAAAAGCCTTGTACTCATCAAGAGTATCAAACTCTGATACTTCGGAAGCAAATTCGTCATCAAGTTCAGGCAGTTCTTCTGACTTGATCTCATTTACCATGCATTTGAATACAGCATCCTTGCCGGCAAGTTCATCGGCATGATAGTCCTCGGGGAACTTCACGTTAACTTCGCACTCTTCACCGATGTTCACACCGATCAGCTGATCCTCAAAACCGGGGATGAATGTACCGCTGCCGATCTTTAAGGAATGATCTGATCCCTTGCCGCCTTCAAATGCAACGCCGTCTACAAAGCCTTCAAAATCAAGGAGAACGGTATCACCGTCCTGAACCGCACGATCGGTAACCTCAAGTGTACGGGCATTTTTCTTACGCTCTTTCTCAAGTGCTTCGGCAACATCCTCATCGGTAACTTCTGTGTTTACCTTATCTATGGTAACGCCCTTGTACTCGCCGAGCTTAACCGGGGGCTTAAGAGCCACGCTGGCGGTATAGATGAAGGGCTTGCCCTTTTCGATCTGAACGATGTCAACGGTAGGGGTGGAAACGATCTCCTCGCCCGACTCCTTGCATGCGTCCTCGATCGTCTCTCTGATCAGGATATCGCTTGCCTGATCGTAGAATATGTCGGGACCGTACATCTTCTCGATAACCTGGCGGGATACCTTGCCCTTACGGAAACCGGGAACACTGATCATGCCCTTCTGCTTCTGATATGCCTTATTGATGGCATCCTCGAGTTTCTCAGCCTCTACCTCTATGGTCAGCAGCGCCATGCTGCCTTCCTGCTTCTCAACCTTTACACTCATGTGTGAAAACCTCCTGGTTTGATAGTCATTTCGTGAAACGAATGCGGTCTCCGCGGAGACCGCGGGCGATTAATAATTATATCATAGAAGATACACCATATACAAGGTTTCTTTAATAAACCTGTGGTTTAATGTTGGTTGTTTTCAAAGAGGCGGTTTAATGGTTTAATGGTACATGGAAATGCGTCCGTGCATTTCCGGACATGTACTTCATCAATCCGTTGATGGTACATGGAAATGCGTCCGTGCATTTCCGGACATGTACTTCATCAATCCGTTGATGGTACATGGAAATGCGTCCGCAAAATGAACGGTCGGAGGGATACATGGAAACAGAACGCAAATATACGATAAAAGAGTTACCCGCCAAACTTGATATGTTGGACCGGAAAAAGATCATCCAGGCTTATCTGTGCCGCGAGCCCGTGGTGCGCATCCGCAGGTCGGATGACGAATACTATATGACTTATAAGGGAAAAGGGCTCGTCCAGCGTGAAGAATATAATCTGCCTTTAACAAAAGAGGCGTTTGAACACCTTCTTGAGAAAGCCGACGGTAACGTGATCTCAAAGACCAGATATCTGATACCGCTTGAAGAAGCGCGGTTTAAGGACGGGTACCGGCTGCCGGACGGTGTTGAGTTGTGCATAGAGCTGGATGTGTTCGATGAACCGCTTGCACCGCTCGTTATAGCGGAGGTTGAGTTCCCCGACATGGAATGTGCGGATGCATATATCCCCGAGGACTGGTTTGACGAGGATGTATCCGAGGATCCGAAGTATCATAATGTAAACATGGTATATCAACGATAGTGCGCCTACAGCGACGCCTCAGCGTCATCTAATGACTTATATCCATACAAAAGTGCGGTCTGTTCCATGATAAGATGTGCGAGGTTTTTACCGCTCTGCGCGATCCTCACGATGAACCCGCCGTAGAGTTTCAGCATTTCATCGCTGTACGTCATGAGTTCCCCGCGAAGATATGTCTCATAGGATGTATCAAAAGGCGTATCTTCGGATGTGTGGATCGCCCTCGCGTTTCCGGCCATCTTCGGATATTCTTTCGCAAAATCTTCCATCCAGCCGACCTGAACCCTCACGATCTCCTCTATTATGGCTCTTTTTTCATCGGGAACCGGAGGAAGTTTGTCCTTGATCTCGGCGTATCTCTCGGGAGCGGTGGATTCTTCCATCCGGCCGTATTTTTCCATGATCATATTCCAGCCTGCCGCCATGTTAGCTTCAAAATCGGCTGCATACTGAAGAAGCATCTCCTTATCCCAGGTCAGATACTGGGATGAGCGCATGATATTGAAAGTCCCCCAGTTATCCTGGCAGTCGGCGCGTCCGCCCTCGTTAATGACTTTGTCAAAAGCTTCCCACTCATCCTTTACGATCCTTGCCACCAGATCTTCTCTGGTCTCGTTAAGTTCCATGGTGATGTCCTCCATATACAGTGCGCCCCGGCAGATCAGACCAAGCTCTCTCATCCTCTCCTGCAGATACAGCGACAGTTCCCCAATCGCCTCCACTATCGGACGCATGGCAGCATCGGTAGGATCCTTGACGGGAGTGGAGCGGTTTAATGCGAAGATCTTATCGATCATCTCATATACTTTTGCGGGATCATATGCATCCGCGTTACCGGATCCCAGTTGTTTCAACGCGCCAAACAGCCATTTGTCATGAGGAGCATATTTTTTCTCCAGAATATAAGCGATATGAGCGGCACACTTCATGCCACCGGCAAGCAGCATATCAGCAGAAGCATTATCTCCCCTGCGCTTCATCCTCAGATAGTTATACTGCGCATCCTGTGAAAAATAAGCGGCGTTCTGCATGAGCAACTTTCGCCATATGGATTCGGGATAGTACTCCGCAAGTTTGTCCCTAAGCGCTGTGACGATTCCGCCGGGATCGCACCAGACTTCGCCGTTTACTGCAGCCGCCAGTGTATATTCGAATGTGGAAAGATACAGAACGGTCAGACTGCTCTCGTTCATATCCGGATCGGAGGAAGTCGGAGCGGAGCCTTCTTCGGCAGAGTGCCCGGTAGTTCCCAGAAGGTACTCTGTCAGTTTTCGGCCGATCAGACGAGTGAAGTAATCACGAACAGTGAAAACGCCTCTTCTTCCTTTACGGATTGAATCGGTATCAGGTTTAAACCCGTGGAAATCAGCGGTTTTTTCGGCAAGTGAGATCAAATCGGCTTGCAATTTTTGACCGAACCGGTCATAATCACTCTCGTTATTTATAAGTAAAATAACACCCGGTCCCCAATCGTGATCTCTAGATTCGACATCATCCCATCCGTAGGCGTCGGACCCTTCTCCGAACAGTCCGGCTGTCAGTTTTCCCGCCAATTCGGGATATTCTCTTTCAATAAAAGGCTTAACGATCTCCTCATAATATGCACTGCACAGATCAAGCCCTGTCTCAGGCGCTTTGCCTGATGATGCCAATCTTGCACAGGCTGCCTCGAAACCTTCTTTTGCACGATAATAGAACTCAACATGCCCGAGATTTCTGTCAACAGCCTGCATGGACTGAAGATAATAGTCAGAAGCCCCGGAATCATCGCCCTGAAGGGCGTAAAGATCGCCGAGTCCCATGAGGGCCGCTCCCAGATGGGCGCCGTTCTCGTTCCTTTCGATGAAGATCTCGACTGCTCTCTTTAGATGCTCGCCGATCCCGTCGAAGATATCGGGATGCAACTCTTTTATCCCGGGATCCGTGCGCAGCGCACCCAGCAGGCTGTTGCCGAGATTGGCATGAGTAACGGCGAGTTCGAAGCGTTTGTCGGGATAGAGGAGTACAACCTCCATGGCCTTGTTTAAACAGTCGATCGCTTCG